>Ga0123354_10008415_pt1 | contig 15677 bp, 12 predicted proteins | sample TergutLab28metaG_2_FD_97872 | JGI IMG/M metagenome (GOLD analysis project Ga0123354, IMG submission 97872) | Labiotermes labralis P4 segment gut microbial communities from Petit-Saut dam, French Guiana - Lab288 P4 | ecosystem: Host-associated > Arthropoda: Insects > Digestive system > Gut ...
AACCCCATTTGAGCGCAGGCTTGAATTTACAATAGAACAGATAACCCAAAATCAAAAGCGCCGGAACAATCATCATTCCAACTCTTGCGCCGCTCAATATCGTAAACACGATGGGCAACAAAACGCCCAATAACATTTCAATCATTGTGATTTGTTTCTCATCTTGATACCTCAAATACAATGCTACCGGAACAGCCATCAGCAGAATAGTACTTAAATATGACGGATGTGGATGCGCTGGCCACATCATCAATAATGGGGAGTATAGTTTGCTATCCTTGAAAACCATATTCAATGTAAACTCCGGTACAATAATAAAATATGACAATAAACCAAACGCACAAAAGGTAACCGCCGCCCATACAAAAAAGCGAAGAAGCAATATCACATTCTTTTTTGGAAACTGTATCATGCTGAATACAACGGGAAACAAAATCAAAACGATGGTAGTGTCTAAACGTTTTATTCCTATATTAAAATCTTCTGTGTAAGCTAAGCCGATAATAATGATCAAGTACATCGCACAAAGAATATAAAATATTGGTTGCCATTTGAAATAACGGGATTTATTGTAGATAAAAGCGATGAGCATGGTTAGTATCATGATGCCCATTGTGTAGTTGGTGTAATCTATCTTTAAGGAAAGAGAGGCGAGGAAAAGAGCAATGGAGAAAAGGATGAAACGTTGGATGGGGGCTTGTTTGCAGAGGATGAAGATGAGGATTAGGATGGTAGCGAGGAGGGAGAGGCGAAGGAAGAGTTGGATGCCGATGGGAGAGGAACAGTAGAATATTTTAAGATCAACAACTATGCTACACCATTCGTCTAAATTCCTAAAAACAAAATATGATTTACCATTAAGTGTTTCAATATCATAAGTACATGAATTTGGATGTATATACAAACTATTTCTTATGTCTATTGCATCAGCTTTTAAAATATTTGAAAATACTACTTCTTTCAAATAAATTCTTCCGCTTAGTTCCTTCATGTAAAGTTGAAACCAGTGAAAATGTTTTATTTCTTCTGAAGATACGAGAATTGTAACGGTTTGTTCAGCCTGATTTTGTTCAATTTTTTGATAGAAAGTCCGAGTTGGCAATTTCTCTTTATAAAAATATATTGTAAAATTAAACTCGCAATCTTCAGGAAAAATTCCTCGAATAGAAATATTCTGTCCGATTACGTTAAATGACAATAATAGTAAAATGAACGATTTGAATAATACATTGTTATTCAAAAATAAATGTTTAATTTTCAATAAAATCTTAGCTTTTGGAAATTTAACAAATACATTGAAAAAGACTACATCCTCGAATCCAAATTCTTTCCTTTTTCCTCATGGTTAAAATTAATCAAAAATGCTTTCATTGTTTTGACAATATCGGCTTTTGAGGTATTTGCGTTTTGAAATAATTGTGCCAACTTTGAAAACAAAGAATCTATATCCGATATTGGGCGTTTTGGCACATTTTTAATGATGCCTAAAGCGTGAAAACTAAATAAATCAACATCTTCCGAATCAGTGTAAAATTCTTCATACGCTTTTTCCCCTGTTGTGTCAGAGCCAAAATAAAAAACTGGATAGTTAAGATCCGTATCCGAGCGATTTTTTGCCATTTGACGTGCGGATTCTTCGGATTCACATTCAACTGTGTTGTATCCTAAATTTTGAAGAAATGACGTTGCAATTTCAGCAAAAGTAAGCATTTGTTCAGGTTGCAATTTTGGGAAAAAGATTTCGCCTGATTTGCCAAGCATACAAGCCAACATACAAATTTCCCCGCTTTCATCGGGTGAAACAAAATAACGTCGCACATCATTAGGCGCAGAAAAGGGTTGTTGTTTCATCACGCGCTGAATAAAACCGTCCAACAGCGAGCCGTTGGAAAATGCCACATTTGCAAAACGAGCCGTTGTAATCGGATATTTAGTTGCGTATGCCATAATCATCTCTTCCATGATCTTTTTTGAGCCGCCCATGATATTGACAGGATTGGCTGCCTTGTCCGTAGATACACAGAAAAAATGTTTAGGTAAATATTCCGACAACAGGTCTAAAAGTTTTCGCGCATTAATGACGTTGTTTCTAATCAACGCTTCAACTGAATAAATATCTTTCTCCGAACGAACATGTTTATGTGCCGAAAAATTAGCCACAATATCAAACCCGCCTTCGTTTCTGAACATTTTTTCAAAAACCGTATCCGCATAATTAATCGGGTAGGTCAGATAGTTTTCAGGAACGTAGCAATCTGCTGTGCTTCTAAGATCGCGGGTAAGTTCGGTTAATCCGTTTTCGTTGGTATCAACCACAAAAAGTTTTGAAGGTTTGAATTTTAAAACCGCGCGAATGAAAGATGAGCCAATAGTTCCGGCGCCGCCAATCACCAAAACAGACTTGTTTTCGATTTCTGCACTCAATCTTTCTTTGTTTGCTTCAATATCTTCGGCAAACATGCTTTTTGCACGAAACGTAACGTTTAAAGTAATAAATTGGTTAATATTTATCATATTGTCTATTATTCAATTATCAATCGTCAATTATCAATCATCAATTGCTTAAATAATCTGGTTTTGCAGGTAAATTTGCATTTATTTGCCAATAGCCGCCTTTGGGTGAACCTACCCGTTCAATTAAACCGAGTTTTTTTAAAGATTGTATATTATATCTTACTGAGTCTGCTCTTATTTCGATTAATTGTGAAATCTCTTCGCTTGTTATTTTCGGATTTTGTTTTATTAAATTAATGATTTTTCGTTGATTTTTGGATAAGTTTTCTGTGGGTTTTTCTGTGGGTTTTTCTGTGGGTTTTTCTGTGGGTTTTTCTGTGGGTTTTTCCATAATCTCATCTGTAACAACCTCATCCACTCCATTATACAACAATTTTTCATCTATTGGAACAGTGGTTACAAAAATATCTTCGTCATTAAAAACAACCTTATCACTACCTGAATATATTTGTGCATACTTAAAGACGTTATGAATACCTGTCCCAAGTTCTTCAGAACGACCGATTTGTGTAAAAATCTGGGCAATATGCGGATTCTTGGGGAAAGGTTCAAAATTATCAGGCATCAATAATCCATACAAATGTGGACGATTAGCATTACGTGATTCCAATTTATTTCTGTAAATAGTTAATGTTGATGGGTAAGCATTAGTATATTCTCTATGTATCAGCATGTTTGCGACTATCTCACGAAAAATTTTCTCACGCAACGAGATTCGCATATCGCCTTGTAAATAAAATTTATCAGGCAAATGTTTTGCCACAAATGCCATAAGGCGATCGTATGCTTCTATCAAGTTACAGCGAATATTTTCGCGGTCGTCGTATCGGTCTATATTCACGCGTCGTAGCAGAGCGTCTACTTTGTAATGCGGAATAGCGCTTTGAATCGCCTCGTCTTTGCCAAAAAGCAACAATGCAGCCATTGTAAAGCCTTCTGTGTCGGTTGCCAAATCGCGCCTGTACAAACCAGTGGTTTTGAAAAATTCAATGTTGGTCAGTTCGTTCCATGGATGGTCGGGGCGATAAACTCTCATTATTTTCCGCACTCGCTCTACTATTCCCTTGGCGAAATCTGTTTCGTACAAATAGGGATAAATTGTATTTTCGGAATATAAATTGCTTTTTCGAACATAGAGATTTTTGATTTGTTCGCTTGTTCTCAGAACAAAGTCGCCGTCTGCATTGCGATCGTAAATTTTACCTTTGCAGGAATGCACCTGTGAAGAAGCCGGAACAAAAATATGTACCAACGATTCTTCTCTATACTCAACAACTTGCGTATCAAACAAGAATGAAGGAAATAATTTTTGCGGATTGTTACTTAGATTGGCAATATCCTTGCAAAATTTTTGCGCTAAATCAGGATCTATCCCGCTTATGGTCTTGTCATCATTGATACCCAACACGATGGTTCCACCATTTCTGTTCAGAAATGCGCAAATGGTTTCAAAAAGATTTTCAGGGAGTTTATTCTTAGCCCGTTTAAACTCCACCATAAGCCCTTCGCCTTTTTGCAATAATAATGGAATGTTCACTTTCACAGATAATCTGGTTTTGATGGTAAATTTTTAAACCATTTATAATAAAGTTCGCTTTCGGGAAAAATGATAACCCAAAAGGTTAAAATCATTATCCGAATATCTACCCAAAAAGAAATATTCTGTTGATACCAAAGTTCCAAATCTCCTTTGTACGGGCTTATTTTCGTTCTGTATATTTCTTTTGGATCACCTCCCTGCGATATGATTTTTTCTTCATCTCGAAAAACAATGGAGCCAATACCTGTAATGCCCGGTGAGGTGTAATAAATTTTTTCTTTGACTTCATCCGAGTACATATCAAATACATTGGTGACTATAGGACGCGCCCCAACCACCGACATAGAACCAAACAGCACATTGAAAATCTGCGGAAGTTCATTTAATTTGGTTTTTCTCAAAAATCTGCCAAATGGAAGGACACGAGGATCGTTGCGAGTTGTAATTGTTCCTGTTCCAATGTTTGGACTATTTTTAAGCATGGTTGCAAATTTCCAGATAAAAAACGATTGATTATTTTTGCCAATTCGTTTTTGAAAATAAAACACTTCGTGTTCGCCGGTAAAAAGCAAAACTATCATACAGATAATCAGAATTGGGCAAAAAATCAGTAATACGACCAAAGCCAATGTGAAATCAATAATGCGTTTTAATTTTTTTTTGTAGATCATGATTATGATATTTTGAAATGGGATAATACATCTAAAGGCTTCCAGTTCAACTGTTCTCTTGCTTTTTGGTTGCAAAATGTGAGAGATTTCGTTATTTTAGACAATTTTTCAGAATTTAAAGGCGCTTTAGATCCCAATAAATCGCCCAATAATGCAATATATTTAGCAATGCCATACGGTATAGTTCTCGGACTTCTTTTGTTCAGCTGTTGTGCAATAAGTTGTTCTAATTCGTAAATACTTGGATTATAATTGTCGCAAACATTGTATGTTCCGCCTAACAAATGTGTTTTGGATACTAAAATAGCAATATCATCCATAAAAAGTACACTTTTTCTTGCTTTTCCTCCACCAATGCTTAGATATTTGTCCGTCTTAATTCCGTTTATCATTGCACCTAAATTTCCTGGAGGATTTTTTCCGGCTATTAATGAAGGTCGAAGTATTGTTAAAATAATATTGTTTTTCTTTGCCCAGTCTGTTAGATATATTTCTGCTTGAATTTTACTTAAAGCGTAAGGTGAAGAGCCATTTAAGGAGTGATCTTCTGCAATATCCTCTCCAAATTCACAGCCATAAACAGCAACTGTACTTAGAAAAACAAATGAAAGCGGTAGTCCTGTTTTTTCTAACCCAGCACACAAATGTTGAGTTCCCTTTAAGTTTATATCAAAAAATGCATTGATTTCAACATCGTCTTTTGGCATAGAATGGCATTTACCTGCAGCATGCACAACGATATCGTAAGGTTTCAGAAGATTAGGAATTACTTTGCTTAAATCAGAGTTAATATTGGCATTAGCAATATCTAAAGTTGTAATCATATTACCATCTTTTTCTAATAATGGCAATATCGCTTTACCCAAATAACCGTTAGAACCTGTGAATAATAAATTATTCATCTCTGTAAAAATTGTGTTAATTTTGGTAATAACCGATATAGAGGATAAAGAATTGATATGGAGATACCGTTATCTTTAAATGCTCTGTAGCATTCAATATTTCCTTTGATAATATTTACAAGACTTTTGTTGGTTGTTCCCCCAAGACGCATTTTAACAAGCATTTCAGGAAGATAACATGCTGATATTTGATGTCTGTCCAAAAAACGTAGCATTAATTCAAAATCAGCAGCGAATTTGTATGCCAAGTTAAATAGCCCAAACTCCCTGTAAATGCCTTTTTTAACATAAAATGTTGGGTGTGCAGGGTGCCAGCCTTTAAAAAAAGGTTTTCGACTACCTGAACTCCAACGTCGGATGATTTTATCTGTATTATTGTGCGATACATAACATAAATCAGCATATACGCAATCTACATCATTATTATGGAAGACTGATAAAATTTTCTCGATGGCACCGGACTCCGCAAACATGTCATCACTGTTTAGTGTTCCAATGATATCTCCTGAAGACATCTTTAATCCCTTGTTCATAGCATCATACAAGCCGCTGTCAGATTCACTAATCCACCTCATTCGTCCATTAAACAAAGGAACATACGACTTTATGATATCTACAGTGGCATCTGAAGAGTTGCCATCAACGACTATGTACTCTATATTTTCATATCTTTGATTTAACACAGACTCGATTGATGAGCGAATGTATTTTTCGCTATTGTAACAGACGGTTATGATGGAGATTTTCATCCCGTTAGATTAACATATCATTTTTGTTTAAAGAATTATTCTCTTTTAGAATATCTTTTTATAGAATTTCCACAATAGTCTTATGATTAATAACGATACGGAACTAGTATAATCTCGAATCGTTTTGCATGGACAATGCATAATTTGTTCAAATTCTGCGGTAGAGATTTCAAATTTATTACATAAAAGAACAATGTCTTTTTCCAAATCTGTATGATTTAGAAAGAATGGTTGGTTTAGCAATTCCAAAGCTTCTTGTCTTGATAGTTGACCCGCAGCTATCAAACTGGAATAATGTGCGCGTCTCTTATCATAACCGAATTTTTGAGGCAATATGAATTCTTGCTTTATTTTGGTATAGATGGATTCGCCATGCTTTCTCCCATAATCCTGCCAATTCAAATGCTGTTTCATATATTTTTTAGCTTGCTCTTTATCATACTGAACATAATCTAAGGTGTCCACATATTTGATTCCTTTGAATACACTATATAACCCCATTTCATACGCTGATATAGTCGGAATTGTCAATTTCTTTTTTTTGCCGTATCTCTTATAAACAGACGTAATGTATTTATTATCTAAATGACCTTGAGACCACGCTTTAGGCAAAATTGACTCCGAGGTTGTGTTTCGACCTGATAAGATGTATTTTATACCATGTTTATTAGCCATGCTGAATAGAGTTTTCATAATAATATTGTCGGTAGGAATTTCCAAATCGGGTGTTGATGCTTTGAGAAAAGCCATTTGTAAATCCTTAAAATCCTCCCAATCAAGAACATTTGTGCACAAATCTATATCTAATATTTTACTAATATTTTCAATATTTTTTGTTCCTTCTTCCGTATTCCATCCATTATCAATATGGATGCCTAATGGTCTTAAACCCCATTGTTTTACCAAATATGCTACGTAACTTGAATCTACTCCACCACTTAGCCCGATCAAGCAATCGTATAGTTTACCTTTGCCGGCAGTTTTGACCTTTTCTATAAATAGATTTAATGCGACTTCCTTTTCTTTTGGAGGCAGTCCACAAGGAGGTTGTTTTAAACGCTCTATTGCATTTGTACAATGGTTACAAAAACCATTGTCATCAAAAACAATGTCAGGGTCGGATGTGTCCATGACACAACGAATACAAATTTGGTATTTTTTATTTACATTTGATATTGCTTTATTGCCCATTTTCTTATTTTTTTAATTACGATTAATATTTTGATAAATTTCAACTAATCTATTGGTATTTTTTTGAACATTAAAGTTGGATTCTGCCATCTTTTGTGCTTGCACTCCCATGTTTTTTAATTCATCTCGGTGAGTATAGCACCACTGAAGCGCTTTCGCAATTTCGGCAGGATGATTGGATTCTATGCAAATACCTGTTTCTCCATCAATGATGGTATCCACCTTTCTTTTCTTGATAGAAACTATAGATGGAACTCCATGTAGTGCTGCCTCAAAAACAGGGCGACCACACGCATCAAACACTGAAGGAAAGCAAAGAACATTCATTTTCTGAATATATTCAGAGATATTGAATGTAAATTTTACCATGTGTACGTATTCTTGCAGATTAAATGTCTCTATTTTTTTTAAGACCATCTTTTCAACATCTTGGTTTAAATTAATAATGTTCAATACTCGCTTTAGAAAAGATAGACGTGTGCCTTTATGACCTATAAGCAACAGACGAAATTTAAGCCCTGCAATTTTACAGATATTAACAGCATCAATCAATTCAATAATACCTTTTGATAAGTAAAAATTACCAATGTATCCTATTGTAAAAATATGATTTTCATTACTTATCTTTTTCTCCGATAATTGCAGGTTTAGACCATTATGCAGTATCTCGGTATAAAAAATAGGGGACAGGCTATCCTTTACAGATTCGTCGATTGCTAATACAGATTGCACATTCTGGGCAATAAAATGATAAATTTTCTTTGAAATCCAATGATTATAATCTCGCTGCACACTTCTAACATGCAGTACGAAAGAAACGTTAGGATATAAACGTCGTAATAAAATCATTTCCGGAAGCAATGTAATTTCATTAAAGTGAACAATATCAAAAGCGCCTTGCTCCTTTTTTATTTTTCGTAGTTTTATTGCTACAAACGGAAGATAGAATAATTCTCGCAATAGGACTAACCATCGAAAACCTCTATAATGACTATATTGAGTATTATCTATTTGGCTCATTCCTTTGACACTGTACACCTTCACGCCCATTTGTTCAAATAAACCAACCATTTCTCCTGATGGGATTAAAAGAATTGGCTCTATTCGTGTTAAATCAAAATGAAGAAAAAATTCAGATAAGCTTTTACCACCACCACTAAAAAGCCTCGCATTCAGTAAAAACAATATTTTTATTTTTTTTAAGCTTTCCATAGTGTAATTTTTATGCTATATTTAATTGTTTTTAAAATTTATTACAAATAAGAATCTATTAATTGATGATATTTTATACGCCAATTTTCTGACCAAAAACTATTTGAATCTGTTTTTTTAAAATTTTTTGAACGTATATTTTCCACAAGTTTTTCGACTGAACTACAACTATTAAAATAGGAAATATCTAAATTTTCTCTATTATAAGGCGTGTCTTTAACAAAAGTGATACAATCAAATAAAGGAGCTTCAAATAAAGTTGTTGAAATATCACCAATAACATATTTTGAATGTTTCAAGGTCTCATACAAGGGCTGTGTATCTACAGTTATACCGGCATCAACAATTGGTTTATATACGTTTTGTAAACGATGTGATTCACTTGGATGAATTCGAAACACAACAGAACATTCTGTATCAGCCATTTTTCTATTCAAATAAATCACTTCTTTCACATACTGTTCAGGGGTAATAGCCGATGACACATACAAAAGCAGTTCTTTTTTTTGTCCTTTGTCGTGTCGTTGTGTTGTTTCTGAAAGATAAGGATTACCAACATTTACTACCTTAATAGGTAGTCGAGAATTTTTTGTCCAATATTCTCCATAACTCATATAAAATTCAGGCATATAAAATTTATAATTGTCTAATAGTTTATCAGAATAATTATATGCCGGATGTGTTAAAGAAATCAGACCATGCTGAAATTCTCCTATTGGAATTTTTAATTCTTTAGCAGCCATTATCAAAGGAATACTTCCTTCACCGTAACACGCATCTTCCAAAAAAATAATTTTAGGCGTAAGTTTTTTTATTAGTTTGATGTATTCGTCAAATAAAAATGGTAATTCTTTAACAAATCTAATTAAGGATTTTTTTAATTCCCAGAAAATAATATCATTTAATTCATTATTAAAATGATTTTTTAGAAAATTGATAAAAGAATCAATCTTATCCAAATCTTCAGAATTTACCGACTTCAGAATAGATTTAAACCTTGCGGTAATTTTCACAAAATCTTTCGCAAAAACATTAGGATATGTCCTTGGTCTTTTATAATCCATTTTGTCCGACGCTTCAAATAAAATTGTTTCTGAAGGATATTCATTCGCAAAAGATTCTGTTAAACGATTAAAATATGCATTTTCTTTACAAATATTTGAAACATCCGAACCAAAAAACACAATAGTGGCTCGCGTTTGTTTATTTGGTGTATATAAAAAAGATTTCGTTATATATTTAAGTTTTTGTACATTGCCAAAATGTAAAGGATCGTAAGGACTCGGAATTCCACACGTGGCTTCTAATGCACTTTGTAATAAACGGAAACGAATAAATGGATACATTAATGTATCTTTGTGAGAAAAAACAAATTCATAGAGTTCCTCTCTACTTTCTATCTCTAAGTATTTTTCTAATATTTTCATTTGTTTAGGATAATTGTTTTTAATAAGGAAACCTCATCTTTGTAAATTAATCCAAAAATAAACAACAAGATCATGAATAGACTAGTTTTCATAAAGAAGAATTGAATGCTACTTGCGGATGTAGGCAGAAATACAAATAAAGAAAATAAAAAAAATATAAGTATATAAAAATACATACGAAAATAATTAAATCTGATTTTTTCTGCCCTTACAGAAAAAAATAAGGCCAACAGACTGCTCAAAAATAGAGATATCATGCAGGATATACTCGCACCAATGCTGCCAATGATCGGGATTAGTAGAAAATTTAAAGTCACTCCTGCAATTGCGGAACCAAATGTTATTATCGGTATCCATTTTGTTTGTTTCAGAAAAAGTATGGTAACATAAAAATAATACAACCCGCTAAAAACATAAGCAAAGGATATAAACGGAACATACTTCCATGCTGACTGAAAATCTTTTGTGACCATTATTTTTATGATATCAGCTGCAAATAAAGATAGCCCAAGAGCAATAAAGCAATAAATTAAAGTCAATAACTCTGCGACTTTCGCTACTTGTTGTGTCTCACCTCTTTTCTCTTTTTCAAAAAACCATGGTGTGTATGCTTGATTAACAGCCGACGTCAACACATTAACGATATTTCCGAATTGATATCCCACACTGTACAGACCTGTTTCCGCTTTTCCTGCCATATTATTTACAAAAAGTCTGTCAACCATTGCCATTAGCCAACTTGAGAGGGAATGAGGAACTAAAGGCATTGAATAACGAAAAGCAGGCTTCAAAACATCATTTTCCAAACCTATGGTTAATCGTGGAACAAAAGCAAATAGTACATATATAAAAAAAATGACTGCCGTGATTAAGTTTGCCAACAGAATACCTACAACTCCCTTTTTCAAAATTGCCACAAAGAAAATAATTAATCCAATATTTAATAAAGTATTCAACATCATGTTGATTCCGTAACGAACTCCATTTTGTCTTGTTTGAAGATATGTTTGGAAGAAGAAATATAATGGAGTTACGATAGTGGTTAAAACGCCTAAAAACAGAAAAGGATAAAAGTCTATTCCTTTTACATAAGGGGTTAATAGAAACTTGTGTAGGGCAATGAAAATAGCGCCTAAGAGTAGAGAGTTAATAATAACAAATGAACTTAAAGTTCCCCATATTTTCTTTATTCGATTCTCGTCGTCCAAATAAAGATAATGAAAACGTGTTGCAGCGCCATGTAAAGACAATAAAAAAAAAACAGACAATAACGATGATATTGAAATAACCACATTTAATACGCCAAAATCTTCAGGGGTCAAAAAGGCTGTGTACAATGGTAGCAAAAAGAACATAATGGCTTTTTGCAATACTGATACTACAGCGTATATTCCTGAATTTTTTAAGAGTTTAGAGGTTGACATTCTGTTCGGAATGATTTTGAAATGATTTGTGTACTTTTTTCAATCTGTAAGCGCAATTTACATCAAAAGACGCTGCGTATGAATAAGCTAACAAAATCGAAACAGGATAAAAATATCTTATTGCATATACTGGAGTTATAGCAAATACTGCACAATATAATAAAGCCATAAAAAAATATTCATTTTTAAAACTAAACAAACGTCTTTTGTAGTTTAGAAAAAGTAAATATAAATTTAAAGGCGCTTGAAAAAATAAAACAAAATTATTATAGGCGTCTGAAAAGTCCAAAACATATCTATATCTTACAATCATACCTGTCATTAAATGTAGTGTTTTAGGAATAAATGCAAAGATATATCCAAGTTTTGTTTGAATTTTCATTATGATTTCAAAAGAACCAAGACCTGTAGTATGATCTTTTAAACCTCGTGAATAATAAACGTCAAAAAGATCAGAAAACATTGTGTATTGTACAAAAAATAATAAAATTGATATTACAACAAGTAACAATGTAAAACTGATTGCTTTTCTATTTTTTAAAAAATTATATCTCGAATAAAAAAGCAAATAGATTAGATAAAACATTGTAAACTGCCATCTTACCAAATATGACATAAAAAGAATCAATAGTGTTATTAGGAACTTATTCTTAGTATGGTTATATATGATCAAAGAAATACATAACAAAGATATTATTTCTTTATTCACAGAAAATAAACTGAAAAAAGTTATAGGACTAATAATTATTAAAAAAAACAACTTTCTTAAATAAACAGATTTGTCTCGAGATATATAGTATAGAGCAAGAATTAATATGAATACATTAAAAATAAAAAGTCCCCAATAATTTTGATAACCAAGAATTGACAGTATTTTTACGGGACCAAATAAATTCCAACCGACATCCACTAAAGACTCCATATTTCCTAATCTTGCAACTTTTTCATATGTTTTGGTATCTGCATAAAACTGAAAATTTATTTTACCCATCAAAACATTATGAGCAATAATAATAAAGAACAATACTGAAATTATCAAATAGATAAGTATTGATCCCCACGCTTTGTTGACGAGAAACTTTTTTTTCATTAGAACTAACAGATTTTAGTAGTTTTTGGGGTAATATGAGTTTTTATTAAATACCTGAACATTTCATTTACTCTCATACAGTTATTCTTTAAGAACCCAGCATCCATTTTTATCTTTTTCAAACAAATTTTTATTATACAATTTATCAACGATATTCCAAAATTCTTTTTCGCTATATACTAGAAAACCACAAAAGTCACGCACACTTCGAGGGTCTAAAGCATGGTCGTGCTTCTTTACCAATTCAATGGCTTCTTCTCGCGTTAGCATACCATACCGAATCATGCGTGCTGCATAATCGGTCGCGGAAGCATGACCAAACTTGGGATACTTCATCCAGGAGTGAACTAAATATGCAGGACTGTCTATCTGATCAAACTGTTCGATATGATGGGTACGGTTCCATTCATGTGTTAAATCATGAAATCCGTATCGTTTCGCAAGTTCATAATTTTTGAAACTGTTCCATTCCAAAAAATAACTTAAATAAATAGGGTCTAAAGCATCAAGTTGATCTATGGTTGGCGGCTCAAAAAAGTTCAGATCTTTAAGCAATACTTCATTACCCAATAATTCTTCTGTAGGAATACCGGAGCCAACACCATTGTTAATTTGATCACGCGATGAATAACTTTCTATTGAATCATCACCACCATACTCATAACTTACATTTTCACCGTAAACAAGTAAGGGTGTGTTGAACTTTACTGCCATGTGTAAAGGATAGGTGTAGATATAACGATCCAGAAAATACGTTGGTTTTCCATATTTTTCGAATGTTTTGCGCATGATGATCTTTTGTGCACGAATATTGGGTTTCATGACAATCAAATCACAACCAAATGCTTCCGATATATTTTTCAGATTATGCCTGCCTGCTTCTGTCATCGGAAAATTATCTTCCACCGAAACTAACAAAGGATTCATGCCCATCAACTCTTTCATCACATAAGTCTGGAAATGGCTATCCTTACCGCCACTAACTGCAATCATGCAATCATATCCATTTGTGCCATTCATGCCCCGATATTTGTTGCACAATTGTTTTAATTCTTCAAATCGCTTATTATAATCAACATTTTTGCGATTTTCGTATGCCCTGCAAGCCGAACATACACCCTGTTCGTTAAATGTAATGCCCGGTCGTGTGCTGGGCATTACGCATTGGGTACAATATTTCATATTCATTTTAAATTTTTAAAACACAACCATTTTTTTCTGTAAAAGTTCTTCTGCAATTGTCCAATCCAAAGGAACATCAATATCTATCGAATAGATATTCTCCATAGGATACTTAATTTTACGTGGAAAATCTGAAATAATTGATGTTTTTAATGACTTACTATTAATAACGTAAATAGATCCGTTGAATTCCCATACTGTTGGCGCATCTTGCCGTCGGGTATAATTTCCTTTTCCTTTGGAAATATGTAAATATCCAGAATCTTCTTCTTCAAAAAGATTATAATAAGGATTAGCAGATGCTTCCTTTACGGAAACGACCATATCACAATCATTCATATATAAATTTATAGCCTCATCAAGATGTCGTTTTAATCTAAATGGAGAAGTAGGCTGCAATAACAAAATAATATTATAAAATAAACCTTTTTGTTCATAAAAATCCAAAGCATGTCTTAATACATCTTGTGTTGTTGCCTGATCTGTTGCTAAAAAATAAGGTCGAACGTAAGGCACATGTAAACCATAATTTTCAACGACATCAATAATTTGCTGATCATCAGTAGTAACACAAATATCCTCATCGTTAAATATTTGACGTGCAATGTCAATAGAATAAACAATTAAAGGTTTCCCGTTCAATTTTTTTATGTTTTTATACGGAATACCTTTGCTTCCTCCACGAGCAGGAATGACACAAAGAATCTTTCTGCTATTCATTACTGTCTCTTATATGTTTAACAAAATCCTGCGCTTTTTGATAATCCTCCGGTTTGCCAATATCAATCCAATAACCGACTAACGGATAACGAATCACTGTTTTACCGTGCGATACAAGTAAATTCATAAAATCGGTTGCATTAAAAAATGCGCCATCAGGGATTAAATCAAGTAGATGTCTCTTAATTAGGTAAATACCGGCATTGGCATAGTAATGGTAAGTCGGTTTTTCTTTTATCCCTTGTATGTTTCTTTCATCTAATTCAAAAATTCCATACGGCACATTGATTGAATAAGGAATTGCTGCAGCAGACATATCAGCATTTATTTCTAAAAAATGACGATAGAAATCTTCAAAATCAATATTGGTAAACAAATCGGAATTCATTACCAATATTTCATCGTTATTCAAATCGGGAATTAATTTTACTGAAGCGATGGTTCCTAAATATTCTTTTTCCCGAACACAATTCACAATTAACCCTTGTCGCACATCCTTGAAATGCTCTTCAATTTGCTCCGCTAAATAGTTGGTTGTAACATAGATGTTTTCCACGCCATAATTTATCAGGTTGTCCACATTATAATCAATAATGGCTTTATTACCGACTTTAAGCAATGGCTTGGGCGTTTTTTCAGTCAAAGGACGTAGTCGCACACCTTTTCCTCCTGACATAAGTATGGCATCAATGGGAAGAATTGATTTTTTCCGTTTAAGGTTAAACACCTTCAGTAAATTTCCCGCTTCATCAATGCATGGCAATAATTCAATTCCTGCCGAACGAAAACTTCTGATTTTTTGAACATTTTTTTCACAAGGATTAATATAACTAAAATTACTATTCATTACCCTCTCCACAGAAGCATTCAGAGAATCTTCCTTAATCAAAAATCGGCGGATATCTCCATCCGTTAATGTCCCTATCAACCGTTTCCCATCCATGACGAACACAGTAAGCGTGTCGTCTGACAAGGTGTCCAACTTTTTCAGCACATCGCGAACAGTTGCAGTTTTATCTATGGTATATCTTGAAATATCGTTCATTCGTTTACAC
>Ga0123354_10008416_pt1 | contig 15676 bp, 10 predicted proteins | sample TergutLab28metaG_2_FD_97872 | JGI IMG/M metagenome (GOLD analysis project Ga0123354, IMG submission 97872) | Labiotermes labralis P4 segment gut microbial communities from Petit-Saut dam, French Guiana - Lab288 P4 | ecosystem: Host-associated > Arthropoda: Insects > Digestive system > Gut ...
GGTTTCCCCACCAAGACCCTATACACCCCCCTCTCCTCACCCATACGCGCCACATGCTCTGCCCATCTCATTCTTCTCGATTTTATCACCCGCACAATATTGGGTGAGGAGTACAGATCATTTAGCTCCTCATTATGCAGTCTCCTCCATTCCCCCGTTACCTCGTCCCTCCTAGGTCCAAATATTCTCCTCAGCATCATGTTCTCAAATACCCTCAGCTTCCTTTCCTCCCGCGATGTCAGTGACCAAGTTTCACACCCATACAAAACAACAGGCAAAATTGTAGTTCTATATATATCTTGATCTTTAAAATAGGAAACCTACACACACTGATATTACCATACAGTTCTCTTCTAACCACCCCTACAAACATAAACTCACAGCATTTAATTTTTGTGCAAATAGATTGCTAGTACTGCCTATCACAAAATAAGCTAAACAACAAGAATGGAAAATCATACTTGCAATAGCCTAAAACAATGGATTCCCTCTACATATTCACAACCTGAAGAAAAAACTAATAGCCAAAAAACAAACAAAAAACTCCCAATCACAACAATACAACAACTCAAAAAATGGGTAACATTCACATATCACAGTCTGCTAATACGAAAAATAAGTAATCTCTTCAAACACTCTAACTTGAGTATAGCCTTATGTGCCACAAACACTATACATCAACTGACAAAATAGCTAAAATTGGTACAAATTCCAGTGGTATATACAAACTCAAATGTAACACTTGTAACAATTCATATGCAGGACAGTCAGGTAGATCAACAGCAACAAAATACAAAGAACACACACAATACATAAGAACCAATAACCCGATTTGAGCATATGCATTACACATACTAAACAATAGATGTGAATACGGCACTGCAGAGGAAACAATGGAATTAATGAAACCATACAATAAGGGAATGAGAAAGAATTGTTGAGAAACTCTGTATAAGCAAGCCTTTTACCAACGTAACATATTGATCGAAGAACAGCAGGTCAATGACGTAAATCCTGTGTACAATTTGGCAAACATGTCACGAGGCCAACTGTGTGTTCCCTAGCTCAGTCAGGTTCCAAACAGTGCAGCAGACATTCACCAGCAAGGGTGAGTCCAATTAATTCCGATACTATTTATTACATTTTATTTTGTTTTCAAAATCCTTATTATTGCAGTACTTGACGCAATGTTTTTCATTGCAGACCTGGTAACATATGCAGCCACGCCGCCAGATTAACTACAACGATGTAGTTTAAACAGTTGTTTTAACACTGTAACTTTAGCAAGCTCACACAGTATGCTCCCTGATGATGGTGATCACACCAAAACATGTTGGAGCTATTTTAATTTTAATGTAAATTTTAGTACTCCTTGAAAACAATTCTCTTGTGCACCAGTTGGTAATAGAACACTTTATAATGGCAAGATGCATGGTACAAATGTGAATTTAAAAAAAACTTAAAATATTAGTTTTGGAATTGATGTTTGCTTCACTGGGATGTTATTCCTCATAAATTCTGCATTAAATGATTATCTTCACCAACAAACTACATTTCATGTCTTACCATCTACAGTGATTTTGACATTCCTGAACATAAGGCAGCAAGGTTTTTTTTTATTTTTTACTGTCATAACTTTTAGGGGTAGGTCCCATTTTTATCGTAAGCTTTCTATAAACACAGATTCTACCTTCCACTAATTTGCTGTTTTCATCTGTTTGTGGCTAAGTTGTTCACTTACTGACCATTTGAGTAATATGTCTTGATTTGATATAACGGTATTTAAACTTTACACATAAATTCTAGCTCTTCAGCCGTCTTTTTGTGATGAACATTTGGAGAAGCAGATTTTTTTAAATTTACAGCAGTTTAATTTTATGCTGATTTTTTATGTAGCTTGGCCCTAGCCAAAAGTGCAGCTTCATGACTTGGCTGCTTTAGCCCTGGGGAGAGAAAATTTGGTACCCTTTACATAGGAGGCTGGATGGGCCCCAAAGCTGGTTTCATCACTTTGGAGAGGATAAAAATCTCTTGCCCTTGCCAGGAATTGAACCTCCAATTCCTTAGGCATCCAGCCTGTAGTAGTTACACTTTCCTGCTATTAATGAGAGTTCTTTTCAGTTTAACTGTGCATATAATTTCATTTCTTTATTCCATTGTTTGGGTGAGTAAAAAGAGATGCTAGCAATTTATTAATGAGATTATATCTTTCTCAGCTGTAATATTGCTGAGAGAATATTGTTGTAAAATTATTTTAGAATGTTGCTTTCATTTTTTTTTTTTTTTCACATTGTGATAGACCCATTAATTTGTGTTGCCTGCTGTATTGCAAACTGGCATATTAATGTGAATATAGAAATAGGCTAATGTCTTCCATTTTATACTTTATGTCAAGGGCATGGAATTTTTCAAGTAGATTCATGGACAGTGACTGTGGTCAAAGGAGTTATATTTTGCAGCTGCCGTATCCTTGTCAACCCTCATCCTGAGGTTAGGATTTAAATTACATTTGGTTTGAAGGACTCAGTTTTTGCATCAGAAGAAGCCTGTATACACTTGTATAGTCATACTTTGTGTATTCTAACTGCAGTACTCCCATGACCGTTTTGCAAGACAGATACGTGTTCATTAAGTTTTACAGTACTGTGGAATTATTACATACATTTCATCATCATCTTGTTCATTATATGAGGATTACCAGTCAGTGCTGTGTCATTAGTACACCATCTTTGATCTGAGGTAAATATATACTTGCAGAAATCAAAGTTGAATGTGAAGGGCAGTTTTGGATTTGGTTCATAACGAATACTTGTTGCAAAATATTAGACTGAATCATAAGACAACTCCATTATCCAACTGTGATCACATAGTGAAGTACCAGAATGGAATTGACTGCTGTGTCTTCTGAAAATAAGTTTGAAGAAGTTGTGTTGATTTCAAGCATGTATAATGTACAGTTTGTACACAGTTTTCATTCTCTTTCTCCTTCTCTGTACTCTTGTATGGATCCATACATGTTTTGAAGAATTAGTTTTATTTATTTATTTGTTTATAATATTCTGTTTAATAGCAGTGGGAAATGTATAGTGGAGTTTCACTGCAATGCTTTGTGCTGGGAAGTATTAGTCTGGTTTAAGTATGACAGGGAATTTTTATACCCACACCGTTGTTGTATATGGTTGTTTCTGAGGCTTACTCACATGTAAAGTTGAGCTTGTGGGAACCGGATCACTATTCATGCACAGCTTATGTAAGTATGTTTGCTATGTGTTTGTCTCTGCTTGGAGTGAACCAGGGCGTGTTTCTCTTTCAGGCGGCGACTGTAACTGCATGAGACTTGAAAGACTAACATCTTAACAGCTCTGTCTAAACTAATCTCTCTTCTTGTTCTTGCACACATGATAGACAGGCTTTGAGTTAAGTCTAAATCCTAATAAAATTATATTGCATTTGATGTTACATTTTAAGGCAAGGAAAAGTTAAATTTGATAATGGCATTGTCGCTGATAACACAGTTTCAGATTGTTAATGTTGCTGCTACTTGCATAAATATGGCACATATTTTTGCCACAGGTTATTTTGATTGACTTGTGATTCTTTTTCCTCTTCACTGGCGCATCATTTACAATGCTTTGTAAATGAGAGTTCTTGTTATGGAGACCTTTGTAGTTAAATTGGACCAGTATGTTATAGATGATGGTTATATAGTAGGGTTTATTACCAAAGTATGCAAAGATTCTTGATACCTCTTGATTAACTGGAATTCAGTGTAAGCTACATTCTTATGTCAGTAAATTACTTTAGGGGAGTGTCTGCCATGGTTAGAGGAGTGCACAATTGAAAAATTATTATGAGAAATCACCCACGTTGGTTGCAAATGTTGTGGCACATTATTCCTCATACTGAAGTCTGTGATTATCCAAGTATTAACAAAGTCAACACTCAGAATGACACAAAAGAAAAATATTTGGTAACAGAATCAGTCACATTTATAATATCTGCTGAACTCAGAAATATGGGGAAGAATTTTTAAGTGTGAGAGTAAAGTACATTCCTGAAGACATACTGCAGGACAAAACAAGGCTCAATGAAGACCCATTTAGTTTGCTTTATATCCTATAATTGTAACTGTTTCTAATGTCTGTCTGGTGTAAGTACACAATAAAATACAAATATGGCCAGACAGAACCGAGGAAGTCCACGCATAAGTGGATTTTTGTACATAATTCGAAGTGTTCTTGGTGCTTGACTGTTGTTTGTGGTGTATATTTATGCTGGAAATTCCCACAGAAGATCCTTCTTTCATATGTTTTGTACATATAAGAAAATTGACTTATTCTGAATATATTATTGAAAAAATTGATTTTCTTGGTAAATAAACTTGTCACTCCATTTAATCAATATATTTTTGATTAATCTCACAGACAAATAAGTGTATGCTTATCCAAAAGTGCTGTTCATAGAAGCATGCTATATTTGTTTGTCTTCTGCGGTCATTGTAAAGTATCTGATTGTCTAAGAAATGTACATTAACTAACCCAAAATAAGAGGCGTTATTTTTCCACATTTTAAAATCTTACTGAATAGAATGGAAGTAACTGAATTTTCGTGGCACTGAAATCATTTATATGTTCCAACATTTGTGTTAATGAAGTTCATGTATCTAGCAGCAACAATTAGACATACCGTTGCAATTTTAGTATATAAACGATACCAACATCCAAAATACAGTGAAGTTACAATGGGAGTGGACAGATAATTGGTATGATTATGTACCTGTTAGTGTTACTGTTTTTAAGTCATGTTTGTAGTACGGGAGTTGAAGCTTTGAAGTGTGAAAACAGAATGAAAAAGAAAATGTAATACAAGAGATTATTTTGGTGGAATTCATCTCATCATTACAATTACCTGACAATAAATTATAAATTTCTGTCAGATATAACAACTTTATTATATTGAGTAATGTATGTTACATGTTTGGTCATATTTTGACCATCTACAGGCATTAATATACATTTTACAAAACCAAGGTGGACATGCTTTGAAAATATTTCGTAATTGGTGAGATCTCACGATTTCTACAAATGTCATTATAATGTAGCACTGCATATTTGTTATGTCATGTGTATCATTTTGTTTTGTTACTAAATGCATAGCACATTTTTTGTGGAATTGATAAAAATTAGGTACCACCTACATTCTGTTTGGCTTGTTTGGTGTTGGTTTACATGGTCTATTTGTATACATACGCATGTTCTCATGATTTGATGATTTCAAACTATATCTTTAATGAACAATAGTAAAGGTAATGTTTGGCAATTAAGTATAAACATTATTCAAACTCATTTTGAGTTTTTTAATTATTATATTATTCTTTTTTGACAATCAGGGTTTTTTTTTTAATTGTGTGCATTGCTGGAGTTACTACGTTGTACATGGGATTATATTTGTAAGTTTTGCAACCTCATATAAGTATTCAACAAATATATTAAATTTCACAAGTTTGTATTTCATAACATACCCTTTTGATTATTACAGCTGGGGTTCTTTTAAATCAGCACTTACAGTATTGTTTTTTGGTTGCTATCTCCTGTATCGCGTTGTTTGCATTTCACCAGGCAACAAAGCACTATTGGGATGTGTGTCACACTGGGATGGGGTGATATGCCCAAATGTCATTGGTTTACATCATTGTATATAATTGCGTCAAATAGTATGTTGCTTGAAATGGTGTTTTTATCATTTATCTGGTTATTGGTTTTTTTAGTTACAGATATGACACTTTTGTAGAGTGTTATTTCCTCCCTTTTTTGTTACATGGAGGATATTTATAATATCTTCTTTTGGGCCCATTGATTGTCTGTTGTGCAGCATATGTTTTGCAAAGTTTGATTTCCCATTTCAGATTTTAAAATATAGTATGCAAAGTTGTGGATACTGTGTATATGTTATGTTTTATCACATTGCTACAATCAAGGGCTGGCATCCTTACATTACCAGTTCTTGGTCCTGGTGTTCTCTGTATTGTTACAAACTGAAATTTTCCTTTTATATTCAAAATTATGTTCCTGTTGGTTAAACACAGCGGCCATGTGGAACTTCCACTTTGTCACACTTGTTTTTTCTCTGTGCTACCTTGGTTTTGCTAAAGATCATATTTCTCTACAAGCACTACTTGGAAATCATAGTGTAAGAATTAATGTATGACTGGAATGCACACATCACACTTTGGTGTGCATTTTGTTTTTGTTTTGCTGAAGTCAGTATAGGCAAAGACTGAACACGTTTCTGTTTCTGTAATGGTTGGAAACTGTTGTACAAAATCTGATCACTGTATTATTAATAACAAGTACAGGTAACACAAGAATGCACAGCAAATTTCACAGCACTCATGTAAGGAATTTTGTATCACTTCTCACAGAGTTTGTAAAAAGAATGATTAGTAAAGTAGTAACCATGTGTGTCACAAGATTACGTTGTGTTGAAACATAAGTACGCAGTATTGTCTTCTTATTGGGAGGACTTCCTGTTATGAATTTTTAAAACCTTTTTGCTCTATAGCTCAAATGAAATTATTTTTATTACATATTGCAAGGTATTAGAATGGCCTTTATAAGGTGTTTGTTGATTTATGTTTGAATTTGTTTAGCTCTGAATGTTGTTACAAATGTGAGAAAAAAAAGTAAACTTAGCAGAGTGTGGCTTATGGAATCCATGGCATTGGTGTTAGTAGATCAAGTTGTCTCCACGAAACAGGTTTTCCTCATTTATTTTTCCACACCTTTTGCCTGTTCAATTACAGTATTTTCATGTCATTTATATGATGACAGGCAGAAATATGGAGAATACTCCATGACATCACTGCCACAATGTTTGAAATCACACAATATATATGTGAATCATTTTCATAAAAGTTGCAGTGGTCAGTTACTTGGGTAAATTAATGCAGTGGAAGAAGTGTTTTTAATCACTGACTTGCTCCTGGGCTGTCAGCCTTGTCACTGATGGGCTAAAAACCAATGTTTCGTAGACATGATGTGTCCCCAGTATTGGGGTTGGCCCTGACAGCAGGAGAGCAGATCTCTAAAACTTTGATTTTGAGCCTACCATTGATATGTCTGATTGTGCAAGAGCCATGCAGTGAATGTGTTTGCTGTGATAGCTTCAAGCCTTACATAGTGTTGGTAGGTTGATTTGCATTATTTATGATATTCAGTTAACATTTATACCCCTTTCCAAATTATCTCCTACCAGAACATTAATTATTCTCCCTGTCACTGGCCATTCTGTGGTTAGTCAGTCAGTGTCATTTCCAGCAGGAACAGGGATTTTTCTCTTTGTCACCATGTCAAGAATGGCTCTGAGAACCAATCCATTTGGTTTCGAACCCTCATTTCCCGGGAGTAAAGAGGCTGTAATGTGAACCTGGCAACTCCCACCCATCTATTTGATGAGGTAAAGAATGTATAGAGCTATATTTCCACTCCATGCACATTGGTATGGTGATTAATTTAACACGAGTAAATTTGCCTGTGTCTGCTGTGTAATATGACAAGTAGGCAGTATGGAATATTGATTGAATTAGGAATGTGGATACTTCATGTGAGGGAAAGGATGAGAGGTCAGTCTGTAACTTGGATTGTTGGTTGTTTGCGCTGCTGCAGTCGATCCCAGGGCCAGGGAGGAATGGGAATGGGGATTGGGATGCCACTGATCCCCCAGCGCATGCAGCAAGCCATCGGTCAAGCTGCTGCACAGGCTGCTGCTCAGGCAGCAGTAAATGAAATGAAGGGTGCATTCAGAACATCCAGTAAACATTAAGAAAATCATCATCGTGGCATGGGATAGTGTTAAGGATGAGTGAAGGAACTGTCTTCGCGTGTGTGAATGGAATCACAGGAGAATAAAATGTGATGTTATTAAAAAACTGTGTTTCAAGACAGCTCAGATATTCTGATGATTTGGTTCCATGTTCAACACAGTGTTAGGACATGTATTTTATTTTTTGTTACCACGGGTAATTCTGTTATGTATCATATTAGTTACTTTAATGTACTTCCTGCTTTTAGCCACACTTTTGTCTTCCTAAGAAAGCCACTACATATTTCTTGATTAGTTGAAAGTTTATGTGACTTTGATCATTATTGAAGCAATACACTTGCAGTCTTCTCCATCAGATTCAGTTTAAATGAAGGTAAATGAAGATGTGAGTATAAACGTGCAAGGAGACATGTAGCACCAAGCAGAGATAGCCCCTGATTACTTACAAATATACTTCAGAAATAGAAAACAAAATTTCTTTCAATACAGAGAAATGTCCCTGTGTGGGTGAATTAGTTCCTGTTTTCAGATGATGTCTGTATGTTTCCCATGATGAATTTTTATTCATCAGCGTTTTCTTAACTACCAGTGCAATAGGACCACACTTGTTCTGTTTATTGGCTGAAATTATTCAAAACAATTTTTTTTTTCTGATGTATAGTTTGAGAATTTGAACAGTGTTAAATTCTGTCATTTTTTTTTTACGTGTGTGTTGATTAATATTTAAAGGTGTACCATTATACAACATACAATGCTTGTTAGCTGATGTATCATTACTATGAATAGTAATACACACAACATCTCTAGTGACAGTGTTGTCAAGATAAAATGCTCTTATTGAAGCTGGCAGATGCATATATAAAAGTATCTTACACCTGGTATAAGTACATGCCATTTGTAGGCCTAAAATAAGAGAACTGATGATTATGTTACAGGACATATTTATATCAGAATATGCACATGGATTAAGCCAAGATATTTGCTAGTGTTCCTGTTATGTAGATATGTTTAACTTTGTGCATTTGAAAACTGGTTCCACTGACTGTTGCATATTCTCTTCAGAACGCACGTTATAGTGAGATGTAGATTTAAAAGTAATGTTGCATATTTAATATTTTTTCAGACATGTACCATACTGACTTAGCGAAGACCATTTATGCCTTTGCCCAGTAATAGTTACTTTTTTTTTTTTTTATTAACATGTTTGGAGTTTGGGGATTGCAGTTACCAACCAGCAACTGGATGTTAGGAATATAAGTATTTGAAAAATTATTATAGCCCCTCTCGGGTTTAAAGTTTCTTGCACGCAGCCAGCAGATATAGGATGCTGTGTTACCATTCTTATTGTTTTGTTACATTTTTCACAGTCTATATTCAGTGCATGATTTTGGCTTTCAGGTTTTAGCCACATTGTGCATTGAAGTTTTCCCTGTGGTTTATTGTGTGGTGTATTCATATTCTGTAGGGTGAGTGAATCAGAAGGGAATGAGGTTAGAAAATAGACCCCTAGCAGCAGTAGTAAGGTTGAGGTCAAGTGTGGTGCTGTCACCCCAACCCATCAAGCCTCACACCCTTCCCATTGTGTAGTACATGCTACACCCCCACACTTAATACTGTTTTGAGATATGTACATCAGTCTGTGTCTTCTGCCCTATTGAGCCTGAAGATGGTAACTGCAGCATATGCCAAAATGGTGGTAGAACTTGGAACATTTGTTGTGTCTAAGGCCTGAAAGCTGAAATCATGATGTGGCTATGCATATGTTTTTGAAACCAAAATTTTAATTCCTGTAAGGAAGTAATCAATCACATGATGCTTTATCATGGCTGTCACATAAGTGTAGTTGGGATTTAGTATTTTACTTGGAGCATTGCATAGAATTGTGTAGATCAATAGATCATAGGTAAAATTGTATTTCATGTGTGTAGCACTGGTACACCACACTTGTTAAATATGCATATTACACTAAAATTCCTTTCATCTGGCACTGAAAGGACTGGACAGGTGCTGGATAATCAATTATTCCAGATTATCAGACAGTACCCATACTGACAACTCACTAGGGCTAGATGGTCTTGGATTGAATCCCAGGTTGAGATTTTCTGTACCTGTCCAGACCGATCTGTGTAGTGGGTACTGGGTCTCTTTCCGAAGGGTAAAGTGAATAGGGCATGATGTTGACCACCCACCTCCATCTGGCAAGTGCTGAGGTTAAAGGAAGAGTAGAGCTTTATCTCTGCAGACCCCCTGGGCCTGCATGACCTGTTTCAAGGATAAATTTACTTTGCTTTTACATATAGTGACTTAAGTTTGTACAGGTAATTTTTGTTATTGCCATCAGAGAATGTGCACTTGTCAGCTATTTTCATTTCAATCTCTAAAGACTTAGTTTGTTCAGTGATAGTGGGTCCAGTGATAGGTTACCCTTCAGAATGCATTGCTGTACACCACTTATACAGCACCCTGTCCATTTGCACTAATTCAGACTCTTTCTATATCTGTTGCTTGAAAATGTCCTTCACATATTTACTTGATGCTGTGAACAGTCGTAACTGTTTTTTTGTTTCGTTATAACGTGGAAAGCTGGCAATCAAATGTTGTATGAAGCCATAACCACTCTACGGCTCTTGCCACTTCCAAGCCTTAAATTATTTCAAGTTGAGGAATCATTAATGTTATGTGTTTCCTCTTGCCAGCGTAGCTTGATGGGCTCAGTAAGGTCCAGGTGACCCAAGATAAAGTCACATAATGACTACACACACCAGACGTTCAAGTGCCAGACTGTCAGGAGTGCTGGATTATGAGGTGCTTGATTGAAGGAATTCTACTGTAGTATGTATATTATATTAATGTTTGGAAGTTTTAATAAAATTACTTGACACACAGTTTGTGGTCATCAGTGTGTCATTTACAGGCCACACAAAGTTTTTATGCCACTTAATTTTAAAGCCAGGATGTACTGTTTCCTACAGCTTCTCACAGTGTAAGCTGAACTGCAAAGTGTGTGTATTATTGCATGCTTTATACTGCATTAGACCAGGCTGTATGCCTCCCTTAATCAGATGTGCTATTGCTGACATTTTTGAAATATGTTTCAGAGGTATGACTTTCCTTATAAATAGAATTCTGTGTACATTGTTCAGAGTTACAACAAAAGTGTTGTTAATGTACAGTGTATATTCTGTCTATATGTGTGCTGTATGTTTCAGCTTTGCCTAGCCTTCACATGAGGTGTTAATGTGTAGGAAAGTTGCTTCTTTAAAGCAGATTAGAGAAACTTAACAGAGACACAAAATTGCTTTTCCCCTCTCATTCTCCTCCCCCCCTCCCCCCACAACTAGCTAATAGTCATATCAGGTTGCACAGTGTTAAGATTTATACCAAACACCACCAAATAATTGGCTGCAAGCCCTTTCTTGACATAAAAGTAAAAGTATTTCAGCTTAGAACATGTAGTACATGTGTGTGTGTGTGTGGGTGCTGCCACGACATTTTTGGACATGGTAAGTTCATGTTGATATTGTATTGTCTAGACCATCAAGTGTGGTACCAGGTAATTGAGGTGGCTTGAGAGGAGGACATGTAGGGTGTGTTGGAGGGATCTCCTGCATTCAGTTAATTTACTCTGTTGTCTTCTGTCATTTTCGATTGATAGTTACATATCGTGAATTCATGGGGTTTGTAACTCAACAGGATTTATTTTAGAAGAAATGTGTCATTTGATCAAGTATGTGAATCCACTGTTGGAGGAGTTTGGTGACTATTGAATATTGACTTGTAATGTTAGTTTATGAGATGCATAAAAAGTTTTTGGAAATGTAAAGGTAACAGAAGAAATGTTTCCTTAGGCTGTCCCAGTGAAGGTGTGGTCACAGTCAACTGTGTTGTTAACTTTTGTAGTACTCTCTGTGTCTTTATTCAGTACATTATGGTATAACATTCCACATCTGTGTTATTGAATGCTTATGGTAGCATCACTTGTAAGTAGTATACTGATGATGAAGATATATATATATATATATGTATACACACACATACATATTCGTACACACACACACACACGTATGCACACGCACACACACATACATAATATACACACACACACACGTACATACATACATACATACATACATACATACGTACATACACACATGCATGCATGTATGTATGCATACATACATATGTACATATGTACACACTTACATACATATGTACACCATCACTACTGTCTTGATAGTTTTGCTAGACAGTTTATATTTTTGTTGTTTGTATGATGAGCAGCAAAACTATTTGCAAATTTTCATCAGCATTCCATATATATATATATATGTATATGTATAATTTAAACTGTCTTAAAGTGAAGTTGTATATAATCAATTATGAAACAGGCTTGCCCCTTGTAAATCACAATAGCTGTGTATGCAGTTTGCCTTTAAACCCACCCACACTTGCTGTTTATTTGTGAACATAACATTTGTGTGCAAGTATGTATGCAGCAGGTTTTGGATTGTAAGACCTTTATGCATTGCCAGTTCTTGCTTTTTTGATCAGAATGGGATCATCTGACACCATGTAATATATGAACTATGTACATAATCATACACTGTTAGTATGAATTAACATTTTTAAGCTGTTTCTGTAACATACTGTTACTCACCATTTATTGCTTGGTAACTTTAATAATAGTGCAGTTGAGTTTTCCGTGTGTCCTGAATCTGGCCATGTCTAATTGGTAAGAGTAGTTCACCTAATGTACCTAAATACATTAAAATATATTAGATATTTGTGTATATAAATTAATAGATGTTTATTAAATAAATAAGTATATAACATTAAAGTGTAGGGTGAACATATATATACATATATATATATGTATGAGAGTCAATTATATTTCATGCAAGTTAATACAACCTACACTCTTTGTTCCACTTGTAGGCAATAGTATGTGCATTTGATAGAATAAATCTAAAATGTGAGCACAGTTTACTTGGAAATCATAAGATATGGACAGAAGGGAACTATTTAGTGCTGTTCTCATCCCTACTTTGAAGTTTGATTTCCATATCAGTAAACAATACTCTTGTAAGGACTATAGCAGCTGAGGTGAGGACAAATGATAGCACTGGTGAAGTTGTATGGACCAAGAGACAAACAGCAGACCTGATGTAATTTTTTTATTGTTATTTACGTGCTGTTCTTTTGCGGACAAGACTTGTATCAGGAATGAAAAATGGGTCTGGTAAATATTCTAAATCATTACACAGTTTGTTGTTAAGGTGCATCATTTTTCCCCAGTAGCAGCTGCTAGAGAATATTTAGAAGACACGATTGGCAAAGTATTTTAATGTTTTACAATGCTTCAGGTTAATAAGTTTAATAATGTGGTACTGTTGTATACCTACAATATTGTGGACATTTTATGCTGAAATACTACCCCTCACTAAATTTAGGCATCATTTATTATATATTGTTGCTTTGGAAAGATGTTTGTCCTCCCTGGGTTGACCCCTCCCTCCCCTGTTTTATCAGCATTTGACAACACAAAACATTCTCTGAGCTACTACAAATTATTTCATTATGGATGTTATGTATGGAGGAGTGGGTGTTCCTTGTGTACAAATATTTCTGTAAATTATATTTCCTCAGGAGGGTCCTTCTTTAGCTTTCGTAAGATTTTATAATGGTAAGCTTCTGCCAACTGGAAATTGAGGCTTAGAATGAGGTAGCTAAAGATTTTTCCCACATAGTTGATAAATTAATGACACTATGCCATATGGTTTTTAGTGCTTTCTCAGGGCATGTTGATGAAAATGTATTTAGGTTTGGTATAATTTTGGAAATTTGGTGAGATATTACCTTGTTCCAGTAATGAACTGCTGAATACTGATATTTTTTCCCCCTGTCAGTTTTCTGTACCACAGTGGAGTGGTGCCTTATCAGTGTCAGAACTTTGGTTTATGTGCACTCCTGTCTGGTCTGTTGGTCAGTGATGTTTGTATACCCTCTAATGGTGTGTAACTTGATGTTCAGTCCCTTCACCTTCCTCTTCATATTTTTTGTCCAATATAAGCTGCAAAATATGTCTTGTTTGTGTTTTGTGTCTTGGAATTCTCAGCCATGTCCCTTGTTCAGTTTGCAGAGTGTGTGCTTACCTGTAATGAAACTAGTTATGTTGTACATGTGACATCGCATTGTGTGTCAGTGATATGAATAAACAAATCAATACCAATATCAACACAACTATCTTTATTATAGTCTCTCTCTCTCTAGTTGAGTAACATGTTTCGATCTAGAGTAGGTTTCTAAAGTTGTGGAAGAGTTAAAGAGCCTGAAGGTGACCTTTGATGCTTGAATTCTCTAGGATTCTTACTTTTTCTGATTATGACCAGTTTTCTGTTGTGGGTACTAGGTGCACTGAAACATGCAAAATCAAGCCTTTCCATTGAGTTCAATGAACCTTTCCAGTCCTGATTCATTGTGTATGTCCATGATAAAGAGGTTACATTTTCATTGTAGGTCCTTTCTGTTTTACATCTTTCATTCAAAATTGTCACAAATTCATCCAAATACATGTTTGCATCTTCATGGTTAGCAGAAACCTTCTCCCTACATATTTTCAGAAAATGAGGACATAAATTGCTGAACCATGTAGAAGAATATTCACACTGAATTGAAGGGTGTATTTTGTTATGAAACACTGTGGGTTGGTTAATGACAACAGAGAGATGAAATGGAAACTTCGTTCTTCAGTGATCCTGATCTATTCTGGTGACATTTTGTCCACATTTGCAGTCTTTGCTTGGTATTCTTTCAAATGTTTATTAATTTGTGTCCTTTACTGTCAGCTTCAAATTCAAGCAACTGTTTCTTTTGTTGCTTGAGGTGGTATATGGTAGTTTTACCTACCCCTGACTCTTTGTTTTTTGTGTCATTGAAGCATGTTTTCTGATTTCATAAGTAACACCTCTTGTTTTATTTTCAGTATAATATAATTCTTTTAGTTCTGCCATTGGCCACTGGACTTCCTGCTAGCCTTTTAAACATTTCTTTGATTGGAATATAGGGTAAATATTCACAGGCATCATGGAGAAACAAGTATGCACACAAATGGGTAGGCTTCAGATGAGGCACTACACATTGTGGCAATAAATTGACCAGCCAGTGTACTGCTCATTCAATGCCGCTGACCCATTAGTTTAAAAAAGTGCCGGATTTCTGCGTGCTGGTAGGAGTCTCAGTATATGCATGTATGTAAGAGCGTGTTTGCAGGAGAAAGTCGTAAGTGTTATGGAGAAAGATATCAAAAGAGGTAGCACATTTTGTGATACATGAAGAATAAAGTGACTGAAAACAATTGGAAAAGAAAGAAATACGAGAAAAGTAATTCATTCTTCACTACTTATAATTTCTTCTTTTATTCCTTGTGACCCTGTTTCAAGGTACACTAATCCCCTGTCTCATCTTATTGTCAGTACAAGATTTGTTTATTATTTTTTTGTTGTTGGGTTGTCTATCGTTCATGGACTGCTAAACCCTTGGAATGAGGGAGCTACCTTTGAAATGTCAGTAACTACTGATCAGTGACACAGTGTCACATCCCAGAAGACCTGCATCCTCAGAAACAATGCCATGAAAACCTCAGATTTTACACAATTGCTGTAGCAGTTAATAATTAACTAAATAATATTTAGAAGAATCTGATGTTTATTGGACCGTGCATCATTGTGATAACTGAAGAATAAAAAACCAACTAGATGTCACTTGTTATATTTACTTTACTTCTTAGATACTCAACATGTTTCGGGCATTAATATGTCCATCTTCAGGAGTTTGCGACTATGTTGTTGAACTGCCA
>Ga0123354_10008417_pt1 | contig 15674 bp, 8 predicted proteins | sample TergutLab28metaG_2_FD_97872 | JGI IMG/M metagenome (GOLD analysis project Ga0123354, IMG submission 97872) | Labiotermes labralis P4 segment gut microbial communities from Petit-Saut dam, French Guiana - Lab288 P4 | ecosystem: Host-associated > Arthropoda: Insects > Digestive system > Gut ...
TAATATATTTATTCAACAAATATAGGTACCGAATATTTTAAACATGGCGTATACTCTCGGTTTTTTTTCTCTTCAAAATGCAGTTTGTTTCATAATTCTAACTTATTTGGTTCTGTATTATTCACATTTTATATACAGGGTGTGCTAAAATTAAAAAAAAAACAATTCCGGCGCCAAAAGGTTAAAGAGCATTAAATGAGTGACCTTTATACTGCAGACGGACTATGTTCTCTGTGAGGTAGGAAGGGAACGTATATATAATTTAAATTTAACACACTCTACGAAGCGTTATTGCATGCTGTAGAGTTGTTAGGTTACGAATGGTGCTATTTGACCTTTAGAGCCAGCGCAGATAATAGCTTGGAGCAGGTTTTATTTAGGCAGTGCTTGGGTTTTTTGTTCCCACCACGTTTAGGCCGGCTGTGGGTGCCACACAGACTCCCAACGGAGGAGTCAATGTGGTTAGGGCCTAAAGCAAATCATTCACCTACATCGAGCTCCGGAGGTTAAAATGTATGGAGCTAAACATTCAATTCCCCATAAGCCTTAATGGCGTGATACGTTAAGTTAAGCACAAAGAGAGCTTAAAATTTATTAGCTTCATTACAAGTGTGTGTTAATGTCATCACGGATTGGTGCGCCCTTAGACTGGGACGAATGGGAGGATGTGTTGAGTAAAGGATAAATAACCGCTGACAGCCAGCAAAGAATGTTCCGTCGGTCACAACGTTTGGCAGGGCCTTAGAACTTCAGGTTGTGAAATATCAACTTCTATGTTTCAAGCTTTCGCCGAGTTGTAGTGATGATAGCAATTCTTCTGGATATTTCCCCGGCGTCTGGTTGTTGTTTTAACAACAACAACCAGACGCCGGGGAAATACCCAGAAGAATTGCTATCAAATATCAACTACGGCCAAAATAAATTTTCTGATGTCTAAAAATTCTATAGTTACAGAAATATAAGTACAATTGCCCTAAAAGTAATAACTGATGTGAAAAAAAAGTTTTATTTTGGTTTTTGATTTTTCAAAATCTCGTTTACTAATCTCAAGTCACAAGGGGCATACTGGTCTAATATCTGACTAGTGACTGCTATATTCCTTACTTTCAAGACAAAAAAACCTAGCCTTTATAAACATATTCTATGTTCAGATGTTATAACAAACATGCGTAAAATTAAGTTATAATATTAAAAAAAAAGACATCATACATTCACTGACAAATTGATATCAATTCCAGTGTACGTAAAATTCGATAATGTTGGACAAACCAGCTCAGAAATTTTTAGAATAAACAAGAAAATATTCCTGTTCAAATAACAAAAAAGTTGAATGAAGACAGTGGTATAACAGAATATCCTTTGGCTTAAGTATGAACCAGTAAATGGGGGATTCTCCAGCCACATACCATTGTTCGCACTTCACAATAACAGCCTGATAGCAGAAAATACTCCCGTCACAAAAGAAGCACCATGGCCCTAACATACATTCTTTGCCCATTTCTTCCTGCTATCATCGTCTTCGTCGTCGTCATCATCATCATAACGTAGTCTGTCTTACGACAGGTCAGTAGCATCTTCCAAAATCATTTTTCTAGTGTTTTTCTCTTTCAATTTCCATTGTCCTCTCATTTCCCTAAAGTCATCTAGTAGCTGCTTACGTGTTCTTTATCGTCTTCCCATCCTAAATTTTCTTCTGTCTTTCCTTCAGTAATGTGGTTCAGAAGGAAGTTTCCTACACAGGGTGTAGCCCTGCTATACTGCTCTGTTTACGCCTACAGTTATCTACAGTTTCCTCATCAAATAATCTAGTTCTTTTTAGAGTCTACAAGCATTATGAGCGCGCTGTGAAGCACACAAAATCGTTGAATTTGGTGTAGTAGACTGGCGGTACAACAGCACTCCCAGGCTTCTAGATATGTCCCCTCCTCTCGGCGAACCGTGGTAAGTGGCTTCTTTGATCTCTTGTAGTTTCCCTTTCTGGCACTGTTGCTTTTGGCTCCTTCCCCTTTTGCACTTAAGTTTCAACATCAATCGAATATAGGCCAGGTCCTCCTGTTTTTTCCGACTTTTTCTTTTTTTCTGCTGGCAAAGAAAACAATTAGAGAGGCTGTGAATTCTAGCAGGCTGAACTATTCCTTTCTGCTTATGGCGCAAACCGTGCAGTCTTGCCAATAGTGTAGCCAACAGCTGACAATAAAATATCCAGTAGCTGAGAAACGATACTCAGGTGCCATTTCTTGGATCGAAATTTGATGCGATTTAGAGGTCGTCCAGAAAAGATTTCGCGCTCCATAAGGGGAGGGGTTGAGATTTTTTGACAGTGTGTCTAAAGGGGGAGTGGGGGGGGTTTCTAAATGTCGTGACGTCACGAAAATCTTACTACAACCAATACGATTCTGTGCAGAGCTGGCTAGACTTCTCACACTGCAGTCAGGCAATTCGCCGACTGTTGATGAACGGGCAGAAGCGGTCTGGCGCAACGGTTTTCCAGTAGGCACATCGTTTTGTATGATGGTTTGCATTAGTACAATAGTAAAAAATGTAAAGGGTTCCCGTTACAGGCCCGGTGTGGCCCAGAGTGTAGGTAGAGGTATAGCTCTACTCTTCCATGACCGCGGCACTAGAAGGGGGTGAGTGGTCAGCAGCACGCCCCGGCCGCACTTTACCCCCGGGAGAGACCCGGTATCCATTTTATAGGGGGCTGGGTGGGCCCCAGGGCCGGTCTGGACGGGCGGAAAATCTCGTTCCCACCGGGATTCGATCCCGGACCGTCCAGCCCGGAGTCAGTCGCTATACTGACTGAGCTACCCGGTCCACATTAGTAAAATAGTACGGACTGGTAAGTGTTTTGGCTGTAAACAGTGGCAGCTGCTTTCTATAGACTATATATTTCCTTGTGGCTTTGGGCGGGAAGTGGTAATTTTGTGACCTAATTTTGTGACGTAATTTCGGAAGGGTGTCAGACTGTCGTAACGAAATGTGACAGGAGAGGGATGGGGGTCAGTTTTACGCCAAAATCTTGTGACGAAATTTATGGAAGACCCCAATGTGCTAGCAGTGAGTAAATCAAATCTGTTCCTCCCATAAAATAACCGTAGAAAAGTACAAAACCGGGGCGTTGAACCTGAAATATTTTTTTTGTTGTTGCTCTGCCAATTTGATATGCAAGTGGGATACGAACCGCCAGTTGTGCTAAGCTAAATCACAGCAGACTACCACTTCCCTTCACGACTGCGAATGTGACGCCATCTTAACTTCCTGACACTCTTCATAGCAGTCCCTTCTTCTTGTTTCTTTTTACATCTTTGTGTGCGCAGAATTTACAGCCACTCAGTCTGTTCAGTGGCGCTACTCCTGAACACTTGATGCCGAGTGTTTTTCAGACCAACCTGTAGCCCAACACTATTAAACCACCTATCAAAATAATATTTATGGAAAAAGCCTATTTTTATATGACATTATCTAGGCGAAGAGCTACTTTTCAACTTTCCCGTACATCTGGCAGGTGTAAGCGGTGGCTCCGATGGTTGAGACACTCTGCTACAAGCCGGAATGTTACGGGTTCCATTCCCCATAGCGTAATTTCGATTTGTCATTGACATCATCCTTCCGACCGCACTGTGACCCTGGGGTCCATACAGCCATTAATAGAAACGAGAACCAGGGATATTTCCGTGAGGTAAAGGCGGTGGGTGGGCTGATAACCTTACCACCTTTATTTGCTGATTATCTAGAAATTCTAGGAGCCTCAGCTTCCTAGAGCCCTAAAGGTGTGTCCAGGTTTGTATACGCAGAGCTTCATACATTTGCCTACATCTGGCAAAGAGGAATTAAGAAATTATTGTACAGAAAGCAGTTCCAAACAAAATTGCTGAAGAAAAACTTAACAGGTTTTGTAGTCACATTTGTTTAGCTTGTTTCTGTTATTCCGTCTGACAGTTTGTTAGCGTTTCAAGTTATGTATTTTCGCCTACACGCGCTTCCATCCGCGGAATTTTTGTAAAATTATCAACCAGCGGTTGTGAAATTGTTCCGGCTTTGCATAATTTGTCATCATGATATAACTTAGTGGTGATACTGAAATGGATGTCATATTTGAACTGCTTCCATCGGTTGCCACTTGCAATGTCAGCAACAGATAAAATACGAACCTCAGATATGCAAATATCCTCGAAACTGGAGGTCCGTTAAATACACGCGTACAATAAACACCAAAAAATTGTTCACTATCACTTCGAGCTACCCCACTACAAGCCTGGACAGACCCTTAGGGATGCAGGATATTCAAATTCCCAGAATTTCTAGACAGAGAGTATACGTAAATGGGAAGGGAAGCCTTACCCACCGGGCGTTTTTTCCCCCCCCCCCCCAATTCCTAGTACTCGTTTCTGTTAGAGGCTTAGTCGACCCCAGGAAAATAGTGTCGGCCGGAAGGATTATGTCAATGAAGAATTCAAATGACTCCATCGGAAATCGAACCCTTGAACTTCTGCCCTTTAGCTCAGTACCTCAACAAACTGCACCACAGCGTGGCGCATTTCCACTTCGACTACAATTTATTGGTTTCGTTTCATTAATTTTTACAGAGTGCAAAAATTTGTTAGGTGCACTGCAATTTCTAAGATTCACTTCCTCCCATATCACCCCAGAACATTTTATACCTGCTTGGAAACTTTCTGGCCCATGACTATGACGTTGTTCATCGCTTCCACGTAAAAATGTCGTCACCAAACGTAACATCCAGCCGTGTGACATTCAAACCTGCAAGTTCACCGACTTTCTCGCTTTTCAGCAACATTTCTACGGGAGCTGGTCCATCACCAATATCAGTATCACCACTATCACACCAATACAGCGTCTTCAGACTCCTAACCATAAACATTCCTGATTTTATCCCCTTTTCTTTTCTTTCCTTTTCCGATAAATATTTTTGGAACCATATTACTGTAAAAAGCAACATAAAATTTTTATCCCCACTTTAGAGGAAAAGCACAAAGCTGACTTAATTAATAAAACTGTAAAGAACGATTAAATAGGATCTGAGGCTGGCGATATTTGCCGCCAATTAAACGTATATTTCTCCCCATAACTTGCCACAAATGCGCAAAAGCTGAGTAAAGATATGGCTGTACTCTTTCTTTAACCTCGGAGTCATATGGGGTGGACGGTTATAGCCACGTTCTGGCTCATTTTCTCGCGCAAATTACCTGGCACTCATTCTATAGGGGGCTCCAGAGCGGAACTGGGCGGGTGCGGAAATACTCTTCTCCACCGGCACTCGACACCCGGACCGTCTAGTCCGTAGTGAGTGGCTATGCCGACTACGCTACCCCCACCCCCTATTTGGCATGAAACGAAGGATAAAGAGATTTGTTTTGTAGAAGGAGTGTGAATTTATGTGGATACTAGTGGTTCAGAAAAAGACAAAGTGTTTTGCTGTTGGGCATTATACAATACATGCAATTATTACATAAAAGGTGGAGGATTTTTTTTTTAGCAGCTGAGCGGTTGTCGTCTTCAGGAGAACTCTGCGCTGCGGTCAGTTTTAGATCCCATAATACTGTACGAATTTGGAACACAGAAATGCATGGCGGCTAGACAAAAATTTTGAGAGAGGTAATCGTGGCCAATATAAAGGCACCGTAGGATTTTGTGGGAATGTTACACCAGTCAGCAAGCCGCTCAAAAGGTGAAGACAGCCAGAGCGGTTTGCTGATTTGCACAAAGTGTAGAGAAATATTTGTTGTTTGTCCCGGCGTACGCTTGAGTAGACTGAGGCGATCGTGAGCCACAGTACGAAGCAGATACCTGCAGCATGTAGATCTACTGCATCAGCCTGATCGATCGGCTCTTAACAGAAGGAGAAGAGAGCAGAATATAATAACAAATAAAACCATTTGTGACTTTACACATCTCGTTGGTTTTTAGACAATTTCCTAAAATTGTGAAAAGCGACTATAGGCTCCGTCATATTTGTCTGTCCGTCCTCCCGTCCAAATGGGACAACTAGGCTTTCACTGGACAGATTTCCATTTAATTTGTTGTTTGTGTATTTTTCGAAACATCTGTCGAGAAAATTCAAGTTTCATTAAAATCTGAGAAGAATAACGTGTAACTTTACATAAAGACCTATGTAAATTTTTAATAATATCTCGCTGAATTCCTTTTAGAACGAGAAATTCTGCAGACAAAAGCTGTAGAGAAAATTAAAACACACCTAATTTTTACAAAACACAATTCTTGACATGTTGTTGGTTGATGTGATAATTGTAAGAAAATGCACCTTATTAAAAATCAAAACGTACTTTTATTTTTAATAATTTTTTTCGAAAATCTTGCCGATTATGAGATAATGTTGAAAAATATGGTACAGCCAGACACACCACAGATGACAATGTAATACAGTTCATGTCCTTTACATGCTACATACACACAATCACAATATTTAATATTTAATGCTTTTCCACAGCCAAAAATGGATATGCGAACGCGCCACAAATTTACAAATTTACGTTTATACTTACATCGCTTGTCTTGTTATGTATAAAATATTTGTCCACGGATTAAATATATATTTGAAATAAATTTACTGCATTTCAGTGCCTTCAATACACTATTGACCGAGCCAATAAACTAAAGATTTCGGTGTGACCCTACGTCGATGCATAGCTGTACTTTCCATCGGTAGCTTTACGTCCGTATTTGCTAACTAGGATTCAAGTTCTCAACATGAAGTTTATTACAGTGTTTTCTCTACACTCGCTACGTAAGCACGTAAACAAAATAGTGTTATTAGAATTCTGAACAATAATCAAGAACTCTTAGCATTTCATTTCTACGCTAGAGACAGTCGAAATTAAACTTTGAATTATTTGCCATTTCGCAGTGGCAGGGTGTAAACTGTTTTCGCTATGCCATATCTGAAGGACAGTAGGACGGCATTCCATTACCAGTACTGCAGATTTGTATCGGCAAGCAAGTCTCTGCTGTGAATTTAGATTAGAAACTGCACTACCTTAAACACAATTCAAAAAACTGAACCGAAAATATTTTTTGTAAAATAAATCGTGATTTTGTGAATATTCCCTCGTTGAAGAGTACAAACATTGTAAATGAATGCCTAAATTCTTTCTTGTAAAAGTCGTCTTCCTTTTCGGAGTGTTTGCTTTCACTCTCCTCACAAGAAATGGTAGTTTAGAAAATCCTGAATATTCTTTATCTACATTTATGTTAGTAGCGCCTTAACTGGCTCTCTTACTAAATACCTAACTAATTGCCTAACTAAATAACTAACTAACTAATTACACCATGGACCAGAGTCCTTGAGAAGGCAGTAAATCCTCAGATAGTCAAACAATTCCCTGCATTTTATGGAAAACTGAGGTTCATCAGCTCTTTCACATAAGCCCCTCACCTGTCCTTATCCTAAATCCGATCAAACCATTCCACGCTCCCTATCCCACTTCTTGAAATTCCGTGTTAATGTTATGATTCCTTTTATGTCTAGGTCTTCCAAGTGGTCTCATTCCGTCACTTATCCCCAGTAATGAATCCCTTATCCCTCCTAACCTCCTTTACACTTAATAAATCTAATCTAAGCCGCACAACTTACCTAGCTACTGTCTTAAGTGACTCTGACCTTTGCAGGGTCCTCACTTTCCACGTTCACGTAAAAAAAGCATCATTCCAAGTCCAAGGTTTCTTATATGGTCCGTAATATAGCACGTTTTTACCTTGAGGAGTTGTTAGGATCTCGCTCAACCTCCAAGCCAGAGGACCACCATATGTCAGTTGTTCTCGACTGCGTACTCAATGTATTTGCGGCCACCCTCCATTTGTAATTCCTTATAGCTTTTTATAACAGAATGTTCTGTACGAATACAAGTGATCTGAGGGCTCTCATTTGCTTTCCTTTAACAACCTTCTTGCCCTGTTGCCATCTCTATCAGTTCCCGTTTATTCGGCTTAAGCGGTTTATTGCTTCAATTACCCGCCATCCAAAGTCACGAATGACTGACAAACAATTTTTTGCAAATTTTTCTAATGGAAATTAACTGCTAAACTAAAAACACCCAGTAATTTTATGATACAGGATAGACTTGCATAAAAATATCTGACAGGACAGACCTCATCATTTAAACAGAACTTAAAAAATTATCATTAGATTTCCATCAAACAAAACTACTTCATTCTTATAATAAAACCAACGAGATTCACTAATATCTCAAATTTATTTTTGGAATAGGACTCTACATGTTTCGGACAGTTTCTCTCTCCATCATCAGGAGTACACTGTACACCCAACAATACCTATATGTCATACAGGTTTTGTTGACTGTTTGCATGCTGTATCAGGATGTTCCATCCTGATCCCACCTGCAAACAGTCAGCAAAACCTGTTTGACATACAGGTATTGTTGGGTATACGGTGCTAGACTCCTGATGATGGAAAGAGAAACTGTCCGAAACATGTAGAGTCCTATTCCAAAAATAAATTTGAGATATAAGTGCATCTCATTGGTTTTATTATAAGAATGTATCACGATACACGCTCCTCTGAATGGCAAAAAATACTTTATTTCATTTACAAAACTGACAACATATTTCGGTCTACAAAACCATCGTCAGGCCATCATTACAAAAACTGTGAAATAAGTGATAATGCATAGCAAGTCAAGCTCGTGATATGGGATCCCATACGACTTACAAAGTTTATATAAAGCTGTATAAAATCATTGGGTTTGTAATATCCTGGCAAATTAATCTGAACCGAAGTCAGTCAGTATAACTGAATCGAAATTTGTACTTGCTGCACTAGTGGGTTTTGACACATGGGCATCGAAATACAGCCCACTAATGGCACAAAAATTGTTGTTTAAAGGAACATTCCATTATAAATATAGAAGTGTTAAAGTCTCTTACCTTTCAGCAGCTAAAGCTTTCCTATCTAACAGTATATTCTTTCACGTTGTTTGAATTTTATATTCCTTTGGCCAAAAGACGTAAAAATTAGCGACATTTACAGAATAACTGTCTTTGCCTTGAGAGAATAACTGATACAGCCGGATGAAACTTATGGATCATTGGAAAGATTCAAAGGATGATGGACGCGTATGGAGTTGAGTTAACAATATTTAACTGCTCAAATGAGACAACCGTAAACTCAATATTAATGAAAGCCCACTGGGAAAGAGAATAAGAAAAACAGCAGAAATAGGACAAGAACGGTATAAAACCCAACCGAAAATATTTGTTCTGAAAGAACAAAGTAAACTTACCGGCTGTTAGAACAAATGCGTCGGAAATAAATTTTCTTTTATATGGATTAGACAGCTGTAGTAGACCTTGGCCTTCTCTTTGTCGTGGTTTCGAGATCACATCCAGACACATCACACTTGGTAGAACTCCTCTGGACGAATGATCGGCCCGTCACAGAAACCTCTACCCGACAAAATACGACACTCACAAGAGACAGACATTCGTGCCTCTGTCGGGATTCGAACCCGGAATCCTAGGAAACGAGCGGCCGAAGATCTACGCCTTAGACCTCACGGTCACCGGAATTGGCAGAAAATAAAGCATTACCTTGTTTAAACAATGAAGAAGTTGTATTTCACTCTTCACTTGTCTAATTACTCAAGCACTCCGCAAACAGCTACGAGTGTGCCACTTCTGCAGCGACCCTCCTGAACAACGTCACCAGCAGCACAACCAACAGAGAAGTCTGAAGCGTTGTTTCCACGTTAACATACCTGATGCGACTTCTCTTGCTTCTAATGTATAGGCCCAAATCCTTCTATATATATTTTAGTTTCTTCATAATTCTAGAAAGACAATTGTTTTATTTCAAGACGCTGTCAAATTGTAAGGTTTCATAACGTTGTTGGTAGACACAAAATTGTGTATGGAGAATATGTGGAATGAAACTGACATGGAAAATCGAAGTATTCGGAGAAAAACCTGCCCCAGTGCCACTTCGTCCACTCACTGTACAAGACGTACGACCGTTGTAAGTTTTATGATTGCTGTTAAAGTTCTGTCTTGTTGTGTTGTGTTTGTTTCATCCTATTCGTTTTGTATTTATTTGTGAATTGTGAGTGATTAACCTTTTGACGCCTAACATCAACTATAGTGGTCGTACCGCACCGCTAACCTCTAAAGTTGCATTTTATGTATGTATTCAATAAATATAAGTACTGAATATTTTAAACATGGTATATACTCTCAGTTTCGCCGACCGGCGGCGGCCGCTCTGTCGGTATAGTTCGCGTGCGGACTAAGGCCACGGAGTTTAGTTTAGTTTATATACTCTCAGTTTTTTTTTCTTCAAAATGCAGTTTGTTTCATAATTCTAACGTATTTGGTTCTTGTATTATTCACATTTTATATACAGGGTGTGCTAAAATTAGAAAAATAATTCCGGCGCCAAAAGGTTAATATACTCTCAGGAACATAAATTTATTGTATTGGTAATGACCTAGTTATTAACTGTTCCCCACGAGAGTCAGTGGTGCGGGGCTCAGCGGCCCAAACAGTCGATGGCAAAATAAGAGTGAGGGCCCCCGATTTTCTATCAAGAGCTTACCTTTATTGGTGCGACCCTGAGGGCTCACCACCACAAATGTTACACGGACCGGTCTGGTATAGAACCTGAGCCTCGCAGTGGGAGGTACGTGACCAACCGCTTGAAAGGCGGCACTTCCCTCAAATCCCATGTTACAGCCCTAGACCATTCACACAGAGCAACTTGTGGCACAATATTCTAGAAGCTTTATTGTTTGGACACGTTCCAGATTAACATGCGTGAGGTCAGATTATAAACTAATTCTAGTATTATAATCTACACATTGTTAATTATTTATTGCAGCCCATATTGATTAATTAACACTGTGGTATCAGTGCTGGTGTGACCTCTGTGAAAAGTCGCCATTTCCGAAGGTCGTTGACATGCCTGGTGGCCATGCAGAAGAATTAACAAGCACAGATTTGTAAGTATTGGATGTTAGCAGTGATGTATTGTACGATTCATGTGATGTAACACTGCGCTGTGCCTTTATTTCGATCTCACCAGTCTGCAAAGCAGAATCGCTGGCGACTGCGTAATGACAATATGGACGCATCACCTTTACCAGATTTTCACTTTACTTTGTGGGTAAGACTCATATTTCCTCACGTCTGCCATTTCGAATATTTTAATTCCGTAACTAATGAACGGATGTCGATTGAATACGTGTTGAGAGATCTAAACCAAAATTTGAGGGGCAAATTTAATTTTGGTTACCACCACTGAATTACTGTCACTAATTTTCTCATACTTTATATCAAACCGTTTAAAAGGGGATAATGTCTTAATCCCCCCCCCCCATGGCTCGACAGCCCTAGTGGGCCTAAGCATATTCAGTGTTGAGGCGCCGAGATCATACTCAGACGCACCTTAATCAGTAGGACTCCTCTGGACGAGTGATCGACCCGACGCAGTGATCTCTATTTGACAACACACAACACTCGCAAGAGGCAGACACCGGCAAGCACCGGTGGGATTCGAACCCTCAATCGTAGAAATCAAGCGGCCAGAACCCACGCTTTAGACGGCACGGCCACTGGATCACCCATAAAATACGTGACTTACCTCATTAACGTCCAGTTCTTGCTTAAAATGTTTTTTGATATCATCCACGTCTTCCATCTAATTATATCCCGGTTCCGATGCAATAGGCCCATTAGAGGCCATAGTTCCAAGGGTGTCAGTATCACATCCACCCCACCAAAAATATGCAGAATAGTCCGATTTAGGTCCAAATATTCCCTCAACTCCAGAAACCTCAGTTTTTATTTCCTCAGGTTATTTCGATGTTATGGATATTATATGTAGGCACACTGAAAGTAATATAAAGGGCTTAAGCTAAACATGTCTCTCTTCGCAATTAACTTTGTCAAAAAAAAGATACATTTGGGTGTACGTTTTGCAATTTTAGATCCTAATTTTTCTCCCAGGTGTCCTAGGTGCAGTGGACAGGACAAAGGAAGTTCAGAAAGTTTTATTTAGCTCGGTCTACAATGAATGGATACGAAGGCTATAATAGAAAGCAAATTTGTAAAGAAATAACTGTCAATTGCCTCGTCTTTTTTTATATTTCAGCAGGGTTGCAGAACTATCCATTTCCGCCCTCTCCATCACAGCACATGTTGGGACGTTGTGTGAAATGACGCAGACCGAATTTCGTCTAATTACTAACGGGATTTGCACAACTTCTGGAGTTATGTCTTGCGCAGGAACTGCCCTCTAAAACACACTATTGAAAGAAAGGTGGTGAGGAGGATAGAAGTTATGGAAAGACGAGGAAGAAGACGTAAGCAGCTACTGGACGACCTAAGGAAAAGCGAAGATACTGTATACGTACTGATAACGGAAGCACTAGACCGCACTCTGGAGAACTCGTTTCGAAAGAGTCTATGGACTTGTGGTAAGAGAGATTACAGAATGAATGAATGTGGAGTTATACCACTGTGTCACGCAGTTCGTTAATATCAGTTATGTCTAAAAATAAATGCGCAGTAAGTTGGCCTTCAAAGACCAGGAACTTCATGTCAGCACGTCTCCACCGAACGCTCTTGTATAGTAGGCAATACTGAAGCCGAAACCTAACCAATAGTCCGCAAATAGCCTGGAAATAAAATTTTCCATCCGTAGTTACTTTAAAGTGGTTTTTTATTTTTCAAATGTTTAGTGAGACACTTGATTGGGCAGATGGGTGCGCCAGCTCTAAACAGCGACTGGTTTTAACACACACGTGTGTCAGAAAGTCCATTGAGACCCAGATGAAGCGAATAAGAAGACACACGTTGCAACTTGAGAGGAAAACAGGCACATCTCTTTATATTCGCCAGTGTCTGTGCAGATCTAGTAAGCACTAATTCAGACATCATGCCACTAGACTGTCTTAGTTTGTTTCAGTTTCTTATAGTTATTAACACAAGTATATTTTGAGGTGAGAGCTACACAAAATGCTATTTATCCTTTCGGCGCCGGAATTTTTTTTTAATTTTTAGCACATTCTGTAAATAAAATGTGAAAAATACAGGAACCAAATACGTTAGAATTATGAAACAAACTGCATTTTGAAGAGGAAAAAAAAAAACGGAGAGCATATACCATATTTAAAATATTCAGTACCTATATTTGTTGAATAAATATATAGAGGTTAGCGGTGCGGTACGACCACTATAGTTGACATTAGGCGTCAAAAGGTTAATGTAGAAACCAATAAATGTGTCGGCGATAAATCATTGACCAATATATATGTCAACTGATGTTGTCTAATAGCTTGCAGAAATCGTCCAGTTTGTTTTACATCATATTTTGGGGTTTATTTCTGGCTTACATAAGCCAATCGACGCCTATACTTCGTACATCCATCGGCCACAGTACCTAGTTGTACTCTTTACTGGACATGTATTTGTTCCGTTATCATTTCTGTTATCATATATATTACTCTATTTATTTCAAATGCGTCAGTATCTCTAGGCCACTTTTATTTTAGTTCTTTTAGACAATAATAAGAGCAATAACACTAATTAAAATTTATAATTAATTATAAAATTTTTTAAAAGTAATTGCGCTGTCATTTGGCTTTTAACGGCAACGAGGAGCTGTATGAGGCGTAAATATTCCTTAATACAGAAATAATGCAACAGCTGCTACTGTCGGTGACCGCGCGGTCTAATGTGTGGTTCTGCGCCGCTCGCTTCCTGGGATAGTGGATTCGAATCCTGCCAGAAGCAGGTATGTCTCTCTTTTGTGAGAGTTGTGTGTTGTCAGAAGGAGAGTCCTACCGAGTGTAGTGTGTCTGAGCCTGATCGTAAAGCCTCGACAATAAGGAGGCACTGACCCATTAACGACTATTGCTCCAAGGGGGGGGGGGATAAAAGATACACCTACACGACATTTAGGTAGTGAAATGGACACTGCGGATGATAAAGAACATATCATATACAATATAACATAAATGAAGACTAAAATTGTGTGACTATTTCGACAAATTTTTAAAATACTGTTTACAGAAATGTAACCACGTATTAGGTCAAATGTAAAGATTAATTTTTTTTCACATAATGTACAATAACAATACGATGATCTTCTGTAAGCTAGGATATTTATCCTTAATTTCGGTAAGATATCTGGTAAATCACTTCGGAATAAGGAGTGACAGTCGAGATGCAACTAAATAAAAACAATAAAACAAAGTTCCAAAATTATAATTACTAAACTCTTTCTCGAAATCCTCGGTCTCCAGGGCTATTAGGCAAAGTTGGAAAGTAGTTTGTAGCTTCTTAACAATAGCCCCCAAAAAACGAAGATTTCGTTCATATGGCGGCAGAAGCCTGAAACTACGCCTGACCCCTCTACCTTACCCAATTCTACGAAGAGTAAAAGTGTTATTTTCTGTGGCCTTTTCCACGGTAACGCCAAAAGTCCAAATCCTATCTAAAATCTCCGTAGCAAACACTCAATTATTTAGTTAATATTCCAAACAGCCTCATAAAATCTAAACACTTTCAAGTCTACAGTCTTACTATGGGTATTATCAGCTTGAACATGCAGAAATTCTGCCTTATATACATACAAATTGTATTTGTGTGTTTCCTATTGATCTCAGAACAAATAGCGATTATTTAACTACACAGCATTAACTCACTGTTACTTTGTGTAACCGCAAGAGAATAGGTTTACTGCTCGGTATGAAGTGGATCTTTAAATAGAATTCAGGACAAAATGATTCTTTAAGTGTTTTAAAATACTAAGTTCAATTGCTGTTTATACGTGGGTAATTTGCCTATGAGACTGCAGTAGCCACTTTGTAACGGTTTTATCATCCCTGACTTAACTTTCTTCTAGTCGTGAATTGCGAATTGTCAAGTCGTCCACTTTGTTTATAAATCCTAAGGTCTTCCACTCCAGCACCAGAAATTGGAAGCAATGAAATGAGTTATATCTCATGAATTGCAATAAATTTAGCAAAGCGATCTATTTCCTATAGTTCTGAGAGTACAAAAACAGGAGCGAAATGTTTCTGAAACCAGCACATCGATTTACAGATAATACTTCTTAAAATTCCACAAAATTTCGATTTGTGTTCCAGAAATATGCGAGTCAAAATCTAATAATTCTTACATGATAAAAGATAACAAGGAGTTCCAGGCAAACCTGAAAGCATAACTTCATATTCTATTGTTTTGTAGTTTTGGTTGTCTGTAAGTAATTTTGTTGCAATTTTGTTTAATTTTTTGACGAATTTATTACCGACGTACAAGTTCTGTGAAGGTTCAACATTAACAGATATACGCGAGAAAAATTTCATACTCACTAGTTTTGTAATTTATGACAAAAATGGCGAATAAAATTTCATTGTGCACGTTTAGCATATGTCTTCATGCTAAAGTAAATTTTCGCCTGGCAGCCGTGTTGCTGTTATGCATTATACACATACATTAACTCACCAAATTTGCATATTATTCCAAAGTCCATTACCACATACCATTTCTACAGGATATCCCAGGAGGAATGTGCCAGACTTCGGGAGGGTGTTCCTTATGTTAAAGTATACCGATATAACCCAAAACACCTATATCCAAAGTTGAACGGTTACGGAGATAATGACCAGAGAAGTTTGAAA
>Ga0123354_10008418_pt1 | contig 15674 bp, 11 predicted proteins | sample TergutLab28metaG_2_FD_97872 | JGI IMG/M metagenome (GOLD analysis project Ga0123354, IMG submission 97872) | Labiotermes labralis P4 segment gut microbial communities from Petit-Saut dam, French Guiana - Lab288 P4 | ecosystem: Host-associated > Arthropoda: Insects > Digestive system > Gut ...
CAGCGCTCAGGGCAGCGGCGGCGCGCTGCGGCCCGATGATTTGCTATGGAATGAACGCCTGTTGCTGACGCTGGCCGAATTTGTCGATGACGAGGAAGCTGGGATAAACGACAAGTGGCGTCAGCTTGATGACCACTATTATCAGACACTGGCTGGGCTGCGCGGCGGCGACGATTCGGTGGCGCCAGTTGCGGCTATGCAGCCGCCTGGTCAGGCCATGGCTGACGAGTACCGCCTGACCCAACACATGACGGCGCGGCTGAAGGCCTGGAGCCGCCTGTATTTCGCCAGCGATGCCAAGCCGATTGCCGTTTGGGCCTGTCTCAAGGAAGCGGCGGACGAGCTGTTTGAGGCGCGGGCGGCAGGGAGCGGCTTGGCCGGCGGAGAGGCGGCGGTGCAATTGGGCGAGATTGTTCTTCCCTCGCGCCTGAGCGGCGATGAAGACCGCGCTGGGCTGGCTGAAATGGCTGGACGGCTTACTGAATTGCTGGCGAAAGAGCCGCCAGCGCCAGATGATTTTCGGGTATTTAGCGACACCTGGCGGCAAAAGCTCGATCAATACTTTCCGGCAACTGGCCGTGGACGCCTGCTTTTTTATGATTTGGGGAAATTGCCAGCCGGTAAAGTTTTGGGTGGTCAAGGACAACTTGCCGCTTCCGGGCGTTTCCTGGCGGTCTGGCAGCCAGGAGGGTGATGGCTCCTGTACACTTCAGCTCATTAGCAAAATTACCAGAGGAAGTCTGAAAAGCCCTCGATTGAACGCTGACGCCGTAGCCGGGCGGGAGCAAATCAAAGGATATTCACCGCGCTGCCGATTCTTCGGGCTGGCAATGAGGGTCTGAACTTTGATCTGCCGACGCCCATTCTGGTAGAAAACGACCCAACATGGGACGATGTGCTGAAGCCAAAAGACGGGATAGTTTTGGCGACTGGCAATGTGCCTGATTCCGAGCCGGGGTAATGCCGTATCATTGAGGTTATACAAACAGGTTTGAAATTCTCCCCTACCGCCCACGTAATCCTTTGAAATGACTGGCAAAGACTGGCCCATAATTGGGCGGCTGATAACGAAAATAAATTCTTATCCATGGGGGTAAGACAATGTGGAAAGCTCTGAAAATTATGGCTGTGATTCTTGTGCTGGGTATCGCCGGATGCCCGGCAAAACCACAATATGAATACCGTATGGTTCAACTGAGCGCTCATCCGGAGATGAGCAGGAAACAAGCTGAGTCTGATTGCCGCGCCGAGGTAAAAATGGCCGCATCGCTTACTGCCGACAACGAAGCGGCGTTTGGTGGGGAGCATCATTCAGGCGACTTTGATACTCTCTTCGCCAATTGCCTGGCTAAACATGGATGGCGCCAGGAACGGTCTTGCCTGCAGAACTGTTCCTGCCAGAAATAGAAGCGTCCGTAAGCGTTGTTCAAACGGAGTGAAGATGGACAGGCAAAATGACGATGGCGTCAAATGTGAACGGATGTCATTACGCTACTGTATCTTGCGAAAAGCCTCCCGTAACAAGACGATGTGATCTACCGCTCCTCTATCGCCAGGCGATGAACCGGTTTGCCAAATCCTCGCGCCAGTTTCACCGTCTCCCATGTCCCGGCGCCGTCCGGCGTATCATGCTCCACGCCGTCCCAAACGGCCAGCAGCACATGGCAATGTTTCGCCACATAAATCCCGGTCTGCCGGTAATAGAAGCCTCTTTGCGGATTTTGCGGAACAGCTTCCTCTGGCGATACGACAAACACCTGATCCGCCAAAGACAGCAAGTGGTCAAACTCCATCGCCGATGATTCCGAAAAATCCTTGCGGTATTCCAGCTCATTCATCGGCAGAGGAACCACCAGCCGCAGGCTTATATCCAGTGCCAGCTTAGCGCAAAGGGTATCGGCGCCTTCGGCCAAGGAGGATAACACGGTGATGTTCTCCGCGCCATGCCGCGCTTTTGCCGTTTTATAAAACCCTTGAATTTCCGCAGTCAACGCCGGGAGGCGTTCAGGCGGTAAATGGCGATGGCCAGTAATACCGATGACATATAAATCTTTTTTCACTTATTTGCGTAGCGCCTGTCGAATTTTCGGAAAGAAGCTTATGCCTCCGTCAGGATTAGGCAGCCACTGGAAAATAACAAAAAAATCTAAAAATATCCCTGTTGGCACTGATGCCTCCCTTAATTTCATGCGCCATTTCCGTAAGTCTTCACAAAAGTTCCATCGTAAAAATGTATAATATATCAAGTATTCATTCGTTTTTATGTTGAATAATGCCATAAATCATGCGATAAACCGCCCATGAATCGTAAAGCAATGCAACGGCTGATTGTCTGGAAAAATGCCAAAAAACGCCTCCCTCTGGTCATTCGCGGAGCGCGGCAAGTCGGCAAAACATGGCTCATGCAGACATTCGGACGCGAGCACTTCCCCAGCGTCGCCTATGTCAATTGCGACAACAATGCCCGCATGCGCACGCTTTTCGAAGGCGACTTCGACATCCCGCGCCTGCTCGCCGGATTGCAACTGGAAACGGGCGTCAAAATCACGCCGGAAACACTCCTTATTTTCGACGAAGCGCAGGAAGCGCCGAAGGCATTGGCGTCGCTGAAGTATTTCAACGAAAACGCGCCCGAACACCCCATTCTCGCCTCCGGCTCCATGCTCGGCATCGCGCTTCACGAAGGCACCTCGTTTCCGGTCGGCAAGGTGGATTTTCTGGACCTACGCCCGCTTGATTTTGACGAAACGCTGGAGGCGCTCGGCGCGGCGGAACTGGCCGGACTGCTGTGTCAGCCAAAGCCAGACTGGACGCTGGTCAAGGCATTCGGCGGACGCTTCGCCGACCATTTGCGGCAATACCTCTACCTCGGCGGAATGCCGGAAGTAGTGGCGACCTTCGCGGAAACCGGCGATTACCGCGAAGCGCGCACCGTGCAACGCCGGATACTGGACGCCTACGAACAGGACTTTTCCAAGCACGCCCCGCACGCCACCGTGCCCCGCCTCCGCATGCTCTGGCAGAGCGTCTCCGCGCAACTCGCCCGCGAAAACCGCCGCTTCGTCTACGGCGCCCTGCGGCACGGCGCCCGCGCCAAGGACTTCGAACTCGCCATGCAATGGCTGCAAGACTGCGGACTCCTGCACCGTGTCGATTGCGTCAGCAAACCCGCGCTCCCGCTCACCGCCTACCGCACCACCGCCTTCAAACTCTACATGGGCGACGTCGGCCTGCTCGCCTGCGCCAGTGGCCTGGACGCCGCAACTCTGCTCGACGGCAGCCGCCTGTTCACGGAGTTCAAAGGCGCCCTGACCGAGCAATACGTGGCACAAGAACTCGTGGCCGCCGGCCTGACTCCCTTCTACTGGAGCAACCCCGACGGCAACAGCGAAGTGGATTTTGTCATCCAGGCAAAAGGCGAAGTCATCCCAATCGAAGTGAAGGCGGCGGAAAACCTCCGCTCGAAATCGCTCAAAACCTATTATGGAAAATACCGTCCCGCCCATTGCGTACGGACAACCCTGTCCGACTACCGTGAAGAACCCTGGCTGATCAATGTCCCCCTCTACGCCCTGCGCGCCTACCTTGAACAACTCACCGGCGACGCCCTCCAAACGTAGCAACGCAGAGCATGTATGTGGCCTTTTCCCAGATTGACCACCTCCGGCTTCAGTAAAGGCGAGGGAACGCGAAGAAAAACGCCTCTGGCTGACAGCAAAAAGCAGGGCCCGACCCCGTCCGGCTCCTCAAGCGAATTGGCGCAAAGAGGAAAACGATGGCCATAAGGGCGTCAATTAGGAGGAAGCTGATCGGACGGACGGCGGCGCGTCCTTTTGGCGGCCAGGCAGGGGGCAAAAGACGGCGGCGACAACCGCCACCGCCGAGATGACCACGGATAGTGTGAAAAATGTTGTATGGGTCATAGTGTCATTTTTTCTCAGTTGCCTCACGCGCAAAAGGTATCTACACAAATATTGATAGGGTATTTTTTTGTGTAGAGTTTGTCCTGCGACTAAGCGCAGGACAAACTCGCTATACCGCGCAGAATGACATTTAAGGTTAGAAAATAACTTTCCTGTCATTCTGTGGAAGCTACAGCAGCCGTAGCCGCTAGCGGAACGTGGCGGGAAGTCGCAGAATCTCTAGTCAATCCACCATTTAGACAGTTGTGTAGATACTTTTGCCGCTCCATGCCCTTTAGCGGCCTCTTTTTATGGCATAGTGCTCTATAACAAAGCTATGACCGCCGCAAGAACACCCACGCATCTTGCAACTTAATCCCGCAAAGCTTTGGGAACAATACACCTTGCCGCAGCTTTGGCATTTGGCCGCAGTCTCGTCATCATACTTCCCAATTAACTCAAATGGCATTCGCTGTCCTTTTATTTCGTAATATTGCTTCCCGCATCGCGCACAGGTCACAGCGTCTCCCAGAAACTCTTTTTCCGCCTTTGATTTGAACAATGAACCGAACAATGCCATCTTGAATCTCCTTTCTATTTCATGATTATTGATCCGACAATTGAATGTTGGATCGTTGTTCGCTTGCTTTATCCCTTGCTTACCGCTTTCGTTGCGTAAACTTGTCCAGAGTTTATTTGGCGAAGCAATACATTGCAATCCAATGAAGCGTCATTCTGAAAATTGTTGATTTCATTTTCGTTTCAACCACCTCCCAAAAAATCCTTGTTTTTCAACCGGATTTAGAAATTTAGAGCCGCACTTGACACAAATCGGCGTCACTTCTGAGTTCATAAATCCGCATGTCAAACATTTTTTCTTAGCTATTTGCGCATCCGGAAAGTATCCGCCAATTCTATCCATGATTTCCGGGAAGATAGGAAAGGGTGAGCTCATAATCATCTCACAATGCATCTTGAATTTCTTTTTCCATTTTTCCGGACAATCGGGCATTAACTCGAGCCAGTATTTCAAGGGTTCTTCATATACAATATATTGCTCGTCAGGGCCATTTGCGTGCATAACAATTTGATTTCTTTTTTGAATTTCAGAACTAAATTTCATGAAAACTCCGTTGTATAGATGTAGCGAAAGAGCTAGGTAATCATCCAGAATATCAAACAGTTCATCTTGATCAATTTCATATCCATGTTTTTCGTCACATGCCCGCGCAATAATGCAGTGCAAAATAGACATGGCGGCGGCATTTTTACCCGCGTCTCGCGAGGGTGTGGCTCGACTGTAGAAATTGTGAGCCATACCAAATTGGACTTTCCACCATTTCGTCCCCTTTGCCCTGGATTTTGTTAAGTTATCTAAATTTATTCCGCTTCCTCTGTCGTCATTGGGATCGTATTTGCCCGCCAATCTGCAGTACTGCTCCGCTTCATCATAGCTATTGGCCAAAAACAGACTGAGGCCCAAACAGTCGTGGATAAGAGAAAATCCCACGCATGATTGCCAGTCTTTATCGACCTGCACCATGGCCTCAATATTTTTCATACTTTCTTTCGCGGCCTCGTATGCCATCAGGCCATTGCCGATGTGATGGCACAGCAATATGGCCTCGTTCGTCTTTCCGAGAGCATACATGCCAAGATTCTGCTTAAACTGTTCAGTCGCTTGCGTACGTAGTCCCAACGAGCTCCTAAGCATGCCCCAGTCCTTGAGTTGGACGCTCTTAACAAAGCGTTCCATAAAATCATGATTTGTCTCAATAAATCTCATATTGTTCATATCGTGGCTTCCTTATTTCAGAAATAATCAGATGGCCGAGGCAATGATTGCCGCAACAATGATACCGGGGCAGGTTGGTTTTTTGTGATTTTGCACGCAATTATCGTGCTGAATATTGGTTTTACCAAATGTCGTGTCACTCAAATAATTTACAAACTTCCACCTGCCTCCCTCTGCAGGAATATCCTGTTGATGAGCAAATTAGACAGCGATATAAAGATGATACCTGCGCCAATTGCGCCAAGGATGGGAAATTGCGAGAAAAGCACATACCCGTTTTGCGTTAAATCTGGGGATAAATTCAATTTTGCGATCAATTCCGGATGTTCTTTGAGTGAAATCACCTTCATGAATCCTTCGTTGAATAATATTCCTATGGTGAGCATTGGTATCTTTTGCTGGTCAATCTCAATGACTCTCATTGTGCCTTTTTGCATCCCGTGTATCCAAAAACTATAGCCGGGCATGTCCTTGGGAATCTGCACTTTATTTTCTGTTTTGTCGACGGTGAGTTTGGATGTAACTATTAGCAGAAGAGAATCATTATGTGCTTTCACAATAGTTTCTTGCGCGTGTCCGGCGGTCAGTTCAACGGAGTTTCTGGAGAGAGACACCGTTGTCCAGATTGCCAGCAAAATTCCCAGGGCCAGGAACCAATAAATCATCCTCGGAGCTTTTCTCGATTTGGGTTGGGAAACTTGTTTCTGCCAAGGCGTTGATTCCTGCCGTTCATGAGGATTTTGGGCGGCCAGTTTTGCCAAAATTGCCATGGGATTTCCTTGCATGCCCTTCGGCATCTCAAAAGTGGAATTCATTTTCCCACAGTAACGGCATATCGGCGATTGCCGGACGATCTTCCTGCTGCAACTTGGACAAGAAGTGAATGCACTAGGAAAATATTTGCCGGGCAAATCAATCTTGTCTTGGGCGTGAAGCATGGCAAGATCAAGCCAGTACATTTGCAAATAGTCCGAGAATTTTTCTTTGTCGGCTTCGCGCATCTCTGGCATAAACTCACCCCAGATTCTCACCGGTTCCTTGAAGATGATTGACAGCTCATTGTGATCCGCAGGATTAGTATCCCTGCCATGGGCCGCCTGATATTTCATCAGAACATTGGAAAAATGCCTGTGAGAAATCACAATATAATCATCCAGCGTATGTTCAAAATAAGCGTATTCAACATCGTATCCCGGCCTCCCGGCGAGCGCGCGGCTCAACACGCATTGCAGAACCGACATCCCGGGGCCATAAGCTCCTTTGTCCGCTGCGGCGGATTCCCGACTGAAATGGGCGTGAGCCAGATAACCTATTTGAAATTTCCACCATTCTGGAATCTGTTTGGGTGTATTCTCCAATTCCTTGATATCTTTCTCTGGCATTTTATTCGGATAATATTTCGCGTAAAGTCGGCAACATTGGAAATATTCATCGTAACTTTCAGACCATTGCCGGACAATATTAAGTATATCGTCAAACAGGGTTAATCCCGTTGCTTGGTTCCATTCTTTGTCGGCGGCGGCAAACATCTCCGGATTTGACAGAGCTTCCTTGGCGGCTGCAAATGCTGCGATTCCATCGCCGATATGCTGAGCCAAGAGAGTCGCCTCGTTTGCCTTGCCGATTGTGCGCAAGGCAGAATTACCGGACATGCCGGCAAGTTCAGTGGCTTCCTTCCTCTTCTTCAGGGAACTAAACAATAGCCCTTGGTCCTTGAGCTTCACGCTTTCCATGAATAAGTTTAAAAACATCTGTAGCTTGTCATTTCTTTCGATTTTCATTTATTATTCACTCTATTAAGTTTGGTTTCATAGACAATCTCGTTATTTTCCACCACGGTTGTCTCCGAAGAGCATGGACTGATATTGGAAATACTTCGATGTGTGGGCAGACAGGTAATCAACCGGCCTGAGTTCAAATCCACGACACAAAGACCCTGTTCCTGCCGCTGGTAATACAGCAAATCATTACTGGCTGACAATCCGCAAGTATCCGCGATAAACGGGGTTTCAAAAGGGAGTCTTTTAGAAGAGAAATTCCTGCTTATGTCATAGCAAACCGCCTCCTGACTCGTAATGACATAGACTTTGTTCTCGGCACTGTCATAAACGATGCTATGAATCGGGCGCTCCTTCAGGCCGCTGTAATGGTCCTCAAAAACCATTCTGCCGTTTTTGTCGTGTATTGCCAGTGCTGTTTCTTCAAATAAATTTGCCTGCTGCACCAGTCTTCTCTTGGTAATAATACCGAAAAACTCTCCGCAATCACACAGTAAGTAATTGCGGGAACTACTTCTGAATGTCTCCGCATCTCTTCTTCTTCCCATGCCGTCAATCATTCTGATTTTTCCGTTGTGGTAAAGTATGATAAATGAGCCAATTTTATTTGAAAATAGAATATCAAAAATTGTTGACGATATCTCCGGAGGATCAACTAGTATCCGTTTTCCGGAAGCCGTCATCATTGCAGCTGTGATGCCATCCCCTTGGTGCAAAACATCCCCCCTGCCGCTCCAGTCGCACCTATAATTCATCAGCGATGTAAATCCGTATGGCAAATGTTGGAGTATACTTTGACTGATGATTCTATCTGTCTTCTGGGTTCTAAACCGTAGACAGTTGTCCTCATCCACAAATAGTATTTCGCCTGCGCCATGCGAAATTTTCGTCTTTATGATCGTAAAATTTGTCTTAAGGGTTTCCCCAATTAGCGCATAGCGGTGATCGGAGAAGAAGAAGGCTTTTTTGTCACCGATGGAATAAACTCGGTTTTTCATGTCCCAACGCCCGACGGATAACATGCCATAATCTTTAATGACACCGTCCGTGCCCAAAACATACATCTGCCCGTGTTCGCTTGTCAGTAACAGGGAATCGCCAAACAGTACGCCGCTCCTTGGCACAAAGTCGCATTCGAGAATTGAGGCGGAATGCAACAATGCTTCCGTGAAAACCAACGTTTTGCCGTCCGTAAGAATCACTATCCGGCTTTTAAACGCCAGCATGTCATTTACGTTGGCGGTTAGCTCGTAGTGGATCAAAACGCCATCGATCCTTGCGTGAATGAAATATTGGCTGCTGCTTTTTTTGAAAACGTAATAGTGGTTGTCCGCAACGAGATAATATCCGCAAATCGTGCAATCGGGGCAGTTTTCACGGATATTAACATCGCCTGTTTCGGGAAACGGGATTTCATCCAGCGTTGATTCAAGCGTGATTGTAAACAGATCGTTTTCCGATGTTTGATATATTAATTTGTTCCCAACGACATAAACACAAGCGCTTCCGAAACGAATCCGGCGACACTTCCTGTTCAGTTTCAACTCGGAGGAGATTACGACTCCATTTGTGTCGCGGCGCAGATGAAAGACTGAAAAACCGTGGCGCATAACCGCCACTAAAAGTTCACCTTTTGGTGAAACAAAAATACTCTCTATTTCCTCGTCGGCGGCAACCGTGAAGCTTGACACGGTTTGCAGGTCGCGAGTATTCACAACTTGAACCTCTTTTGCCGAAACCAAAAAAAATGCTTCCCCGGAACCTTCGGCAATATGACCACTCCTGATCTCCAAAGACTGTATAGCATCTGATCCAACAGTCCTTGTTCCTGCCAACTCAATGGGAAGAGTGACCCAATCCATTTTTATCCACGGATTTTTACACAGCGCACCGGCCTCTGCTTTATATGTGGAAGGTAGTTCCTTGTAAAAGGTTTCAGGGGCCGCGTTTGGATTTTTAGCCAGCAGGGAGACTGTTTCGTTTATGAATTTCTGTATTTCTCCAGGTATAACGCTGGCCTCAAGCCGTTGCATTTCATTAAACAGATTGACCGCGCCATCCTTTGTGTAATAACGGTTCAAGAAATCCAAATTAGTATATATTCTTTTCAGGTATTCATGATCAGGCGCCTGCCGGGCATGATAAGCGCACTCGGCTGGACGTGTACAAAAAAGCGACTTTGCCAGAACCAAATGAAGATTCACTGGATATTTCTCGATAGCGGCAATTTTGAATTCCTCATACAAAAAATCCGCGCGTCCATCCTTACGCGCAATAAACGGGCGCGTCTGGCGAAAATAGAAGCGAATAGTGCCGAGAATCTGATCGGCGAGTTTGTTCAGGAACTTTTGTTTGAAGCAATCCAGTATTTCCGCTTCCGAAAGTCCATTCCTTGCCAGGGAAAGCAATCCAAACAAGAAAGGAACGGAATCACTGGGACTGATGGGAACATACGCGTTGTCTTCATTTTCTAAGCGTTTGAGCATTCTTGTGAATGCTTCTTTCGGATTCGAGCCATATTCCCTTATTTCATCGGGCAATTGGGTAAAATAGCCAAAATAATGCAGCTCATGCAAGAGCACCTTTAAATATAAAGGGTTATCGGATGAATGATTTGGAATCGATGTTTGTTTCCCGTTTGTGCGGATTATGCCGCAAATATCCTCTATTTGTTTTTTATCTAACGCCTTCAAATATTGTTTAAGAAATTGTTCAATCAGAGATTTTTTTACGTCAGGGTCTGCAAGTCTACCAATAGAAAACCATTCAAATTTGATGGTTAACAGAGTAATGCTATTCCTGTTTTGAACAGTTAATTTGATGCTCAAAATAATTTTTATCCCAGAGGGAAGCATGTCGGGAAACCAATGCAGCATATTCTCGCCGTCAGTCATTTGGTTGACAGCGTCAATGACAATGTGGCGACAGCCCTTTGCCGCAATCGCCGAGAGCAGTGGCACGATGTTTTGCTTGAGTTTTTCATATGAATTTGGTGTTTCGACTCCCACCTGATGGCAGATGCTGTCCCAAAGCATGTAAGGGTCTGATGTCAAATCCGACGCTCCGCAAAAGCGATAAATTCCTTTTGAACTATCAAAGAGACTGTTGGTGTCGCCGGGTTTGACGCCCTGCCTGGGTTTGACGTATTGCGCCAGCAGAGTTGTCTTCCCAAACCCTGCTTCAGCGGTGAGAAGCAGAGGTTTGTTGCATTTGCCGCTTATATAATTATTAAGTCTCTCCTCAATGTCCGAACGTCGTATGTACCCATCTGATGCGATTTGGATAAACAATTCCTGTTGTTCCCTATCCTTGGCATATCTGTCGGAATTGGAAACAAATTCTTCTTTACGGTTTGGATATTTATTAAGAATAAGTTTCTGGAGTTCTTCGATGACAACATCCTTAAACTCACTGTCACAAACTCTGAAATTAGATAGGTGCCCTTTTCCGAATTCATCACCGATTTTTACGTCCTTATTTTTTTCTTCAGCAAGTTCTGGTGAATCGGCATTTGTCATCCACACCCAATCGCAGGAATAACGTATAATTTCTCGTGGAGAGATTTTGACACGGATTTCAGCTTTGAGCTCATCTGTCTTCTCGGTCGCCCATTTGGGGTCAGGAGCGGCGGCATTCGTATATATTTTTTTATATAAATCAGGCAGTGTGTCCGTGAAAGTATCAATACGCTCAAAAAATATAACGCGAGGCTCATCCTCTGGATTTTTTATCTCGCCGTTAACAAATCTATACATAGGATTAAGGAGGGCATGCTCAATCTCGATTTCGGTCACGGATTTATAGTGATTCGCCTTCGTTTCGTCTTTTTGAAGCAGGGCGGGATTGCGTTCCCTGCCGATAAGATCAGGGTATTCATCCGTGGTTGCCTTGCTGATTTCGGAATATCCAGGCGGGGACGTGTCGTTGGGATTAATGCCTTTTTTAATGAGTTCATTCTTTCGTCGTGCAAGCTCCTCACAGTCCTCATTGGGCACCCACCCGCGCCGCTGGCCAATCAGGCACAGGAAGAAACGATGGGTATCGTCAATATTTTCCAGACATTTTCTCAGGGCGTCATTGTTCTCGGATTCTTCCTTGGTAACACCCCAGCGCAAGTCGACATCCACCAGCCGTATTCTGCGCTTTTCGCACCATTCGGCAAGCTCTGGAAAGACATACTTGATTAAGTAGTCTCGTTCAGCGTGCATATCGTTGAACGTGCTGCTGATAAATATTTGAATTTCCTTCCATTCCATAATCAGCAATTTATAAAGGGCATATCTATTTAACTCCTCACCATCATGTGTCTTTCTTAATTTTCGCTACTAACCTTGATTCATCAGCATCTACATGAGGGTTATCCCAACGATTTCCATTTGAAAAACGACAGCTTGTTACATACGCAAACAATTCTGCTGGGAGTGAACCAGAAGAAGCAACCATGGCCGCATAGCATCCAACTTCCTTGCTTAATGGAGCATGAAATTTTGACCTGATTATTCTTCCATCAAAATCCGCATAAATCAGATAACCCTCTACTGAATCCATATCAACTAGTGGCGGCAAGTAAAGGAAGGCATTGAAATATATTCGAACTAGTAGCCCACCCGTGTTTATACATTTTCTGACAGACAGCGTATCAAGTGACTTACGAAGAAAATTACCAATAGACATAATTAAACCTTCTTTGATGTTAAATGGAATTCTAACAATGTTGCAGTGTTCGGATTACCTCAATCCATAAGGCCCTTCTTAATTATGAAACATATGGGCGTCGTGCCTTTCCGCCATAAATTCATTGGCACCACAATTCGGGCAGGGGCGCATGTATTGCAAACTGGACATGGTGTAGTGTGACTGCAAATACAGCAGCTTGCCGCATCGATGGCATTCCACACCTAAGCGAATTTCATATTTTTCCATCAATTCAGGCGGCAGGGGTTGCTGCAGTAATTCGAAGTCGAAATCGTCAGGATGATATAGGCAGGTGACGCGTTCTCGGATATATTGTTTCTCCAACGGTGATTTGATGGCAAATGCTATTTTAAATTTATTTAGTAATCCCATAGTGATGTCCTCTTTTATCTAAATCGTTTTATACACCCGCAACCCAATGCCTTTCAGCAACGAGATGATGTTCTTGATCGCCTTGATGTCCTTTTTCTGTTCTTTGTCGGAGAGCAGGTCCCAGTCGCAAAGCGTGTGGTTTTTCTTTTCTTTGCGCATCGCCGCAATGGTCGTACTCTCGCGCTCATCTTCGGACATGTTATCCCATTTTTCTCCAGCAGCTTTTCGCGCCAGTTCCAAGCCATATTCCAAAGGCGCATATTCCCATTTGTCAGCGATTTTTTCATTCACATAACGGATATGCTCTTTCTCAGCCAAAAATAGGATGGTCGTCTCGTCAAAGGTATCCACCGAGGGGAAAGGCGTATCGCCAGCATCGTAATCGAAACCGCGCATTTTTAGCTTTTCAGCAAAGCTTCGAGCCTGCTTACGATTCGATTCTCGCAAATGTTCCGGCAAATCCTCCCACTCTACCCCGCTGGGATGGGTTGCGTTGCCGGCGGCTTTCATTTCTTTCAGATAATCTTCGTGAATGGCCTGCGCCAGTTGCTCGATGTAGCTGTTCAGGATCACTTCGCGCAAAACCAGCTTGATGAAGGCGTCGGCGTCCACATGGAGCGAAAGCTGTGAGTAAAACGGCAGGGAGACCGGCTCCCAGACGTTGCCTTCGATGCGGCTCATGTCGAGTATGGATTCCATCGAGCGGGCGCCGTGCTTGTATTTGGGAACGAGCAGCATGGCCCACAGGATGTTAGGGCTGATGGGCGCTTCGCCTTTTTTCATGTTCAGCTTGCGCTCGCACAGGCTGCGCAGCAGGAGGGCGCGGCGCAAGATGTAATTCTTATCGCTGTCATCCTTCGGGTTCGGCCCCAATACGTTGATGGTGCCGCGCAGACGGCTGACGAAATCCGGCCCCTTGATGTTCTTGAACGCCTGCCGTTCGTCCTGATCGTTGGACTGCATGGGCAGGATGAATTCCTCAAAGCTGGCCGCCGTGCCACCTGCAAACACGAGGATGCACTTGCCCAGCGGATGCTCGCCGCTGTCGTCCTTGAATTTGCCGTCTTGCATGGGCATGAGGAAGCTCTTGACCCAGCCGAGCGGCAGGCCGTCCTTGTCGGAATCGAATTCGTCGAAAAACACCAGCGGCAGTTTGCCTGCGAGAATGACGTCGCGCACTTTTTGGCAGGCGGCGCCTAGGTCGTTAAGGCTGATGAACTGCGAGACGTTGAACTCCAGCTTTTCCACCTTGCCGGGCAACACGTTTTTGGCGATTTGCGTGACGCCGAAGGATTTGCCGGAGCCGGGCGAGCCGAACACGGCAATGGACAGGGGCCGAACGCTGTCGCCCTTGGCATAACCGACGATCAGGTTGCGGATGTTCTGGAAGGCTTCGATTTCCCAACGGTCAACGGTGGTCAACGCGCCGAAGGAAAGCTGGGGCAGACCGTCAATGACCTGCGCGCCTTTGACCACGTAATCTTTGGCGATGTCAAAGATGCGTTTGTTGCTGACGCTGTTGGAGATGCACCATTGGTCGGGATCGACGGCATTTTGGCCTGGTTTGATTGGGATGGCAAAGGCGGTTTCATCTTGTGCGGATTGCGCGTCTGCAAGGTCGAATTTGCTGCCCTTCAGCCGGTCGATGGAATAGCCGGAGAGCATCAGCGCTTCTGCGGATTTCAAAATGGGCAGGACGCGCAATGCTTTTTTGCCGAGCATGACATCCGCGAATTGCAGCGCGGTGGCGGCGGTCATCACGGCAAAGGCGTCGTCGATTTGTCCTGGCAGCTTGTCGCGCAGGGAACCTTCTCCACCGCCGTGGGTGAGGATGAGGCTGGCGGCGAAGTTGCCGTCCTTGCGGGTGAGATGGACCGCGCCGTCTTCGGCAAAGGTGATGAGGATGTGCCGCGCTTGCAGCAGGTAAGACAGCGCCGGGTTGTTGCGCATTTGCCAGATGAGTTCGGTGGTGGTGCGCTCCCACGAGATTTGACGGCTGATCATTGCGCCCGCCGAGCGGAGAACATCGGCGTCCAGCAGGAGAAAGCAGCGCCCGGCAATTTTGGCAAAGGTTTTTTCTTGCGGCAGTCCGGCGTGAGAGGCCCACAGGACGGGCGTTTCAGCGGAGACGGGCAGCGCATCAAAGTCGCTGCCCCACAGGAGGGCGCAAGGCGCGGGCGCGGTATCCATGCGCGTTGTGCCCGGCGTCATGCCTGACCTGCGGCCGATGGCGTAATAGTTGGTTTTGCGTTGCTTGTCGTCATGGCGGACAAGCTCCAGATGCTCGCGCTGGAAAGAGCCGTCTGGCGATGCGGCTTGCACAAGCCCTTTGTCGCTCAGGATTTGCGCAACCAGCGCCGCTCCACCGGGAGTGGTGAATTCGTTATGGATGCCGTTTTCGACATGGGTAAACATGCGGGCAGTGGCGTGGCCGTGGATGGAGAGGGGATTGCTCATGATGGCTACCTCAAAATCGGTGGTTACCGCAAAATTTATTTTTGCAAGCGGCTTTATTCTATTTATAAATCAAAATTTCTATAATTGCCTGTGTTATTACGAGCGCTTTGAAACGATCCAACTTATTGGATATACTTAAAAAGTAGTCAATTGCCTCTTCTCTATGTTTCTCGTGATGGCCAGTTATATATGTGTTGATGCAATATCGGAACGGATTGATGGCTCACTGTTCGTGTCCAAGTCTACAGTTTGCTCAATAAATCACCATCATGGTAATATGGACGCTCGTATCGCCGCTTTGTGCCTGAGCCACGGCGTGCGCGAGTTGTGGAGCTCTGATCGTGATTTCAGCCGCTTTCCCACCCTGCGCACCCGCAATCCAGTGATTGGCGGGACCACATGATTGATCCTTACATATGCAAGCATCCGTCCAAGTAAGCGCATCAGCGATAATTTCCGGAATTTTCATTTACCAAATAGAATATTAATTTGACCATTCAAACTGTTAGTCAGCTCACCGCCGCTCTGAAATTTCTCGTCGAGCGGGAATATCGCTTCATCGCCGTGCGCGGCGAGATTTCCAATCTGCGTGTTCCCGCCTCTGGCCACCATTATTTCACCTTGAAAGACGCGGGCGCTCAATTGCGGGCGGTGCTTTTGAAGCCACAGGCCCGC
>Ga0123354_10008421_pt1 | contig 15672 bp, 19 predicted proteins | sample TergutLab28metaG_2_FD_97872 | JGI IMG/M metagenome (GOLD analysis project Ga0123354, IMG submission 97872) | Labiotermes labralis P4 segment gut microbial communities from Petit-Saut dam, French Guiana - Lab288 P4 | ecosystem: Host-associated > Arthropoda: Insects > Digestive system > Gut ...
CACTTGGATTTCGGACAGAATAATTGAAACTAGAATAAAAGTACTGAATAGAAACTTTACAATAGTAGGAGTATATGCGCCAGTAGAAGGAAAGGAACAAGACACAGAAGAATTTTACAGAGACCTGCAACAAAATATGGACAAAATTTCTAAAAAGAAAAATATTATTTTAGCAGGAGATTTTAATGGAAGAATAAGTAATCAACCAATTCCAGAATGTATAGGAAAATATGGAGAACAAGTAACGAACCACAACGGAGCAGCATTGAGGGATATTGTACATTTATTATTTATATTAAATATAATTAAAACTACTCCTATAGTCGTATTTCTGATCCGGTTTCTTGCCGTAACTTGCGTCCAACAACATGCCGGAAGAAATTTGTTTATGCAGTTTCTACTCTCTGTTATTTGTTTGTCATTCCTGTGTGCTGTATGCTTTGTGGGGGCAGACATTCTTTTATGAGGTGTCCTGTAGGGAAATGTACGTATAACGTAACGTTGAGGCGCCTTCGCTTACCCATGGTTGCCGTGGAAGGCAGAAAGAATTACATATTCTGAGTGTGTGTCTGCAGCCTTGGTTATTCAGCATACAGTGTAAGAGCGCCATTTCATATTGTCATCTGTGGCCTGTCCGGCTTTAACACATTTTTCAACATTATCTCATAATCGCCATGATTTTCGGGAAAAAGTTTATTGAATATAAATCGTGTTTTGATTTTCTCTACAAATTAGTATAATAAATTTCTCATTCCACGAATGACTGAACGACATATTATCATAAATGTACATCGGTCTTCATGTAAAGTACCCGTTACTCTTTTCAGATTTCAACGAAACTTCATTTTTCTGGGCCGATTTTCGAAAAATATCAAATTCCATGAAAATCTGTCGCGTGTGAGGCGAGTTGTTCCATGCGGAGGGACGGACGGGCGGACAGACATGACTAAGCTAATAGTCGCTTTGCGCAATTGTGCGAAGGGGCCAAGAAATAAAAAGTTAAATGAGGGAGAGAACGCCTTAAGGGCGACGATAGATAGCCAGGCGTTATTGGACCTTCTGACGTCACAGGTCACGTGATATAAACAAACATGGCGGAGGGGTCAATGACCTCATGACGTAGTTTGTAAACAAAGATGGCGGAAGACCTTGCCTACGGCGGTTACGTGATGTGAAGAAACATGCCGGATGACCTAATTTCGGCAGATAGTATGACGCCTAACCTAACTTTAAGCTCTTATATGTAAACAAATGAAGTCATATGTGAACAAATATGGCGGATGACCTTGCCTCAGGCGGTCACGTCGAGTAAACAAACATGGAGGCTGAACTACTTTCGCAGACAGTGTGGCGCGTAACCTAATTTTAACATTTGATATGTTAACAAATGACCTAGTATGTAAACAAATATGGCGGATGGCCTACTTATGCTAGACTGTATGGCGCCTAACCTAACTTTAACCTCTGATAAGTAAACAAATGACGAAGTATGTAAATAAATATGGCGGACTACCTTGCCCCAGGCGGTCACGTGATATAAACAAGCATGGCGGATGACCTAATTTTGGCAGACAGTATAGCGTCTAACCTATCTTTAGCCTCTTATATGTAAACAAATGACGTAGTATGTAAACGAATATGGCGGATGACCTAATTATGCTAGACAACTTGGCGTCGGCTATTATTTCGAACGAGCGCTAAACTAAGCCCGCCAATTTGAATGGGTGCCATTTTAAATTAAACATAACATTAAGTTTTAATTGCCGTTTTGAAAGAGAGCCATTTTTAAATTTGTTCTAACCGAACTTTAAATTTGAATTGGCGCTTTCCGCCATCTTGCAATATGGCCACTAGCGCGGTACTTTTAAAATTTGTGGTAACTAACCTAACTTTAAAGTCCACTATTTTTACAATATGGCTAACAGCGCGCTGGTTTTAAATTAAACCCAACATTATGTTCCACCATTTTGAAATATGGCGACCAACGCGTTAACTTTAAATTAAACTTTATATGAGTTTGTGTTTCTCGAAAAGAATTGGCTGAAACGGTAAGATTCCGGACTCATAATTGAAATATTCTAGATTCGAATCCTGCGTCTTTAACCATCTCTTTTTAAAGGATTTTATTCCAGGTATAAGGAAAATAAATACACACAATTTAAATTTTACAAACACATAAAATTTATAATTTTTTTATTACTTCAATGGCATAAATGTATACAATGTAGGTTATTAGAAATGCAGTTTTATTGTTAAATTATCCAAACATAAGCATTATTTATCATCAGAAAGTTAAGTGTTTTTATACTTTAGTTCATTCCACAATGTATTGAAATCAATGGCATATATGTCTGGTGGTGTAAAAAAGGATTTGAATTCAAAGCTGTTATTGCGCCACTCTGCAAGCCATTCTTGGAGTCTACGGTATTTGATCACTTCTCTGTCTATGCAAGCACTTGCCAAGTCCAGCAGCTGTGACCAAACTTTTTTACTTAGAAGAACTTGAGTGTTCTCACTCGTGATACGGATATACCGTCCACAGTACACTAACAGGGTATGTTGTGGGTCACCAAGTTCGTGCACTTCATTCTTGGGCATATCACCTTTGAATTTCACCAGAATGAGCCACTGCATCTCGTTTAACACTGCGTGACCAGAAGGGGTTCCAATCTTCACTTCCGGTTTGAGGTTATCATCATTGAGGTAGATGGAGACCTACTTTGTTTGTTGCTCGTTGAGGTAGTAGGTACGTCGTAGTAACCCCCACGCAGTCATCTGGAATACATTAGTGAAATACTGGTTGAGGAGGGTACTTTGCATTCAGCAGAGTAAGGATGTGAAAGTTGAGCCACTGCGCTAATGAATAGGCAGTCCGCAATGCACAAACATGCTTAAATTGTTGTGACAATTAAACGTGCAGCTGAGGGCTTGCAGACTTATGTCGGTTAATGGAGGGAATCCTAGCTGAGTGATGTCAATAACGGTACGCTCAATACGTCCGCTGATAAATTGTGTTTTCTGGGGCCCGAAGCAATAGATTGCAACAGCGGATGATGCCTCGCGATGTACCACTGTCTCCAGCTCTGAATATAGTACATCACCATCATTCCAATTACAGCCGTGGTCAATAGCTTCATTTATTCGGGCGTTAAACACTGGTACTTCCTCCTAACCGTACGATCTTTTAAAGACATACGACGAGACCCTGTTACTCTGAAAGTCGACAGCCGCCAACTCCTTGACCACGATATCACAATCTCGCCCTTCCAATTGTGAGAAATCAATCACTTAGAGAGACAATGTCGACTGATAGAATATGAGTGAACGTACCTTATTTATGTTTGTGGTTTACATGACTGCTGCTCCTACAACTGGCCGCAATCGGGACATAATCCAAACTGAGCGCGGAACATGCGCACTGCCTTTTTAACGTTCCAGTTGTAGCGAGCAGGAATAAACATGTTGACGAATGACGTCGTGGATAGTAATCTGGCTCTGTGGATTGCGTACAAGCAGCAGTAATGTACGCAGACATTCGAAGTTAAACCCTGTAGTCTGTGGCGTTTAAATGTCCAAGAAATTGAGTGGCGCTGCAGGTATGCTATGATTTCAAGTTTGAATGGTGGTAGTCAGTACGAATCAAAATATTCGGCGTACACCGAGTCGGAAAAACAGACAACTATTCAATGCGAGCCGGGCATGAAATGTTTATCAAGGTTAATGACAATTATCGCAGGCTTTATATGTGTGGATGGCAAAAGATCTAATGGATACACTCCTTGAAAATAGTTTACATGTTCAGTTAATACTTTATGAATTTGAACGGTATTCATTCTACTGTGACGTTCATAGTGTTGTCAATTTCGATGTGTCCTGGGAATTCAGCATACCAAATGCATATCACATGTTCAGGCAGCGGTTTTTTAAAGCGTGCCTCTATACGCACATTTCCTTGACGAGGTAAACTTATATGCTCTTCGTCAGCCTTCCTATCAGGTTTCAGGTCAAATACTAATACGTAGAAACACTTTGTGAACATTTCCAATGTAATTATGTGAGCACGGTCGTTGTGATGAATACCCGTACTTGAAAATAGTGTTTCGTAAGCCCTGGTAACAGTAAAGGTTGAAGAGCAATCAATTGTCAGCGGTTCGGAAGGGTTCTGAACTCCGTTTACGAACAACACAAAATTTGTCATATCATAATGATTAAAGTGGAATGGATTCGTACTGACAGAACCAACGAATGCGGTGTTTTTAACGAATGCTATGAGAATCCTTTCGGGAACTGGTCCAAGGAATGCATTATCGAATGAGACTTGCTGGGCCCCGGAACTCGCTGTAAACATTTTAATCTGATTACGTGTAACAGGATAATGTCCTTTACGTTTCATAGCTAAACCATTAGCATGAACTAGTAGAAGAGGGGTTTCAATTCGACTTGAGTGATAAAAAGAGTAGCGTCGAAAACCTTGATGCGTACTTTGTTGTCGTCTGAAGGGGCTAAAAATAAAACGATTCTGGTGCACGTGTAAGTTTAATGTTCATGTCAACACCGTTAATTAACATTTTATCTGAATTGAACATGTCAGCATGAAGTCTCCCATATAATTCAATAGTGTTATGGCTCCTGTGGTAATTTAACCGTCTGTCGTAACCACTGTTGTTTTTGAGTTCTCCAGACGAATCGAGGTACCAAAAACTGGAGACTAAATGCGTGCCGGACGCGTCAGAACCGTAGTTTAGAAGCTTTTCGAGGTTGGCATTTTAATTATAGTTTGTCTCGTGAAGACTAACTGGATAACCGTTTAACGAGATATTAAGAGAACTAAACATTGAATGTAGCAAATTGTTAACACAGTCCACTGTGTTTGACTCAGCACTTTCTAAATCTGATCTATCAGTCTTGACAAGTTTGACGCGTAAGATTAGACGTACAGAATTGAAATCAATATAGTAATCGCTATGGCCAGAGCAATTAAATTTCAACTGTGCAGGGTTGTCTGCTGGCTCAGTAGTTTTGTATGTAGCGGTGTGACTATTTACGACAGATGTTTGAATACTGCGTTTGCGGAAGATGTCAAGCCCCGACTTTAAGCACTCCATTATTTCTCTGTTAAAATATCCTTCACCTTCCGACGTTTGCCTAGAGACTGAATCTTTTTCGACCTGCGCTTCCTTTTTAAATTCAAGCCAGACACCTTCATTTTTTAATATTTTCTTGGAGGTAGCCCTTTGCTTCACTGAAACGATTTTTGAAAATAGCACCCACAGGCTGTTCTGGCTTCATATTAAGAATATCAGTTATTATATTGGAACCTGTTTTCAATGCTTATTTTCCGACCGCCTTTGCCCCTGAATACAAGAGAGGTTTTACAAAACGGAGCAGCCCTCCGAAGAAGAGCCTTATTCCGTTACCCCTCTGCATCCTGAAACTAGCCCTGTAAACAGAATCAATCTCACCACCACCACCACTTTGATTTACGTAGTACCGTGTATATCGATCCATTTTAACTGTCATACTGAAACTCAGTACGTCGAGAACTTCTTTTAAAGTGAAATATTACCAAGATTGGAATATTACTGTCTTCAAACAACACATTGTCACCAGTTTTCATAAATAAACGAATTTAAATTGACTATTCCACTGGCTTGTACAATGGGTAGTAAAATCTATGTTAACTCGTTTTCGATGGGAAGTGGAAGGAAGTTAGTAGTCTCACATAAGAATCTCCAACCAAATTTGGTTTGAAAATATCGGTGTAAATGTACACGGGTTCAGGCGGGGCAAAGTTAAAATTGTCTTTTGTGGATAGGTTCACTGTGGAAAAACGGCAATTAGCAGGGTTCATAATTGTTTCTGCTAAATCGTCAATGCCATTATATACACGCAAGGGAAATAAGAAACTAGATTTTGTTAACCATGATGGAATTTTCCCCACGACATGAATTAAACAACTCTTCACTTTGCTTCTGATATTTGTTTATGTAGTTGCTAAATATACGAAGAAAGTTTTCGTTTTTAGACGTTTCGTAAAATTGAGGTATATTTGTGGGAAGATCAAACACTGATTCATAGTGATTTACAGGAAATATGATTTCTTCCGATTCTAAACGAAGTGTATTGTGAAAAGACCGTAGTTTTGTACCCTTGAGGGTAAGATATTTCGATTAGGCCAACCTCCCATTTACCGACTTCCAACTCGAGTGTTGTAGCCAGTTTGGATCTAAATTCGTCTATTGTGTTGGCTGGGAAATAATAACCGGAACTGTCTAATGGCAATGTTACGTAAATTATAATTTGTCGATATCGGTCGCGTTTGTCCAAGAATTGAACGTCGCGTCATATCCTCGCCACTTGACAAGATGTTTAATGCTGTCACTGTTACGTGTGCGTACTAATATATCTATTTGGAAGTCGGTTTGGGGTGGTACAGTAACTTTGACAAGCTCGTAATTTAAAACAGAACTTCGATAGGCCGATCCTGCAAGCCTGACAGTTCATAAACAGGTTGGGGCACGCAGTGAATAACCTTAACAACACGGAATATTTCTGTTGAATATGTTTGTTCATACACCTTGGCAAACCTAACCATTTCTTTCGTTATCCTCACAAGATCTCCTACTTGAAATTTAACACGACTTTGAGGAATTTTAGTCCTCAGGCTGTTCACCTTTCGTCACACTGAGTAAATGTTGGATGGGCTGATTTTGCTCGGAAGCATGCCTATTGTGGAATGCACAGAGCTGTTGTAACATATTAAAAGTTTATTTATAGCGTCCAAGTAATGGTACGTGTTATTGTTGGTGAAATACTTATACATCCTGGACTTTAAACTTCTTTGAAAGCGCTCCACAATCGCGCCCTTTATGTCGGGGTTGTGAGTCGTGTGAAAACTTACGCCATGACGTTTCAAGTACTGCTGGACAGTTGCATTAACAAATTCAGTACCCTTGTCCAATTGTATACTAATTGGTTTTCTATTTTGTAATAAGGATATTAAAGCTGCAGTAATTTAGGTAGGAGTCTTGTTCTTTAGATGTACGCTCCAGGCGTATCGTGAAAATATGGCTATTACGTTCAAGAAGTATTTGTACTTATCGTCGTATTTCGAGAGGAAGCTAAAATATGCAAGATCTATTTCCCAGACAACATCAATATTTGTTACAATATATGGGTTTCTAGGGAACCTCTTCCTTACAGGTTTATGTAAAGTGTACGTGTCCTGACCCGACAACCGTTCTTCTACATCTCTTTTAGTTTTACCGGCCTTTACCAACTTTGCTACTGAACCAAACCCTGCTGCGTGTTTAGGATCGTAATAAGCTTTACCCAGAGACATTATTATTGTACTGATTCCCAAGGTACCTCGTTTTTGTCAGGAAACATTTGCGAAATAAACCGCGTATATTTAAGCCCCTTGTTGGCTTTAATCTTACCTGTGGGACTAAAATTAGCTCTATGCGCGTTAGACTACAAGAGTATTTGTTTATATGCTTGTCTGTCCTGAATAGTGACCGCGTTTTTATCAGGTTTAGACTTTGTCAACCATTCCCACAGTCCTTGAATTGCCTTGTACGTTCTGCCATCTACAAATACGTGTTTATCGTTATATTTAAAACTCGAACGCCCAATTTTAAAAGAGCCGTCAACATAATCTTGATACACGCCAAACCTAGGGTCGTGTGACGCTTTGCGTCTCAAAACGTTTCGAATATGCTCGGAATGTATAGGAGAAACATCGGTTTCTTACTCTTACTCCGTTTTAAGTAGAGGCACTGAACCGATTATAGTTTCCGTTTGGGTATTGTTTTAAAACTCGGTTCGGCCCTACCAGTTTCTATAATGGGAATGACGATGTGTTCCCGTTTTTTGCTTTTTCAATTTTCAAATATGGGTCTTGATGAAGGCGAACTTGGGTCCATTTGTTATAACTGTGGTCGTTAGTTTTGAGTATCTTTTTAACCGGCGGCGGTGGTGGTGGGGTTTGACAACGCTTTACCCACAATTCAGGAGGAACTAAAATCTTACGTTGCAAAGTCATTCGTTAATTGTTATTAATTAGTGTTCCTATTACACCCGACAAAATACTTTTGAGCAGTGGAACTATAAACCCACCTTTTAAAATTAAATGTTTCCGTTTACTTTTGAAAGTAAACTTTGGATCAATTAACGCACGTAAACGATTCTTATATTTACTCAATTTATTCTTTTCCTCTTTAGATTGTATATGATTTCCATTTAGCGTGTTTATTTCTCACTCGACAAAAGCTTTTATCACGTCGTCGCCGGCAGTTGCAAGTAACGCAAGTCTGGCTTGGGGTTTAGCGTCTTTAAGTACGTGAAGCAAGTGTAGCTGCGACTTCAACCGGTTCATTACCTCGAACAGGTGCAAACACTTCTGTAGTTTCCCCCGGCAATATCTTTGTTCTAAATCTCAAAATATTGTTAATCGATTCTGTCAAGTCTAAGAATAAATACGTATGCGGATCTATACACACTTCTAGGTACGTCTTGTGAAAACTGGAAATGTTTTCGGGGTAGACTTGTCGGGCCAAGTGAGCAATTTGAGTCTTGTCTCCAGTATTCTTAAAAACAACTATATTAATGATATTTAAAGAAATGTCACGCGATGATGGACCTCGGTGAAACAAGTTTTGTGTAATTCGTACCAGACTAATGTTGCGATGATGCGATACTTTGGTAAACATTTGTCTCACTTTTGTAGAATAGGCAGAGTGCACCAAATCATCCAACATTATAAGCGTAGATATATTTTCGGGGTTTTCAAAGTCTGGTACTTCTTTAACAAATGATACGCTTTCAAATGATGCGGGACTTTGTTTTCACTATGACACCACACAATATTTTCGAACGCAATGTCACAAAATGCTCCCTGCACTGCAACAATCGTATAACAAAAGTAGATTTCGCACAACTACTAGGTCCTGCAACGATTAGCGTAAATGGATGTTTCAGCTTCAAAGTCATAATATGAAATCAAGTTCAATGCGTAAAACATACCTATCTATACTTATTACGGATAAATAAATAAATAGATAATATCCATAGGGAAGGGATTTAAAATTGTCCATAAGCCAGCGTCTCTTAAAGACTCCTTTGTCTCTGGTTCTGAAGCAACTACATCACCATGTTTCTCCTTGATCTTTCTAGATTCACATTCCTCAACGTGGTGAAGTTTACAACTTTTGAATTCTCATAATTCAATGTTATACCATACACTTTGCACTTTGTTGCACTTTTTCCGGTCGAGGGGCAAAATACCGAAAACGCGTAGATTTTTGGACCACCCAACACAAATTTTTCCGCAAAGGAGCAAGAGCCGTACTCCTCCAACTCATCTGTGGGGTTGCCCATATAATCCCCTATTTTGACTTTTGGAGGTCATTATCTTTCTGAATGAAGATGACCCAGTCTGTATCAAAGTAAAATACAGACTCCCCCAACTTACTCAAGTACTCGTACAGTTTTAAACGAGCTTGGGTCGTCACCTAGGCAGCAACCGCCACGTCAACATTCTTCCCTACGGCAACGTTATCCTCAGAAGAGAACCAATCCACGTCATTGATCGGGAATATGAGGTTTGTAACCTCAGTACCCGAACATGTGAAGAACTCGTAAAACTCTTTCTCTGAGTCTATAATAGTAGTCTGGGTCTTGTTTTTGTTCTGGTCCCATTTACCCCACATTGAGTTCTAATTGAGTTTATCGAAAGTTCATTGCCCTGCATTTTTGGAAATGGATGCCTTGTCTAGAGCAATTCCCTCTGCACGCCGGTACTCTTGAATGTATCTATCCTTGTCCTCTTCACTTTAAACCCAGGATGGGCAGCCGGAAGATTCCTGTTTCAATTTTAGGAACATGTTTACGTACTCTGCAAACAGAACTCCAGTATTGGTGTCCGTGTCAAAGCATGTCGCCTCGTATTCCCAAAATTCATACACGTCCACTATGCCATAGCCCATCTCTACAGCATTGCGGACCTTTTCCACTACCCATCTACCAACTATACACCGCTCCTCATCAGAGTGTGTACAATTACCTTGGTTCATTGTGTCGGCACAAGGAGAACACAAGGTGATCATCAGTTTGGAATTGCTTTTGTACGGAAGAACCGGATGATAGAGTTTCCTAGGAGGCAAAACCTTACATTTGATAATACTCTCCCTATCCAAACAGTCAGGGGGACAGTCTACACCCACGTACACTTTCGGGTGGCCCAAGGGGAACTTGCCGTATTTACAAATGTACGGGTAAAAACTTGTAACGTCCACATAGTGGATCTTCTCCCCTTCCTTGACTCTGTAATATGTTTTAGTAGCTTCGGTTCTACCCCCGGAGAAGACATCTCGATTATTTATTAGAGAATTTTTCACATTGGGGTGTGAACAAAGTTGATTTTCAAAGCCACGATTTTCGCGCAACAGTTTTGTAAACTCACACCCCCTATTGGGGTTCAAACCGTCAAACACAATAATTTGGTAGTCGAAAGTTTGGCTTGAAAATATCGAAGTACCTCAAAGTCTCCGCCGTTAGACAGATCCACGCCAGAAGTTTTCAAGAGATCTTCAATAGATTTTTCAAGCCTTTGTTAAGCCTATACGAGTATAATTGGAACTTTGGGTCACCATTAACACGAGCCATAGCGGTAATAAGTGCATAAGCCAAACAATTAAGAGACGCCTTAACGGTAACGATACTCTTTTTAATAGCACTCATCACGTCCAATTAGCGCCCCTTCGTATCTTCAGCCCCTTTTCCGTTACGAGCAAGCATCCTTACATGGTCCAGATGCACTTCGAGACGGTCACTCAGTCCAAATATAGCATTGCTCTGAATCACGTTTCCGAGTACGGCCCAGATCACATGAGGTTTAAGCTGGTCCCGGCGACGCAAAGTAATGCCAACCACTTTATCCTCTACGTTGTCAGTACTGCGTATTCTCAAACCCAACAAGTCTCTATCCGGCACGTCATCGACAATGTAATCTGTGAAAGTAGTAATGCAATCCTTTAGAAAGGTGCCGGAGGTTTTGCTGTTCAACTGGAGAATTGAACTGAATTACCAGACTAGGCCCGGTCGTATTAAATTTCGGGAAAGAGTTTTTGGTCTCATCAAAATTAAAAAGGGTAACTGATCCGACATCTGATTGTTTCCACTAGTAGAAGCTATTTACTCCCTGCTTACAAAGGGGGTCTGAGCAGATGGAATAGCTCTCTCCCTACTAAGAAACACTTTCCTGGCAATTAAATTTTGATTTATAAATATATCACTTACTTGAAAATAAAAGTATGAAACGTGGTTTCGTAGACTGCTGCAGGCAACAGGTACCGAAGACAAGTATCAAACACAGTAGCGGAGACGGCTAACAGGTCTCGAAATCGGTAGCGTTGGTAATGAGGCAGAGGTCTTAACAATGCACAAGCAAATGTTAGAATATTTCAGTAGGGGTCGGGTACGACAATTCATAGCTCAAACGTAATGGTTTCACTAATGGCTTTTGAGATCTTTACCTGACTAATGGGTTTGGCCTGAGGGGGTGAAAAGTACAAGTCAGTTAAGTGTGCCACTAACACTAATGGATATGGCCTGAGGCATGTACAGGTGTCTAAATGGGTTTGTGATGTTATCTGTCTAAAGAATGTTAATGGATTTAGCCCGGGGCGTAATTACTCGGCACGCTGTGCTTGGAATTTAACTCTGCTGACGACCTTGTGTGCATGTACAAACCTGCTTAACCCTCCAGGCAAATACCAACCCTCCGTTTCGGTGGTCTAGTCCGCTCTCGCGTTTAAGTTATATTTTGAAATTAGTGTTATATAGCAACCATATTTTAAGATAAAGACTACTCTGGCTGTCATATTGAAAAATGCATGCGTCCGTCTTATTGTAAGATAGCGCCTATCCTAATAAACGTCAGTCTACCGATCTAAAACTAATGATACTGAGAATAAAATAATTTTTATAATTGCCTACCAATAAAGGCCTATAAATATTAATTACACCATTTCCATATAAAAAGGGAACAAATTGTGTATTTATTTTTCTTATACCTGTAACAGGATCCTTTAAAAAAGAAATGGTCAAAGCCGCAGGATTCGAACCTAGAATAGTTCAATTATGATTCCGGAATCTTACCGCTTCAGCCATCTCTTTTCGAGAAACATAAAGTCATACAAAGTTTAATTTAAAGTTAGCGCGCTGGTCGCCATATTGCAAAATGGTGGACCTTAATGTTTGGTTAGCGCTGATTCGAAATAATATACGGCGCCATACTGTCTGCTGAAATTAGGTCATCCGCCATCTTCGTTTATATACTACGTCATTTGTTTACATATAAGAGACTAACGTTATGTTAAGCGCCACACTGTCTAGCATAAGTAGGTCATACAGCATATTTGTTTACAAACTACGTCATTTATTTACATATCAGAGGCTAAAGTTAGGTTAGGCGCCATAATATCTGGGATAATTTGGTCGTCCGCCATATTTGTTTACATAGTACTTCATTTGTTTATATATCAGAGGTTAACGTTAGGTTAGGTGCCACACTGTCTTGCATAAGTAGGTCATTCGTCATGCTTGTTTACATCAGGTAACCGCCTGGGGCAAAGTATTCCGCCATATTTATTTATATACTACGTCATTTGTTTACATATCAGAGGTTAAAGTTAGGTTAGGTGCCATAAATATACCGAAATTAGGTCAACCGCCATGTATGTTTACATCACGTGACCGCCTTTAGCAAGGTAGTCCGTCATATTTATTTACATACTACTTAATTTGTTTATATATCAGATGTTAGAGTTAGGTAAGGCGGATTACTGTGTGCCGAAAGTAGGTCATCCGACATGTTTGTTTACATCACGTGACCGCCGGAGGCAAGATCATCCTTCATCTTTGTTTACTTATGACGTGACGAGGTCATTGACACCGGCGCCATGTTTCTTTACATTACGTGACCTGTGACGTCAGAGGTTCCCATACCGCCTGGCTATCTACTGACCATACAACCTTCACTAAACTGAAAAAATTGGAAGCAGGAAAATGTGTAAATCGTTACAAAATATTGTTTCTTGAATGATTTCGCAATAAAAAGCTGAACACAGTTTGGAGAAGTGTTGTTAGAAGAAGCTGTCTGAGACACATTTCATGTCCTCATATGCATTACGCAAATTTTCAGGAGTAATATGATATTTTCTGTGAAACTTCGGCACTTTAGCACGAACAGGAGCGAAACGACACCAAAGAACCAGCTGGAATTCTGGCAGATTTTTTTTTCCTCTTGGTTTATTTACGGGTAGAGATTGCAACATGGGCACGCTGACTGGGGGAGGAGGTAATGTGGAAGTCTGGAGACCCTATTATTGAATCAACTGTAAATAAGCCATGGTTATTTCACTTTGTCTGAGCAAACCACATTAATTTAACTAAAGTACACATAAAGTAAGTAAAGTGCACCCTTGTACAGGCACTGAGACTCGGTGCAAGCCGTACGGCCCATACGGCGAGTAGAGGTATAGCTCTACTATTTCTTGACTACGGCACTAGAAGAGGGTGAGGGGTCAGTTTCACGACCCTGTTTCTTTTTATCCCCGGAAGAGACCCGGTACGCATTGTTCAGGAGGCTGGGTGGTACCCAGGCCCGGTCTGGACAGGTGCGGAAAATCTCGCCCCCACCTGAAATCGATCAGTGGACAGTCAACACCGTAGCCAGTCGCTATAACGGCTATGGTACCTGGCCCACTGAAAGAAATATAATGCATAGAACTGTGACCTTCATACTCATTACGCAGCGGGTTTCTCACCGAAATCCTGAAACATCAGGAAGAAATTTGCACTACTCGCTGTGTAAGAACCCAGAAGAGTGCAATTATCACCTAATTCGCGGCGGAACTCTGAAATCGCTTATCGTCTAGGTGTTTCTTCTTTTGTTGCAACGAAAAGCCTATTTAAAATTAGTCTTGTGGGATTATACACTGTTGGTAGCACTGTTTGACCCCGAAGATGAAGACACTCTGATCCGTCGAAAGGTGCGGAAGTACTGACACAACGGTACAATATAACATACCGGAAAAATTTGTATCTGCGGTAAAATGTAGGAAGAAATGAAATTATTTCTTTCAAAGATACTCGTCTGTATTCTGATCCAGATCAAACGAGTCCACCCCAATTATTTTCCTTGAAGCCCATTTTAATAGTATCCTGCCATCTGCGACTATGTGTTCCAAGTAGTTTCTGACACTCCTAATTCCGCACCAAAACCCTGTAAACACCTGTCCTCTCTTCCATACGTACCATATGCACCGTCCACCGCATTCTTCAGACGAAGCATTATGTGGAATTAATATGTTGTAGTGCTAAAAACACAAAGTCGTATTCTTCGAGACAGAGACGACCCCGTATGAGATGTTTTATCCTTGCATTGACCTGTTCTGACCCCAAAAATTCTTTCGTACTTTAGAGTGAAAGCATGCTGCCCACGTATTCAGGTGCCTGAAGGTTGCGATCCGACATTACTTTTAACAAAAACAAAACGTACTTCAAGGAGAATGTAAAAAGATGAAAACAACTTCATACGCAAACCAACATGCAGTTGTTTTGTAATCGCTGACAAACAGCCGGAGGGAACTCGGGTGTCCTTTTTTAAAATGTAGCGTAATAAGTTGTCAGTCGTGTTTAAAAGCTGGAACAGTCTGGTGATCTACACCATGAAGTGGGCACTACTGCTTTATGCAGTCCCGAGCGTGTTCTTGTGCCAAGCTGCATTGCCGCTGCGTAAGTAAAAGTTTAGCTATAGGCGCGAATTGAAACGGAGAAACATGAGCAGGCAATGCAATGGACAGCAGCAGGGGCAGAATTGCACATATTGAGTACAGCCAACGGTGGTTGAACGTTAGTTCCTTTTTAAAACATTTTAAGTGTGCAAGTATGTTGTTGGGCGCTTTCTGCAAATCGGGAACTGCGACTATTTTCTTCGATATGTCTGTTTGTCTGTCCTATCCGTCCGTCGGTTTGGAACTACTCGGCTCTCGCTGGACGAAATCCCAGGAAATTTATATTAGAGGAATCTTCGAAAATCTGTTGAGAAAAATCAAGTCCTATAAAATATAGCCGATTCCAGCGGCCGCATGCTTACTGGGAGTCCGGGCTCGAATCCCGCCAGCGGCATGGATAGCTTTGTCTTGTGAGTAATGTGTGTTTTGTCTGGTGCAGTTCTCTGCGTCGAGCTGATCACTCGTGGAGAGGAATCGTATCGAGTGTGGTGTGTGTGAGTGTGATCGTGCAGGCTCAACAACGAGGAGGCCTTGCTGCCCTATGGGCTGTTGCGCCATGACGAAAAAAGACACATTCAAATGGAAACCTTCGAAAAATTTCATTATTTATTTGCTGATTTATAAATGTGTTTCCCTGAAAGCAATATTGATGGGCGAGGTTTATAGAATGTAAGGTGAATTTGGCTGTTGCCAGGATGTTGCTTATATGGTGTTATACGGAAAACACGCTGATACTTGTTATTACTGTTGTTAACTAGTAAAAAGTGGTCACTTCAATCAGGAGTGCATAAAGTGTCCAAAACTCCAGCAGTCACATGTAAATTATAGATGCCAGAAGGGTGCTACAAAGCAGGTTCCATACTGCGCACCACAA
>Ga0123354_10008422_pt1 | contig 15672 bp, 7 predicted proteins | sample TergutLab28metaG_2_FD_97872 | JGI IMG/M metagenome (GOLD analysis project Ga0123354, IMG submission 97872) | Labiotermes labralis P4 segment gut microbial communities from Petit-Saut dam, French Guiana - Lab288 P4 | ecosystem: Host-associated > Arthropoda: Insects > Digestive system > Gut ...
ATCTCATTCTTCTCGATCTTATCACCCGCACAATATTGGGTGAGGAGTACAAATCATTTAGCTCCTCGTTATGCAATCTCCTCCATTCCCCCGTTACCTCGTCCCTCCTAGGTCCAAATATTCCCCTCAACACCATACTTTTGTACTTACTTTGTCTAATTTGTTTCTTTGGAAGAGTGGTCCCTGGAGGAACAGATTTCAGAGCAGCAAGTTTACATTTGGCAAAGTACTGAACAAGACTTTTGTCTCTCCGCTTTGGCAGTATCCTTTATCAGTAGATGTTGCCGGTTAGAATGTCTCCATTTCGCTCTCTAAACTACAGCGGGAAAGAGAGAAGTTTTTGGATTCCATTTATCATCTGTTGCCAGTGACGTCACAGGAAAGAAACCCAAGACCGCCAGATCCGGTGCTGCTGTTGTGCACCAAGCTGCAACATATATATAGAGGAAATGAAATTAGGTGAAGGTACAATGCGGGTTTATCTTCAGCCACCTGCTCTCTCCATAAAAGTAGTTTACGTTGAGCGGTTTAAAAAAGACCCTGCCAAGTTTTTGTGGCTTGTATGTCAAGTGGTCTGGTCAACAAATTCAGCACATTTCGTCTCCTCGTTGTACTGGTGTTGACGATGTCGACGAAGTAAGCGCAATGGCGTGTCGTACTACTGAAAGTTAGCCTGTGCCGTTGTCACAGCATAAGCTCTGCTGGAGGTTTAATGCGAGCCATCCCGTTGTGTGTAATAATACAGCGATATTTACTACCGTCTAAAAGCACAACACGTATAGTCAACAACTTGACAAAACGTTGTCGTCAACTTTTAGGCAAATTGTTTCGGCTGTAAAACAGCCATCATCAGGCCAAAGTAGAGCACAGTTCAGGTACACAGGAAGTGTGCATTCTATGTGATCCCGTATCGTTTACAATAAAATATTAAAGCATTATATTACTCTTAGTTAAAATTAAAATTAGTAGTATAAAATAAAGTATGTTCGTAAAATACAATATGTAGGTACAGAGGGAAAGAGACCACTGGGGAGACCTAGGCGTAGATGGGTGGATAATATTAGGATGGATCTCCAGGAGGTGGGATGTTGGTATATGGACTGGATTGGGCGGGCCCAGGATAGAGACAGGTGGCGGATGATTGTGAGTGCGGTAATGAACCTTCGGGTTCCGTGAAATGCGGGGAATTTCTTGACTAGCTGCAAACCAGTTAGTTTCTCAAGAAGAACTCTGCACCATGGAGTAAGTAAGTAAGCAAGGTACAGGATGGAGATATTACATTGTGTATATACACAATATGCACATAAACCTTATTGTTGCACCGTACATTTCGTAGAATCACTTCAAATATTAACCAACAATTGCACTTACATAAATTCCACATAAAAACACTTAAAAACAATTAAAATCACTCCAACATGTTTTGATGATCTAAAAAAGATCGAAACATGTCGGAATGATTTTAATTGTTTTTAAGTGTTTTTATATGGAATTTATGTAAGTGCAATTGTTGGTTAATAACTGAAGTGACAATATACACATATAGACATCATTGTCTCCTCGACGTACTCAGCAACCCAAAGCTTAATTATTTATTCTTGCGCCTTGAAAATACTATTTTCTTTCGAAGTTTGCAAGACCTAACAGTATCAAAAATATTTTTGAAGAATGCAGCAAATTTATTTGCAGCTGACCGCACCTAAACATTTCAGGCGCATTCGCATACTCAAGTAGAGCGCCTATTGCCTAAATTACGTCCGTCCGTCTGTCCGCAAGTATAATTGCCGCTTCCATTGGACGAATTTTCGTGAAATTTAATCCTGAAGAATTGCATGAAAATTTGTTTGGTAGCCCTAATTTTGGTTAGAGTTGGAAAAAGTAACAGGCACTTTACGTGAAGATAAACTTAATTTCATTGTTACCGGCAACGTTAAATCTCCATAAAAGCGCTCTCTGCAACTGAAACTGTATCACGCTCTTAGTTTACGTGCCCGCCCGTCCGACCGTCTTTCCATCTTTCTACGAGCATTTTTGTCTGCCTGGCCGTCTGTCCATCCGTCTCTCCTCAGGCATCAGCATGGCTCCCGTTAGATGGATTTACGTGAAATTTGGTATTGGTGACTCTATGAAAATGTAGTTGTTTTGGGTTATAATCTGGCAGAAGTATCGGACACTTTAATTGCATATCTAAGTAGGTAGTGTTGATTGTTGCTGGCAACACTATGTCGCCAAAAAAAATTAATTTCTTTTATGAAATGCTATCAGACTTTTAAAAAGCCGAGAAAGTATACACAATAAGTCAACGCGTCACAATGTTACGTTATACGTACGCTGCCTATTTGATTCTATTATATATTTCCCTGTTGCTTTTTGTAGGTAATTTTGGTCCCGCTTTCTGACATTCTTTTTTTTTTATTTCAATTTCAGTGTTTTCAGAGATCATTTTAATATCTTCATCAAATTTTAAATTAGTAACTTTGAAAAGGTTTCTATACTAAAATATATTGGGAAGGAGAATTTAATTTAAATTTCTTCATATTAATGTATCCAAAATATTTTTAGTAAAGATATGACTAATATATACAACAGGAATTGGGAATAATTAGTGTCTGGAAATAGGCTAATATTTACTGTCAAACCAAAGTGCCTGACAAACATTAGCGCGCCATATTGCATATACGAACGCTAATTACCTACACTTTTCTCTTCGACATTGTAGATTCTCTGACGCTGTATTGTACATTTCTTTCTATTCGTGATGATTACAACATTCGAAAGTACAACATAATTTGATAGGAATTGTCCACTGCCATATCTGAGTTCCTAATAATCTAACAGAATTTGTGTTTGACAAATATGATGACTTCCATAAGTTGACTTTTAAGTATTTGGAATATATTACTTTATATGTTATGTAAATTGTTAGGAGAACTTAAAACATCAGAAAGAACAAGAGAAGTCCAGTGCCTATAGCGGAACATTAAGGGCCGTTAGCCTAACCATTATTGCTGTGGAAAAGCAATAAATATTAAATATTCTGAATGAATGTTTGTAGCCTTAGTTGTCCTGCACGCAAAGCGCATGCGCCGTATTAAACTGTCACGTGTCCTGTCTGGCTCTACCATATTTTTCCACATTATCTCACAAACGGCACGTCTTTCTATAAAAAGCTACCGAACGTAAAATGTGTGTTGTCATTTTTATATACGAAGTTTTTTCTTAAATATTTCTCATACTAAGACACCTTCGGCGAGATATTGTCATGTATGTACAGAGGTCTTCATGTGAAGTGCTCGTTATTGTCAGAATTTAATTAAACTTGAAATTGTTTGACAGATTTTCGAAAAGAATTAAATTAAAAGTAAAGTAAAGTTCACCCCAGAACAGGCCACGAAGGTCCAGAAGGGGAGTAGAGGTGTAGTACTCTTTCCTTAACTTTGGCGTAAGATGGGGTGGGTGGCCAACGCCACGCCTCGGCCGCTTTACCCCCGGGAAAGAGACCCGGTACCCATTGTATAGGAGGCTGGGTGGACCCCAGGGCCGGTATGGACGGGTGCGGTACATCTCGCCCCCATAGGGATTCGATCCCCGGACCGTTCAGCCCGCAACGAGTCGCTATACCGACTGCGTTATCCCGGCTTATTTCGAAAAATAATTACATATCACATTTCATGAAAATCAATGCAGTGGGAGCCGAGTTGTTTCATGATTACGGAGGGAAGACAGACACGACGCACCTAATAGTCGCTTTCAGCAATTTTGCGAACGCGCTTGAAAGATCACAGAAATTATAAGTTAAATGGGCAGCTGAGTTTTTATCTGGTTGCATTTAGCCCACAACATGTAGTAGTTTCTACCAAAATTTTCACCTACTTCAAAACCTATTAGAAATTCGTTACATAGAGGCCGAACTGATGCATTTGTTTCAGAATATTCGTTTCATTTGACCCCACAGAAACCAGGTTACATCCACAAATTTCCTGGGTCTGTTACTGTTGCAATGACCACGAAGGTCCTTAAGCCCAACAACAATTCGCAACGCTTTCTTCTACCGAAATGTTACCACAGGCTTTAGAGTTTGTAAACCTTCACTAGTTGCCCCTCTGCTCCATCATTAAAGTCAATAACAAGTTGTTGAATCTTACCAAAGAGAATTAATCGCAATTCAGATCCGAACTTTATTATATATCATTATCGTCTCGAAGGCCGTGCTTTATTACACAGTGGAACAAACAAGCCGTGAGCAGCCTGAAGTAAACACGTAGGAACCTGTTTTGTAATCTATCAAGAGTATTAAGAGATTTCAATGGAAAAATTATCGAGTAATTTACATAATCTTCCTACCGCCAATAGGGATGTTAGGTGCAACATAGCTGGAGAATTATGATCGTGAGTAAAACAGAACATCCAGCAATTTATCTTTATTACAATTTTAATGCTTTAATGTCTACACTAATAAAGAACTGGCTGCAAAATTTGGTAAGAGTCCTAAGTCACTTAATAGGGCTAAGTTTCGTGCAACTGTTCGTTTGAAGTGAAGGAGCAAGGTAATAGCGGTGTTATTTCCAGCTTCCGCCGTGGCGGAAATGAGATCTTGTCTCTTCTGGGATGTTACGCGGCATATATTGGTATTTAGCGACGTTTCGGGACAACCAATTGGTTCCATTCTCAAGGATCAAGCAGTCCAAGAAGATGGGAACGATAGGTTGTGCCGAAACGTCGCTAAATAATAATATACTGCGCATAAAATCCCAGAATAGCGAAGGTCTCAAGTAACGACGTTAGCAGTCCAAGGTGAAATGGAGTCTTCAGCTCATTACGAATTATAGTGAAACGTAGAGATGAAGTTATCCTATTACAATCCTGGGCAGGCTCTTACGGCTCCAGACGTTTGAGACTCCTAAATTTCTAGACACTCGACACGTGAAGGTGGTAAGGTCGTCAACCCTAGGCACAGGCCGCCTTTACCTCCAAGACAAACCCTAGTACTCATTTATGTTAGAGAATCGGTCGATCCCAGGGGGCCATTGTTGTCGAAAGGTTTAATTCAATGAAAAACTGCAATCACTCCTTCTGGAATCGAACCCGTTACCTTCTGGCTTGTAGCGCAGTGCCCCAACCACCTGTGTCACCTCGTAACCCGTACATATGCAGTAATGCCACGTGTCAAACCTGTTCTGTGTTCTGTTCATAGTTACTTAAGTTGGGTGAATCACCTTACGACATGCGTGCACCAGCACTGAGTGATCACGAGATGTAGAAGAATTTATTGCGATATTGTTGACAAAATATAATTCGCTCGAATGAAAATTTAATGTCTTTTGGTGGATAATATGATCCAGATTAAATTCGCGTTAATTGGCTTTCCATGAAGCATCAGCACCGACACTTCGGCTGGTAAGAATGACGTCTTGAATACAGAAAGCTAAGAGGATTCTCTGTTATCACGATTCGAAATTTGTGGTTGCAGTTGAGAATGTCAAGGTACATAAAACGAAAATATCTTCTGGCAGTTGGGGTAGGTTGTTTAACGAAGCTTATTGTATGTGTTGAGAGACAAGTCAGGGTAAATGACCAGTCAATGAAACGAAGGTACATGAACTTCTAACACCATTTATTTGCAAGCCAAGGAAACCAAAAAGGCAATTTGGCCGAAAATTACGCATACCGCAATCGACAGCACACAAAATTCTGCCAACCGGCTTGTTATTTAAACTTACAAATACTGAACGTTGCAACACGTGACAGCCCATGACGAACGAGTTTCGCTACACAATCTGCTGTGAGGTTTTTTGAATCTTGAAAAAGGAGGTGAAGAACACAATTCGGTTGCGGAAGCGACAAGACTCCTGCACTTGACATATACAGTACAGAGCGTACAGGTAGAAAATATATTAAGACAGTAGAGGCGCACAGAAAACACGTCTATATATAGGAGCAATTTAATAAAGAATTTCAATTAAAAGACGAATAGAAAACAAATAACAGAAAAAATTAATTTTATTTTATTCTATTCCCAGTAATTGGCTGTATGTATTTTTTTTAATTTTTAAATTAAATATTTGACTTACGTAAATCAGTAATAATTTTTAAATTGATTGTGTTATGGACAGAATATTTGCCTGATGAAGAAGAAATACTCAGTTCAGATCACTTCAATTTATCAACCAATGAATGCACACATAAATTCACCTAAAACTCTTTTAAAACATTTTCAAACACTCCGACATGTTTCGATCTTGTCAGATCATCATCAGAGAGCTTTGTTCCTTGCTAAAGTTATGTTACAGTATTTACAATTCAATTGGTATTTGCAAACGAGGTGCTGTGGCAGCATATCATGTTGTGTAGGAATGTGTTGTGGAGCAGTGACTCGGTGTGCGAAGCACAGAAGGCACATCCATAGCAGGGCACTCTTCGCAACATAACCTTACACAACACGGCATGCTGCCACAACACCCTATTAATACAACGAAGTAAATCAGTGACTATTTTTAATGTGACTTTAGCAAGGAAAATTTAGCTCCCTGATGATGATCTTAGGACCGAAACATGTCGGAACAGTTTTAGTGTTTTAATGTGTAACTTTTATACAAGTGCATTAGTTGGTGTATTATCTGGACTACAGATTTTGGAAAGATAACCCAATATCTGTAAATATGGCTGCAAATTGTTTTTGTGTGTTACTATTTATAAAACTGGATACAAAGGCGACGTACTGCAAAAAACCTGGTGTTAGCAAGCGCAATTTTCCGTACAGTTAGAGACTCAGGTAATAAATACGTTTGACTGACTGAAACATGGTATTTAAAACCCTGAAAGCACCAAAAGGAACACAAGAAACATACATGGATGCTGTGTCATTAGACATTTACTGATGTAAATTCACTAAGGTTACTTGGCAGACTTTGATGGCTGCATTTGTGAGTTCGACTAAGAGAGTTTTCACCTACGTAGCTCAGTGGAGTAGTTCTTTTCGGAAAGCTGGTTTGTTTGCTTTCTCTCCTATGCGTACCACATGTCAAACCTAGCTCATCGTTATCATTCTAATGAAACTTAGGCAGCGGTATATACTACTTTAACGAAGACTCATGACTCTTATGGACACAATAATAGTATAAATATAAAAAAGTTTTTTTTGTATGTAGTTTAAATACATAAATGTGGATGTACATAGAGGGTATATTCAAATTACAGTGGGTCAAGATCGATTAGCCTGAAGCAAAAACAAAGTACTGGTAAATACATTTCGAGAAATACTTTTGGTCAATGTTATTTAGGGTTGGTTGCCCTTTATATGAAACAGTCTAGGGCAAGTCCGCTCAACCTGCAGCTCGCGAGCCATATGTTATTATCCATACAGCACTATTTTCCCCGCGAGGATTTTGAAATGAGAAACGTGTTTCAACCGTTTCCTTGCAAACCCAAGGTAGAACGTCCAAGTAATTGTGCAAAATTATGAGATGTTCATTTATGGAGACATATTTCATTACTAACTCGCTGTGTAAGAATGTGCTAAAATAGCGACAATCTAGCCTATGTAGTGAACTGCATTGTTTTATACATCTTTTGTTATTATCAGAAGCCTACATTGTTATTGTATATGTTATATATACATACACACACACACACACACACACACACACACACATATATATATATATATATATACACACACACACACATATATATATATATATACACACACACGCACACACACACATATATATATATATATATATATATATATATATATATATATATAAATGCACGGATAAAATTGTACAGTAACTTAACTACATAATTTCTCAGTATTTAACCAACTTGATGCACAAATTTTGTTTCACAATAATTTTTGTTTCGAGCATATAAGCTCATCATCAGGAAGTCAAAATTGTATTACACAAATTTGACTCTGGGATATGTTATGCTTCCTGTACTTCGAATTATCCACGCCGGGACATTCCATCACTGCTATTTACCCACTCATTCATCTATAACCGACGTATTATCTTAGCAACTGACAGCGATGTGAAATAACGCACGTAAATAAAACTATTCAGTCATTTCAGTTTTGGATCTTGCCCGTTGCTATCATTAATAACGAAATTGAAACATAAAGACGTGTTTTTTTCGGTGTAGCACAATGGAACTACAGGACAGGACAATAGCTAACTACAGGACAGGACAATAGCTAACTACAGGACAGGACAATAGCTAACTACAGGACAGGACAATAGCTAACTACAGGACAGGACAATAGCTAACTACAGGACAGGACAATAGCTAACTCTCGAAACCTCAAATATAGCAAACATGAGCTTATATTTTTACATGCAAGATTTGTAACAAAAGTGCACCATATTCTTAATAAATGAAGTGCTACCACAGATTCTTAGTTATTACAGAACGTGAAGTTCGTAAATTTCTTGAGACTTTAGAAAACAGTCTTACCAAAAGTGGATTTAGGAAAAGTTCAATTACTTCCGAATTAAATATTTGAATAATTAAGACTAGCGGAAAAACTGGGTGTTATAAGTAGAAAATACGTGAATTTTGCGTGATTTCAGGTTTCCGCCGCGAAGGCGATGAGACTTGCGCTCTTGTGGGTTTTTACGCAGCGTATAGATGCAATTCCTTCCCGACGTTTCGGCACAACTTATCGGTCCCATCTTCAGTGGTCAAGAAATATTAGCAGTGTAGGCCGCGTTGTAACCCAGAAGAGCGCAGTTCTCATACGTGAAGTTCCATGCGCTTTCGAGCCTACGCATTCTAATGAAGCCACATAACAGCTCGGAGCACGTAGACATAAATCAATTTCGCCATGTCCAAATGAATAATCACAATGTTCACGTAGGTTACTGCACGAACCTGTGAAACTTGTCTGCCGCTTAGAGAAACACTGGATATGACTGTCTATGCTTCTTTTCATAGATTGCCTGACATTACATCCATAAGACCTTACAGTATCGATATAACACGAGCTTTGATATCGAAGTGTCCAGCATTACATAATTGGTGTGCTTTCTGGCCAATTCAGTTCCGTACTTTGATATTGAAATTATTTCTGATTCTGAAGGTTCGACCAAAGTTACATTTAGCCCATATTCTTCCTTTCTCCTGTTTTCTTTTTGTCTGCTCACCTTCGTTCTTACTGTGCATGGTTCTGGCTTTTCTTACGTTTTCTTCGTGCCTAATCTTTTCCGTTCTTAATTTCTTCCTTCTTTTTTCTTTCCTCATTTTTCCTTCTTTTTCCCGTCTTTTAATCAAGAATGAAATATTTTAAACATCAGGGCCAACCAAATTTTATTTCTTACATACCACATATAAATAGTAGGTGAATAACTATTTTTATCTATTACAGTTGACTAGTATCAGATACTGAAGATACAGTTATTTGTGCTCCTGATGATGGGTGGAGAGACCACCCGAAAAATGTAGAGCAGTTTACGGATGAAATAAACTGTATAGTTGCATCCCGTTGGATATTTATTGACATAGAATTGCGATGCACGGTCCCATGAACATAAAACATGCACTAAGCATACACATGGATCAGTCAGATATTAAATTTACAAACCAAAAGCAAATATCTTGGGTCTTTTTCTTTTCAGCTCCCAAAACAACAGTTCCGTTTTACTTTTTTGCTCTCCCACTACATTTCCATATTGTTGTCGCCCCAAATTCATGCACCTAGCTTATCATGGAAGAGGTTTTTCTTCTTCCTGTTCATAGAATCCCATGTCCTGAGTCATCACCAGTCGTGTTACAACTGTATCATTCTTGTTAACATTTACAAATTTGTGACTCAATATTTTGTTTCAGCGCTTGAAATACATGACAGTTGCTCAGCACCAGATGAGGAACTTATGCTGGAAGTTCAAGGTCCTTACGTAAAACACCTGAAACTTTTATTTTTTGGTTTGTTCTGGAATTTCTCTCTGGTGTTTATTAGCCCAGGTCAAGGAATTGTTGATAAATGATCAGCTGGTCTACAAATTCCGAAATGAACTTGTTACGATATATGAAATTGCTCGCAATGGCAACCAAAGATACATATTCGGACTTATTAATATTAAGCTTCACATAACTGCTACAAATCCTGCCTGTTGTAAAGTCATACTAGAAATTTCAACCAAACGCGCTGCGTCAGTTGTAAGAGATTTCTTAAATTTACTACAGAATTTCGATATTCCTGACATATGCAGTATTAATTTGCAGGTTTGCCTATTATAGTGCATGCGAAGGTCTATCTTAAAGGCGCCACTTTGCCTATTTCGAGGTTAGGTATGCCGTTGTGCTATGGTACAATTACTATGAAAATGATTATTCTAAACAACTGAGTATATATCACATACTGTATCAAGTTTTGACTCTTAAAAGGTCATAATCAGTCTAAAATACTTGCCATAAAATGAAAAATAAGACATAATCGCTTCTTTTTGTTGGCACCCCATATTGTTGGGAATGTATTTGGAATTACGTTTTCTTTTAATGTTTCGTATTAAGTATTTTACCCTGATAATGGCCTTTTAAAGGTAGAAACATGTAACATTAGATGATATATACTCAGTAGTATTGGCTGCTTATTTATATAATAAATTACCAATTTCATATAATAATACAAACGGCCAAATAGATGAAACCATAACAAATTTTATTGATAATTACAATCAGGTCAACATGTTTCGGGCGATAATTTCGCCCATCCTCAGGAGCACTAGACTGTGTTTACAGCTTGTGGTATAATGCACCGGCGATGCTGCATGCTTTTATTTTAAATTCGTATGATAATTTAAAAGCTAGGCTTATATTTCGATGCGCATCACAAACAATCATTTCAACAATTTTTGTTTACTCGCTAATTGTTATCTGGAAGATAAAATCTATGATGGTGGGATAGAAGGGACATGTGTGACGTATGGGAAATAAAATAAATACAGGCAGAGGTTTGGTGGGGAAATGTAATATAGAGAGACCACTTGGTATACGTGAGGCAGAATGAGGTTATATTACAATTAATTTAATAAATAGGCTGGGGGTTTGGACTGGATTTGTCTAATAACAGGGTCAAGTGGCGGCCTCTTCTAAACACGACAAATGAAATTCGGGTGCCTTAAAATAGAGTATTTTTTCTACCAACCGAGGAACTATCAGCTTTCCAAAAATAACTCTGCTTCACTGAATTACGTAGGGGGAACAGTTTCCGTCTCTGCCAGTTTGTGCCATGTAACTCAAGCGAACTCTCCCCAGTCTATGTCAAATAGCCCCACATCCTTTTTAATTTTTTGTTTGTGTTTTATGTGCTTCCTTTTGGCGCGTTCACTAAAAGTTATAAAGTGCATTAGTTGCGTCACTTACATCCGATTGTCTTTCCGCAAGTTACACGGGAACTCATATTATTTAAATTCTATATTAGAGAGGTTTACTAGAATGCGCCCAACACTCTAATTTTCGTTAAATTGGGGACAATATATCAGGCGTTTTAGAAGATGACTTGCTTAATGTCTGCGGCAATATCAAACGTAACTCGCTCAATATTTATTGGAGCAAAAACACAATTCTAAGAAAATAAAGAGACATTAAGCTATATTTTATGTCAGTACAATTTTCATTTTCGGGAGTCGAATCCCGGTGCTGGCGAGATTTGTCGAGCCGCCCAGAGGGTCCCCGAAGCCCACTTAGCCTCCTGTACAAAGGGGAACTGGATCTTCACTGGGATAAAACGGTCGCAGCCTGGTGCTGACCACTCGCCTTCTTCTAGTGCCTCCTTGTGAATGGTTTGGAGTTATACTGCCGCTTCCCCTCCGTCACTGCATTGGCATGTCATGAAGCGACAGGAACTTCTCTTTTACCTTTACACTTTTCAGTAGGTAAGTGTTCTAATTTTTCGAGGTATATAAAAATTATAACAAGTTTTTCATTATGTCCACCATCTTTACGCAACATATATTGCTAGCTAATGTTTAGTTAAACAAGCTATTTAGTTATTTGGATTAAGTGACAATCACATGTGATTGTCACTTAATCCAAATAACTAATTTTAAGTAGATGCATAGACTATGTAAAACAATGGGATCCCATAGATACAGTGAACATTTGTACCTTAATTGATACTAATCTCCCGTAAGCCTGATGATGGCCAAGTAAGGCCGAAACATGTAGCTTGTTTAACTAAACTTTAGCCAACAATATATGCTGTGTAAAGACGGTGGACTTAATGAAAAACTTGGTGTATATATAGACAACGGGATGGAAACAATTCAATTTAAAAATTATAATACTTGGATATACGAGTATGTATGTAGTCCATGTATTATATCTGTATGTACTGTACGTGTGTATGTACGTGCATATATGTATATGCATGTGTGTGTTTACGTACAGTCTACACGTACATACACCACCCCTACATGTATGTCACTACGCATATATATATATATATATATATATATATATATGTGTGTGTGTGTGTGTGTGTGTGTGTGTGTAAATATGTACGTATGTGTGTATGTATGTATATAAATAATATGAACTTACGCACATGTGTGTGGTGTGTATAAACGTAAGTATGCATGCATGCAAATATGTACATATTGACGTGTATGTATGAACTATGTTATCTGGAGAACCTGTTCTTAATTATCTTCTACGTATAAGGCTTTCGGGGCCTAGTAATTATACTCATAAGAGGTAAAAATATTCCAAAGGCTAGTGATAGGCACCATAGTAACAAACATTTGGATAACACTAGTAATAACTACTCTGAAAAATAGTCAGTAGGTTTGTGTGATAAATAGGCCTAGGTGTAGGCTAGAAATTTAAAAACGGGGGGTCAGCAACAGAACAAATGCAGCAGCATAAGCAGGAAGAAGAGACAAAAAAAAGTTGACCGAATCACTGCACTGTGAAATAAATATTAGGTACGTTCTATCAGGATGTTAATGAATTACTTCACTTACTGCCTTATTAGTGACGATTGCGATATTCAGTTCGACGGTGGCTTATTTGTAGCTACTAAGGGGGCTAGTTAGAGGAGAAGTGAATTCTGCACATAATAAGGGTATATTCATGTGTCTTAAAACGCAGGAAATACCACAGCATGAAGAGAAGAAATGTAAATTAAAGTTTAAATATTTAGGAAAGGCACCAAAACATCAAAATTTTAAGCATGGAGAAAGTAAGACGGGATTAAATTATTGTAATGCTGCCTGCCATTAGTTGCAAACATTCTTGCCACCATATTTGCTACTCAAAAAGAAGAGGCTGAAATACACATAATTATAACTTTGCCTGCTCTTTTATATTTTAAAGCTTGACCCCTTAATTTAAGGGAAGTTTCATAATTTATGCTCTTAGTCACATAATATTTATGCTCTTAGTCACATAATATTCGGGTGATTCAAGCCTACAAAAAAAAAATTGGAGGGGCATGTAGCGCGCACGTGAGAAAAGAAAAATGAATACAGGTTTTGGTGGAAAACCTGAAGGGAAAAAACGCCTGGAAAATTCATGAGTCAGTGGGAGAAGAAAAATAAAATAAGCCTGAAAAAATTGGATGGGAGGAAGTAGCCTGGATTCCTCTTACTCAGGATAAGGAGAAGTGGCAGTCCGCTTATAAATATGGTTTTGAAATTTCGGATTCCAAAATTGTGTGTAATTTCTTGATTATTTTATAATTCGTATACATCTTATTCATGTAATAATTTAGTCAGTTAGATAGTTAATTTTAATGGAAAAGTAGAACGAATCGAGAACTAGAAGAGATGAGCAAAGGAGAAAATATAGTAAAATGGATAAAAGGGCAAAGGATAAGTTGGTTAGGTCACCTGGGGAGAATGGAGGAGGATAGGATGCCCAAAAAGTTCTTCACTCAAGAAATGGAAGTGACGAGGCGAAGGGGAAGACCCAGGAAAGGATAGAAAGATGAAGTAGAAAGAGATCTTCAAGTGCTGGGAGTGAGAAGATGGAGAAAGTTGGTGATGGATAAAAAAAAATGGAAGGATATTGTTCGACAGGCCATAGCCCAGAGCGGGCTGTAATGCCAATGGAAACAAGAAGAAGAAGAAGCAGAAGAAGATGGTCCATTATTTTATTTTGTTATATATTTTGTTGCTAGTCTAATATTTATTGTTTCTTGGTGATTGTGCAAAAGTAGCTGAATAGGAATTACGAGCGAACAAGCATGGAACAAGGAACATTGCTTGGTAATTACAACAATAGATTACAATCATTCCTTAACTGATGACTCATCAGATATGCCGCTGATGGTATCAGACCATCATTTGAGAACTTTGCTCTGTGTCACACATTTCATTGCTACTGTAAGATGGAGTTTAATAATGACAAAGAAACAGATAACTTACACGAGACTTGCGATTCGCAAGGCAATGAATAAGAAGAGAGGTTCTAAGGTTAAGGTAGAACGCGTTGTCTCCAAATTCACATCTGAAAACGATAGACGGAGCACGATCTTCCGAAACGCCGGCACGTACATACCAAAATGCACCGTTACCTAGTTCTGTTAACTGCAACTGAACTGTAGCTAAACCGTATCGTGTTAGGATTACATAAACCAAGCTCTGTCCTTAATTTTTCGTGTCAAAAAATATAGATCTTAGAATAGATCTATATCTTGGCTGATTATGAATTCTGATTTTCTGACCGCATGAACGAAACTATAAATCTTTCAATATTTGTATAAGATTTAAATGAAGTTTTTGTACACAAGAAACTAAAATTATAAGCGATTGAAATGCTTATTATGATTATCTCACTGCTTTCTTGCACTAATATTTCAGGTTACACAACAGTCCTGATAAAACAAAACTAAATTCAAAAATACGTTCAATTAAATGTAAAAGTCATTTTTTATGTTCTGTTGACCGTGCATCCCTGTATAATCTTTTTCAAATGAAGCCAGCTAGGTGCAGACTACTTCTTAGTATATTTATTTCAACTTCTGTACATGTTTCGGGCAACTATGTGCCCATCATCAGAAGAACTTACTGTATCTATGTGACACTGGTACGGCATTTTTCACTCTGTATGGGTGGCTGTCTGGTCTGCAGACCAGTGTCGCATAGATACAGTAAGTTCTTCTGATGATGGGCACATAGTTGCCCGAAACATGTACAGAAGTTGAAATAAATATACTAAGAAGTAGTGTGCACCTAGTTGGCTTCATTTGAAAAATATAAAGTCATTGTTACTCTAGGGACCGGATGATATTTGAGCCCTTAAGTTTGACTGTCATGCCGAGAAAGTTACTCCCATCTGGTAAGCAATGTTTCTTTGAAAGGAGCCAGCTAGATATAACAGTAAACCTCAAGGCACTGCACTGTGATATTCACGTCAACTCGCTCCTCAGCCTGCACTTCACTTGATCTACAAGTTGTCATTATTCCAAAGATGATTTGTAAACAAAGATTTGTATTTTGATGTTTTGCTGACCGTGCATCTCAGTATATTCATCTCAGTAATTAACCAACTTGATGCACAAAATTTTTGTTTTGCAATACGTTTATTTCATGCCTCTACATGTTTCGTGGCTGTGTAATGCAATTTTGACCTCCTGATGATGACCACATGTGCTCGAAACATGTAGAGGCATGAAATAAACTTATTGTAAAACAAAAATTTTGTGCATCAAGTTGGTTAATTACTGAGATA
>Ga0123354_10008427_pt1 | contig 15666 bp, 11 predicted proteins | sample TergutLab28metaG_2_FD_97872 | JGI IMG/M metagenome (GOLD analysis project Ga0123354, IMG submission 97872) | Labiotermes labralis P4 segment gut microbial communities from Petit-Saut dam, French Guiana - Lab288 P4 | ecosystem: Host-associated > Arthropoda: Insects > Digestive system > Gut ...
CCGTTCCAGACCCACTACTACTCAGAAAATCTGGTAGCGCCGGGGATCGAACCCGGGACCTCTGTATCTGTAGCCAGAAACTCTGACCACTAGACCACAGAGGCGGTCATATATATATATACACACACACACACATACACATGTGTGTGTATGTATATGGGCGGGTAGCTCAGTCGGTATAGCGACTGACTAAGGGCTGGACGGTTCGGGATCGAATCCCGGTGGGGACGAGGTTTTCCGCCTGTCCAGACCGGCCCTGGGGCCCACCCACCTTCTGTAAAATGGGTACCGGGTCTTTCCTAGGGGTAAAGTGAGGCCGGGACGTGCTGCTGACCACACCCCTTTCTAGTGCCGCGGTCATAGAAGAGTAGAGCTATACCTCTACCCACCCTCTGGGCCACACCTGGCCTGTAACGGAATCATTTTACCTTTATACATACATACATCCTGAGCTCTTCCATATGTGACACACAACTCAACACAAGCGCGTGAAAGAACACAGACATGTGCACAAGTGATCTCTTCGATACACAGTATATGAAGTATTACATCGGGAGATTCTAACAAAATTTGATCACAAACGAGATTTACTAGCTCCCAAATTTTTAGGGCGGAGTAGACAGACAGCTAAGCACTTTCTTTCTAAGTCTATTTATCTCACGGTAATTTTTTCCCTAGTTTTCCTAGGGTTGCAATTCTGGAACCCTTTCCCAAGACCCCTTACCCAGAAAGTACTTCATCGACAAAGAGGCCAAACCATGATAAATTACAAACTGAAAGCGTCAAATCCGTGCGAACAGAAACGCGATGTATGGTAAAGGTAATGGTAAAGTACAAATGAAAGGTACCTCTGCCTAAATACTACATCATGAAGCCGTACACGGAAGGACGGGTTACGTTCGTATATGCCTAACTTCAAACTGGACAGTAATCTAGTGCGCTCCAGGTTCCGACAGATTTACCGCCATTATTGGGTCTGCAGTATATGCTGGATAGGAAGCTGGGTGACACAATCAAACATCGCCATCAGCAAAATATTCACTAAAGGAATACCAAGAACATTTGAAACCCACATTTAGCGAGGACTTAATTTATGACATACACTTCTGATAGAGTGTCATTACTTTTTTGACGTTCAGGTGACCGTGTATCGTGATAAATTTTTATAATAAAACCAACTAGATGCACTAATTTCTCAATTTTATTTTTGGAATAAAACTCTACATGTTTCGGACAGTTCCTCTGTCCATCATCAGGAGTTCTCCACTGTACACACAGCAGTGGTATATGTCATACAGGTTTGCTGAAAGATCGCAAGCTGTCAGAAAACCTGTGTGACTTATACCATTGCTGTGTGTACAGTGAAAAACTCCTGATGAGAAATCTGCGCATCTAGTTGGTTTTGTTATAAGAGTGTCATTACTTGTCGGGTAAAGAGGCAGTTCACCAAAGACAGCCCGACAGATAGCCCTAGTGCGATATGATGAAACGTTTCGCTAATACAGCACCTGAAGATACACGCCACTGACTGCTGAAGACTCAGTTGCCATGGCAACGCTACCCAAGCGGGGGATGCTGCGTCATGGACCATCATCATCTGTCCACCCCGCAGCTGACCGAAGTCGAGGCCACGTTCCAAGGCCAGACTGCATCGCGGGCCAGACACGGACGGCGTGTCTTGCAATTAAAACAATCAGCCGCTCACTGCACTCACAAACACGATTAGCAACCAATAATACCCCACTTAATAAAAATCGTGATTGATCCTTACGCCAACAACCATTTAAAGCCTAGTGGTTAGTATGTGTACCATTCTGCATTCTGCCCACATATTGCATCGTTAAGTGTTTCTTATGATCCTCACAACAAACACTCATCACCTCCCAAAATAGTGGTCACTGGTGCATGTCGAGTGGACACGGCATGTTCTCTGTGATGTGAAGCCAATGTTTACGCTTAATCTCGTTGGATTTTATTCTTTAGGCAGTTAAACGAGTAGCCCAGCTCTTCAGAATTGTCATGCGGCATACCCCAGAGGGGCACTTCGCCTAGACGGAAGTAACAGTAGTATATTTGGGCGAGTTCGCAAAACTGAGATAAAATTACTATTAACTTCGTTCGTCTTGTCCGCCCGTCCGCATGGAACAACTCGGCTTCCACTGGACGGATTTTGATGAAATTTGGTATTCGAGTATTTTTCGAAAATCTGTAGAATCCATTTTTCTTCAAAACCTGACAAGAATACCCAGTACTTTACGTGAAGACATGTGTACTTTTATGATAATATCTCGCTCAGTTCTTAGAGTGAAAAGTGTTGTAGAGAAGTTGTACAGAAAATTGAAGCAAGCATTTTATGTAGAATAGTCTCTTTCCCAAAAATCGTGCAGTTTATGAGATGGTGTGGAAGAATACGGTAAAGTGACACAGGCCAAAGATGGCAATATAATATGGCGCATGCGCTTTGCGTGTTGGATAACTGAGGCCAAAAACACACAGTCAGAATATGTAACATATTTGCGTTTCTGCCGCAACAATGATTACTCGAAAGCATGTCAGTGTTAGATTTACACACACTTGCCTGGCTTGTATTCTGCAGACGGTTTCAACAAGCGTAGCTCCTAAACCGTGGTACAGTGTAGCCCCAGAAAAGCATTTAGACGGCAGTATCGTGCTTTTTTTTTTTGAAGAAGTTTTCTTGGTTCGTATTCAAGAAAACCACGCAACACGTCGGTAAATGCGCCTACTCAGATGAGACCCAAACAAAAACTTATAATTACTTATACCATACACTATCAGAAGAATAATTTTAGAATATTTAACAACGCTCTGTCAACTATGCGCGTGTATTTTGTTTAACAACGCTTTTACTCGCAAAGGTTATAGCGTTTGTGGTAGGTGAATGAAATGAGTTTGGACAACTGTTACACTATTCTCTTACAGTACTTCCGTTTTCCCTATCAGTATCATTTAACCGTACGAGGTGATTATCACCAATGAAATATAAGGATTACGGTGAATGGTGAGCTGGGAGGGATATGGAAGGAAGACGGAAATAATCCCCATCTCAAATTTGCGTTTGTGTACGTAAAAGTAAATCAGTCCCGTTACAGGCCTGGAGTCGCCCAGAGGGTTCCAGGAAGTTAAGGTTCCCAGATTTCATGACAACGGCACAGGATGGTGGTAAGGTCAGCCTTACGCACCGGCCACCTTAACCCCCAGGAAATACTCCTGGTACTCATTTCTGTTAGAGGCTGAGTCAACCCCAGGGCCGTAGTGCGATCGGAAGGATTTTATGCCAATGAAAAATCCAATGACACCAACTGGGATCGAACCAGCGACCTTCCGATTTGTAGCACAGCACCTTAGCCACTGTACGTACGAAATTAAATTATTCCAAAACATGTTTCTGGGTTATTATACCATGCAGAGTCACGGGTTTATTCGACGTTTCGGAGAGAGATACTGTCTCCATGTTCCGAGTGATTGAGTTGCGGTGCATACTGAAAGGATGGCAGGGGGGTGTGTTCGATTATATAGGTACGTTTGCAAGGACGGTGTGCATTTAGAGCTACGAAAGGTTCTGGAGGGTTACATCTCCTACTGAGATCTCTACCATTTCTGTGGTTCTGATTGGCTGCAATCGCAGCAAAGCGTCCTATAATATCGACTGTTTCCTACTCACATTACTCTCTGATCATCACCCTGAAGACGGCGGCAGCAAGTTTTACCGAAACGTCGCAAACCCATATGACTTTACACAGTGTAATAACACATAAGACCATAGTTTGAACAAGACCCGCCGCAAAAACTTTAGAAACCAAAACAGATTAATTCATGTCAAATATTCACATGCATACTGATTTAATAAAGCACTTAGTTAATTCAAAAATTTCCAATTGACGTAACTACATGTGATGGGATGTGGTGGTGTCAAATAGTGGAAAAAAATCCCTTAAAATAATGGGACATGAATAATAATCCCTGAAACGTTTGGTGATTTTATCTTGTCAAAACACCAACATAACAAAAAAATTTCCAAATTATGTGCGTCAAATCTGACATACAACATTTCCATTCTTATACTGTCCATGCATGTTGTTTAATGAATGATTATTTCGTCCGATTACCTGCTTTCGCGGTCATGAAAGCATCCAAAGTCGTGGAAGTTCAGCACAGTTCAAAATACGTCAGAAAATGTTGCATAGTCTGATGTTTGTTGGACCGTGCATCATTGTGATAACTGAAGAATAAAAAACCAACTCGATGCCACTTATTGTACTTCTTACAGGCTCAATATGTTTCGGGCATTATATACCCATCACCAGGAGTTCGCTGCTATGATGTTGATTACCACATTGGTCGTTTCGTTCTTGGTTTGCTGTATGTTGGAAGTTAGGTGCGGTTAGGCTGGGGTAGTGTCCGGGCTGCAACCCGGACACTACTCCAGCCTAACCGCACCCAACCCGCAACGTACAGCAAACCAAGAATGAAACGACCAATGTGGTAATCAACATCATAGTCGCAAGCTCCTGGTGATGGGAATATAATGCCCGAAACATGTTGAGCCTATAAGAAGTACAATAAAATAATAAGTGGCATCTAGTTGGTTTTTTATTCTTCAGTTATCTTCAATGTTACAGAGGTTAACTTGATGTTTTGGGCGAATACAGATGGAGTTAAATATGAAGAATGAAGGAAGTAGGTTAAATATTATCTTCATCTTAGCATGAACGTGGCCATACGATCCAAACTACGAGTAGTTAACATGCAAATCCGGCCCTTGCGTTTGAGATGATCACGTAAGTTGCTTGCAGCCTTTCTGAGAATATCGATAAGAGGAATTTGGCTTCCTGCCACGCGGATAAACAAAAGAGTAAGTTTCATAGTTATTGGACATGCAATACCTGAGGAAACAAGCTGTTTCCTACAATCTGCAAGGCTAGGCCTCTAGAAATACAACAGCGATTGTATCATTTCCTGAGTGGCATTATATCATATGAGGGACTGGGTTGCTCCTACAACGAGTCAAATAATGTTTCGTAATTCATGATTTATACATTAACCGTCCGACTTTGTACCAACTGCATTGGAATTTTGGCTGAAGTATTTTGAGGCTGATCCTTCAGTTAGTTACCAGCCCCTTTGCGACTGCAGCCTTTATGTGGCGTTGAATGGGATAGGATGATAAGAGATGCAGTGTTTGATGTGACCTAAGGCATTGGCCATGATGAAACTGACGTAGTTCTTTTGGATTATGACGTGCCGTAATACGGTAGGAATGATAGGCGTTTCAGGATATCATTATCAAGCCTGAACATCCTGAAACATCGTATTATTCGTACAGCGTTACAGCGCGTCATAACCCAAAAGACTTACATAGGATTAAACGTTCCCACAGCAGTGAACACCAATGTTACGGACTCCTGGAACGCGAAGACGGGATGACCTTTGCCTGCGTTTCTGAGAAACCCGCCGCTTCCGAAACGTCGGTGAATTTCTGTCGGACTGTACAGCTTAACTTCTTAGAATGCTGTAATGTGAGACAGGAGAGTGGTAATTGTGGAGCAAGTAAGTAAAGGTTAAGAAGGAGGTGGTGGTTGTCTGTTTTAGGGCAGCTGTTCAGGCATTCGGCTGTAAGCAGTTGAGGAACCACGATTAATAAGTTAGGGCGGCCAGTAAGCTGAGGATTCGAACCCTGCAAATAAAGTCTGGGGTTATACAGTTTCAAAAACATGAGCCAGAGAAAGGCTTGCCCACTACATCGATCCGGAGACTGCTGCTAATGCACAGCGAAAAAAATGTACCAATTTTTATGAAATTCCTTTCGAGGATCGAACGGTTCAAAAGATGTGTATAATTTTCACGACTCCAGTGCAGTTGTCTTGAAGCAGTAGCATGACTAATGTGAGATTACGAAGATACGCATAAAAATTCTTAAAGGAAAATTAATTTTCCCCCCGGTGCACGTCATTACGGTACAACCAGGAGTGGGGTATAACTTCACTTATTTGTAACTTACGTGATAAATTGCAATAGGCGGTCAAGTTCACACACCAGCCACCTTGCACCCGAGGAAAGATCCCCCAGTTAGTACATGTCAAACAGGGGACAAAGTCGGCCCCATTGTCGGTCTGGGAATTTTGAGAAGAAAAAATCTCTTTCCTCGTACTGGGAATAGAAACGAAATTTCTTGGTTGTCCAGGCAGTAACTTGGTCGCTATATCGCCTGCACTATACCGGCTACAATAAACCCTTAACTTTCTTTTGTCGGGGGGGGGGTGTAATTGGAAACTAATGGATGCATATTTTTTCCTTCTGCATGCAATCACATGCCAAGGTACACATATAGAAACTATAGTTGCGTTTCTTGTTGAGAGCAATATAGGAATCTTCTTATCAAACAACCGAGGAGTCGGCAATAGATTCCTGGCGTAGGTAGGCAATTTCTCTTTCCCCGACTTTCAGACCGGCTCTGGGGCACACCCAGCCCTGTACTCAGTGTTTGCCTCAGGCTCTATCCCCAGGAGTACAGAGGCCGGGGCATGAAGTTGACCACTCACATGCATCTAGCGCCAAGGTTAAGAGCGAGTGGAGCTGTAGTTCCACCCCTACCTCATATACGTTCATGGAACATGGAAGGACAGTTACTTTCATTAGAACTGTATGTTCATTAGCGTGACATCGAAGCAAGATGTATATAGATATGGTGAGATAAATTCAGTCAAAAACACAACTATAAATATATGGCTAAATGATGGTGTTTATTAGCAATGAAAAAACTACATGTTTCGGCCTATAGCGGCCATCTTCAGGTTTTGACAACTTTCTTGCTAAAAGAGTTTTATCTAATATAAACTCTTTTAACAAGAAAGTTGCCAAAACCTGAAGATGGCCGCTATAGGCCGAAACATGTAGTTTTTCCATTGCTAATAAACACCATCATTTAGCCATATATTTATATTTGTGTTTTTGACTGAATTTACCTCACCATATAGTTTAAACACACAACGGGGATGACACACCTCAGAAAGATCTATACAGATATTCCGACTTTATGGCACATCGTTCCAGGAAAATATTAGAAAGCTGGTATGGTAAAAATTCGTAAATATGTCGGCGAATTTTGTAACTTATGTTTCAAGAGAAGATATATGGAAAAATGCGAAACTTTTATGATGTGTATACAATACTGTGCGCAAGTTCGTGCCCTGTATATATAAAAATACCCTGCAAACAAGTGAAACTTGTTAAGGAGCATTCTGGACTGCCTACTTTTTTCACGCGTCATTATAAACGTCTAGAATCAATTCTTCATTGTACTGGACTTGGCTGAGAGCAAAATCGTTTAGTTTCAGCCATGGCACTTTATTCGATTATTTCCGATCAATTTTCTTTTTCTGGCAGGTTGTTATGATTTCCAGGTTCTTGCAGACTCGAAAGAGAGACTTCATCAGTCTCTTAGCGATTGACCAACTTAAGACACTCCAGTTGAGATAGGACTCCTCAGGAGACCTATCTCAACCTACGCACCTGACGGTCACCTACAGAGTGTGATGATACCAAATGCTGTATAATGCAATTTTGACCTCCTGATGATGAGCACATAGTGCTCGAAATATGTAGAGGAATATAATAAACTTATTATAAAACAAGAATTTGTGCATTAAGTTGGTCAATTACTAACATTATACTGAGATGCACGGTCATCAAAACATCAAAATTCATCAATCCCGTTCAGTCGCAGCTGAATGTATTCTGAGATGTTTCAGTTCTATTGATAAGAAGGGTAAGGGTAAAATTTTCAATCGTTATCTTATTATTTGTTAAAGTAATAATAATTTGGTCTCGGCTTATGCATTCGTCCATCCATTCGTTATTATATTGTTAAGTCACTATTACTAATAGTAGTGGTAGGCAAGAAAGGAATTTCTCTGTTTGGTGCCACTTCCAAGCCACTACTAGACCCTACACCTCCCGTACTGGGATACTAGGTTTCATTTTTCCGGAAGTAAGCGGCCGGAGTGTAAAACTGACTATTTGGACCATCTAGTACTCAGGCAAAGAACACGCGGAGCTTTACGTCTACTTCTCCTATACGCTCTCACTTCACGGTGGACAAATTTACCTTCCACCTCAAGAAGCAGGCTTCAACGTGGGTGGTTGTTTATGCAATGCCTGCCCACCTTGTGTGAACGCTGAAGTGGTTCGAGAAGAATCGCCATGTTGAATTGGACTACCCGCCACTGAAATGCATCAAAATAATCAGATTTAGGTCTGGTAGAGAAGCTGTAGGCAGGTAACAACCAGTTTTTGTTACTACCCTCCGGGGGAGAACACCAAGGTGAATCTTCGGGCAGGAATAGATGCCAAGGAAATTTTCGTTCATTAATATCCTGTTTAGAGTCTTCCCCCCCCCCCTACCCCCCGTTGGACTGCAAACATCAACAACACTCCTGAGGGGGAAACTGGAGCTGATCATTAATGATCCCTTGGTAAAATGGACACTATAAAATTAGGTTACCCAGTACACGCTTGTTCTGTAATCGTTTAATTACAACTCTTGCGTGGCTATTAACTTCCGCTACGTGTTTCTTTTAGCCAGTAAAATCCCTTTATTTTCTCAAGGTTAAACTGAAAGGACAGCCATCACTCGTTTTAACCTATATAACGAGTGATGATAAAAATCCTCCGAAAAAGCGTGACTTGCATTCAGGAGGGCCTTCAAATGCTGCAATTGCTCCAAATTATGGTCGTTTTCCTCATAGACTCCGAAGTCCCTCTTCTAAAATCCCTATTGCTTAGCAACCCGAATAACCGTCACGGAATTTATGTAAAGCCATTTTCAGACCAACGTGCAACATTTCAATCCAATTCACACTATGCATTTCCACTTCCTTAATAAAAGGTAAAGTGATCCCATTACAGGCCCGGTGTGGCCCAGAGGGTGAGTAGAGGTATAGCTCTACTCTTCCATGTCCGCGGCACTAGAAGGGGGTGAGTGGTCAGCAGCACGCCCCGACCGCTCTATACCCCCGGGAAAGACCCGGTACCCATTTTACAGGAGGCTGGGTGGGCCCCAGGGCCGGTCTGGACGGGCGGAAAATCTCATCCCCACCGGAATTCGATCCCGGACCGTCCAGCCCGTAGTCAGTCGCCACTTCCTTAATACCGGTTGCTATATTATCCCCCTTCTAATTTTAGGTCTCCCACGTGGTCTCGTCAGTTCTGCTTCTCCATCAAAACACCAAAAATATTTCCCTTTTCCCAGGTAGGTGTTAGTATCACTTCCCCACAGTTTTCGATGTTAATATACTGTAGTAATATCAGTCTAACCAGATGCACAGAGGCCTACGTCCGCTGAGTTCTTATATATCTAATTTATCTACAATTCCCTCCACCACTAAAGTATCTATCGTAATTACACTTATAATAACCTATTCAGTCTCTCCTCTACGCTTGGCACTAGACTTCCAATTCTATCTCTCCATTTACATCTAATCCTGTATACAAATTTTCGTAAAACACTCAATTCTGTAACATTAAACACATCATTGCTCTCGTGTATGATCTCTGTTCACAAATGCTAAAACATTTACTACTCAAAATTTGACATCTCCTCCTCAGCGCTTCCGATCATTTCAAAAGTATGTGACTTACATGTCATCCTCCCTGCATACGCGATATCCCCTCCTATAATCATCTCCCTTACCCCTCTCAGTTCGGTTTAGGTATGATCATGTTAATAAAATTAAGAGTAAGATAAATTGCATGACACGTAATCTGGAAGGAACGGTAATCTCTTGGTACACGCAGACAAATATTTCACTGCTGGTCCAAAGCAACAAGGCTCACTGAAGAAGCCAATCTGCCGTGGAAGATCGGCATGTTCCTATGCAGTCAGACGATAAAACGTACTTGGTGGCTACAGCACTGCCGATGATGATGGTGCTTGTGATGTTGTAAGGGGAAATATTAGGTGGATAATACAAAGTACGACGCTAGTTTTCGTGTGATTATCTCTCGAAGTTTCATTATCACGTCTCTCAGTACGTCCAAATAGCTTCTTCAGCCTCTTACCCTCAACATGAGCCCTCATTGAGAGGGACAGACCAAATTCCACACGGATATGAAGAGGCTGATATTAATTTCTAAGCTTTCGACGAGACATGGGAAAAATAAACCCCTAATTTAAAACGTTTGTTACAGGAAAAACATAAATATTATTTCTTCGATATTTAAAGCAAGTTAATCTCTACTTTAACCAGTAACGTAATAACACATATTGTTAAAAACTGTCACTCCTGTTTTCAGTTACTGCGAGACCTTTTGTATAAACAAGAATAAAAAGCAATAATAAAAGAAAGACGGCGTGGCATTCCAACCTATGAGAAATTTCTCCCCTTCTTTTGTACATTCACTAGCACGGAAGAACTCGGGGAGAAAGATCCCACGGTCTTACAATCACTTCTGGAGGGTAAAGATCCAGTCACAACGAGCGGTTAGAAGCTGCGAAAAGATTGCAGTTCCCATGATAAATCTGTAAGGGATGAACACGCATTGTTTGTGTAGGGCAACTCTGCAGAGCACTATTTGTCAGTAACCTCTAACGGCCTACTGAGGGCAAGCAGACTGTGACGCCGTATTGTTTACCTACGTCAACACTCAGGCGCGGATCGTTGCGTCCTGGGCGCTTCTCAGATTTTCATACCACTTAACTAGCTGTGGCCACACTTCTTTATATTTTCACAATTGCGCATATTTTACAGACTGATGTTGCTATTTTAGAGGGAATTTTAAGTACATTTCTTTGCAGAATTTATTAGATTTCAACGCTGATTTTCTAAATTTATCACACACACACATAACCTCAAATCTTAAACCCGTCGAAATATTTGGTAATTTCTGACTTGAAAGCAATATTTCGCACATAATTTGTCGCTATATATATTTACTTACATACATTTCATGCTCGTAGACGTAATCAAACATTACATACTATGATTCCACAGTTTTATATTCCTCAACTGTGAATTATAAAAATCGCATGAAGAAATGCGTCAGATTAGTATCGATTATTATTATCATAATCGATTTCTTTGACGGCAACCATGGTATCCCCAGTAACCAAAAGTAGTCATATATATATATATACGTGGGTCTTAGCGCAAAGTTCCTGACATTTTTGTCCGATATTACCTCTACTTGATAAAATATGTGCCTAACGTACACGGAAGCCTCCCATCAATAAATTCATTTAAAACCACTGCTGCCAACTGTTTACATTTGAGGATGAGGAAATGGGGCAGGTGTTCGTAACGAATCCAACAACGCCGTTGAATTTGAAGACTTATTTGCATACAAACTACAAACTACAGGGGTGTAAAAAATAATACGTTTTATGGACAAACAAAGTGACAACATTTGCTTGTTCCACGGAAAACTGGGGACATGACATTCTGACAGCACTTTAACTTAACCAAAGTAAAGTATGTCCAAGACTTATACATTTAGAATTTCCTTTTGCCGTAAGAATTATTCCGTATTTGCTAATGATTCAATATACAAAAAGCCTAGGCAAAGCACGTAACAGAGAAATAAGATAAGTTTCAGTAATGAGGTGAAGGGAAATTTGTGGTTTTAGTCTAAAATTGCCGAGGTTGATAGGAGAGACGAGTAGCATCTGTGGCGAATAGCAACACATACATAGAAATCTAGGAAGTGTGTCATCCCCGTTGTGTGTGTGAAACTTACAAAATTGTATGTAGTCAAACACAACTGTGTTATATGAGGCGTATTTAATTACTATATAATGGACAACTACATGTGGAGGTGTGCCGAGCACACCCCCACAATAGCTTTATTTTTCTGTATCTGTTTTTGTTTTGTGTTGGTTTTATTAGATTCCTGTTTTTGTTGTTATTTTTGCTAATAAGACCCATATGTAGAGATCTCTACACCACGTGCGCGTGCATGCTTATAGTAAGATCATAAGTTCCCCTAAGACAACCTGAAGATGGCCAGTACAGGACGAAACATGTAGTTGTCCATTATATAGTCATTCAATACACCTCATGTGACACAGTTGTGTTTGACTAAATACCATTTTCCAAGTCATACATAGAAAAATAATTTTATAACTTAAAGCATGGACTTAGAAACATTTTATGCCACAGGGCCACACCGGTCGTTGTGGGCTAGTTTGCGGGCCCCATGGGGAAAAATTACGTTAAGTGGAGTAACTAACCGCCTAAATTATTTTGTAATCTTCATAGTATATACATAATATACAAATCTGACCGCCGACCGCATAATACAGCCAGGCGGGCCGCGAATTAGAGACCCGTGCTGTAAAGGGAGAGATTAATTCGGAGACATTATAATAGAATATTCAAAAGAGCTGTTAGAGAGTGGATTTTTAAGGTGTAAAATAAACTAAGACGGATAAATGCAGGGCCACTTAGCGAGGTTTTGTGAACACAGTAATGAACTCTGTAGGCCGTAATACTGAATTCTTTGGCCAGCCGAATAATTATAGAGGATTCACGTTTCTCAGGAGTCAGATCGAGATATTCTAGAACCTTAAGTAATATCTCAGTAGTATTCATTTTGATATTATACTCGTATGTTGGGAACGCAGTTTCAGGCAGACAACAAGGGCTTTACCCCGAGCTTTGGAAACGGAGGCAGTATAAATATCGCGTCACGGCAAACGATTTAACGTTTTACGAATAATTTAAGAAAAGCCTGCGAGTAATAAGGGTCCGGGGATACCGGCTCCGCCCCTTTTGTGACGTCATATGTAAACAAACATGGCGGTGGGGTCGATGCCCTTTGCCTACCCCACCCCTTGATTGATATGCAGATCGTGTTTGATCAATATGTAAATGAATTTGATTGATCTAGTAATTATGCAAATTAGACTTGATTAATTTAATTAATTCCCCTTCTTGCCAGGCAGCGTGGCGCCTCGCCAGGTAGCTTGGCGCCTTTTTAAATTACGCTGCCATATTGAATTGGCGCTAACCTAACTAAAATATTTACTGCCCAATATGGCGACTAGCGGGTCAGTTTTAAATTTTTACAAATTTTTAAATCTACCGCACAACATGGCGGATACGCGCCAGATTTAAATATTTTGCATTTATAAATTTACCGCTCAATATGGCGACCAGCGCGGCTGTTTTAAATTTTTACTAATTGTTAAATTTTCTGCAAATATGGCGGTAGTTTTACATTTTTGCATGTTTAAGACTCTATTATTGTATATTTGCGAGGCATAAAAGATTTGGCTGAACGGCAAGATACTGGACTCAAAATTGAAAAATTCTAGGTTCGAAACCTGCCACTTGTTGAAACTAACGTGTTTATTAAATACAAAATATTTTGCCACGGAACTTACTATTTACTTATTTAAACATGAAGAATCGCGTAATTAATACTTAGAAACACTGAGTAGCCAGGTAGTAATCGTATTAGTGTTCACGGTTTTAAGAATTGTATAATTTTGTATAGTTACGGTTTTTTGTGTGTATACAACAAGGACCCCTTGCCGTCTAACAAAATGCAAAAGGGCTGTGTTCAGAGATTTGTACATCCCTACAACGACGCTGCAACTCGAAGTATCTGTCAAATATTTATCGAAACAGCTGCCGTTCGACAAACGCTCTCCTGTTTTTTTTGTGCAAGCCTACACGTTACCTGGCTCCCTATTAAAAAAACTGCATGTCTGCCGGCAGATAAGGAAGAGAAACGTGATTATCTGAACGAAACAGTCTGGGACAGGCGAGAAGGGTGGTCTTCCAATGTTGGGCGGGGTGTCTAACGAATCCTCATCGTAAATATTAGTATTTCACGAAGCTTTGCTCTGGACCTCGGAATTAGTTGGTGTGCTATTGCAATAAAACGTAGGAGTCCACAACAGATGGTCAATGTTTTGGGCAGCGAAGTACCTGTTGGCTAAACACGGAAACAATCAAGCAGGTGCCATGTACGGTTTGCATGGCACGAGACCCGAGTAGAATGCTGGCGTACTAAAAGTTTCCGTTACTTTTTGTTAACATTAATAGGTCCGTGCATCGCTAATATCGCTCTTACGACACAAGTATGATTATTGTCTTCAGAAAACCCCAGCTATCTGACCCTAACATGAGCCAGGTTAAAACAGTTTCTTCTTTCACAACATGTACCCCTGACACACATTTGAACTTTTTCGCAGAGTACAGCCAACAAGATGCGACATTTCTCAACCTATTTATTTCTGTAAGACGCTCTACATGTTTCAGACGGTTTTTCCGTCCATCATCAGGAGCTCAAAACTGCACCGACAGCGTCAGGTATTGGTCTGACAAATACCTGACGTTGTATGTGCAGTTTTGAGCTCCTGGTGATGGACGGAAAAGCCGTCTGAAACATGTAGAGCGTCTTACAGAAATAAATAAATTGTGAAACGTCGCATCTTGTTGGTTATACTGTGCGAAAGTTTCCCTTAGTCCAGGCATAAAATTGTGCAGCATCCTGGCGATAAAAACGAGAAATTTATTATTAATTAATCGAATCTGTAATTAATTTCCTACGATTTTCATAGTTTCTCTCGTCTGAACGCCCACACCTAATGCTGAAATGTTACTACAGTACTTCTGAATCTTAGTAACTAAACCAAGAAATACATTTTATTTTGGAGTGACCCGTAAGTATCAGCAGTATGCCTCCTACATGTTTCGGCCCTTCCTGTGTCATTATCGAGGACTATAAACTGATCGCAAAAAGAAGTTACAAATTACAGTGTTGCATATAGCGTAAAGTGTCAAGATCGAATACGTGATTTCATGTGTGTGAAACCACGCGGTTACGGACCGAATATTGGTAAATTAATGATTAATTATGAAAAGAAGCGGACAAAACGTTCCAATTACGTATGGACCGTCGTGATCTCTATTTATATGATTAGCTGTGTGCTTTATATGTTGATATCTTTATATTTTGCATGACTGATTTTACGTTATATGCAACATTGTATATTTTTTTTTACCTCTCTGTAATTGTCACCCCTTAATAGTGGGGCACGAGGGCACGAAACCTGCAGAGGAAGACGGTAGGCAGTTCACAGTTACCTCCCACTAAAGTGTACTTGTTGGATTAATTGCTAAGATTGCGTACTGTAAAAACACGCGTGTCATGCAGCACTGTAAGTTACTTCGGCATATTTATGACAATCGCCTGTTGCAATTAACATAGGCGTAACTTGGGGGGGGAGGGGTTTCGAGGGGAGGAGATATACCCATCCGATATTTTTTTCTGAGAATTCTTCTTTTTGGCTACTTAGTTGAGGAGGCGCAAATGAAAAAGTAGTAATATTTTCAGAACGATTATTTTGGTGGTGTAAAGAGAGAAAAAATGAAACAAATCAATTTTGTCCGTCTTTCTCGACTTCACTCCTTAGGAAATTAAAGTTCTTAATACCCCTGGTCGATTGTGTTACGATTAGACCCATAAGGAACATCTTCCGTCGTATTGGATCTTCATTATTCATGTCTGAAAGACCCCCCCCCCCCCAAGCCGATCTACGGCCTCCAAAAAAATAATCACCTTGGAAGACAAACTCCCTCGCCCCATTTTGCCCCCCACCCACCCAAAAAAAAGGCCTTTCTGGTATACAAACCCTCAAGG
>Ga0123354_10008429_pt1 | contig 15665 bp, 24 predicted proteins | sample TergutLab28metaG_2_FD_97872 | JGI IMG/M metagenome (GOLD analysis project Ga0123354, IMG submission 97872) | Labiotermes labralis P4 segment gut microbial communities from Petit-Saut dam, French Guiana - Lab288 P4 | ecosystem: Host-associated > Arthropoda: Insects > Digestive system > Gut ...
CAACCTGGATTTATTTTTACCATTTTACCTGCAACTTCCCCAGTTAATTTGCCAAGTGCACCTCCGCCTATGGTATTCCATTCTATATCCATAACTGATTTTGCGGTATTTTTTGCATTGAATGCTTTTTTCTTTGTTACATAATCATATGTTTCATCAAATGTACTTTCCACTAATGAACCTGCCCCAAATGCTATAATCGGATTAAGTGTTGTTGTTAATAAGAAACCTGTAGTAAATCCACCAGCAAATGCACCACCAATCGCATCATACCATTTATTACCACTTATTACATTAGAAGTAATTTGGGCTGCACTATTAACTACTCCGCCAATAACTCCTGCTGCAATCATCCAAAATTCACCTTGAGGGTCTACTCTACTAATAGGATTATTTTCACAATAAGCATACATATTATGGCTAGACATGTCTTGCCCTGTACTCACATATGAGTCCGCATTGATGTATCTACCCCATTCAGGATTGTAATACCTGCTCTGAAGATAGTAGTAACCGTGTCTCTTTATCGTAGTAGTATTGTCTATATCTGAAAGGATTGATGTTTCCAATATTGTTAGGGTCAGTTATTGTGTTACCCGAACCATCCTTAATGCTCACTAGTGCACCCCATGCATAATACTCATATTTTACCATTTGATTCAAATTGCTGTCAAGTATACCTATAATGTCACCCTGTGCGTTTTTTTACATATAATTACCTTTGAAAAAACAAGTGCTAATATTTTATCACTGATAGCAAATATATAATGTTTTTAAAAGAAGATTGCACATTTAATGACATATTAGAAGTTACATTTAAAGAACCCGGTGGATTAACAAATGGAAATGTTGAAAAATATGAATATGAATGCCCATGTGGTAAAGGGGAAATAATAGAGGAACATGATAACATACCCGGATTTAGAGAACACGATGTATATATGCACTGTGATATTTGCAATGAAAAATATAAATACGAAATAAACTTAAACAGTAAAAAAGCAGGGGAAGAATTAGGAATGACTGTGAAAGATTTTATGAATAGTTCACAGATAGAAAATTTTATAAAAATTCTCACAAATCAACACACAAAAGAATAAAACAAAATAAAGAACAAATATTCGTAAAAGTATTGCAATTTGGAAAATATTGTAATATAATGAGAAAAAACAGATACAGGAGTTGATTATTTGGATTTAAAATTAATAGAAAATGGGATTATTCCGGTATATGAAAATAATGCTCGTGAAAAACTAGTAGATGCTAGAAAATTATTTGTATTTTTAAGAGGAGATGATACTAAAACTAAATTTGTTGATTGGATTAAGGATAAGATAGATAAATATGGATTTGAAGAAAATGTTGATTTTACCAGTTTTTCGCAAAAAAACGAAAAACCTATTGGTGGTAGACCATCAATAGAATACAAGATTGTCTATGAAAGAAATTCAAAAAATGGTGTTAAAGGAGACATTAGAGAACAAGGTTATAAAATAGATAATATTTGCTATAAAATTATAATAAAATAAAAGTTAGTTTTTAAGGGGACAAAATAGAATGGTTGCATAAACTTTAGAATAAAAAAGGTGGTAAATTCATGAGTAGCAAAACAATTGAAATGATTTATCTAAATATGGTGATGATGTTAAACATCATGATTTTCCACCACATGAACACTTTGACTGGAGGGAAAATACATCGAAAAGTGAAGGGATTACATTATATTATGAGCATGATGAAAATTATGAGAATTAAAGAAAAAGGGAGTAATATATCACTCCAACCTGCTGGACATTTGGGCGGGGAAACATCTTAAAACATAAAAACACCACGCTAACTCGGTTAAAGCAAGTTAACGTGGGGAATGTTATTCCCTATTTTAATAAAACTTGAATAATTTAAAATTATTCCATTAGGTTATGATAATAACCTTTTAATAATTCTAAAACATCTATTGGTAGATTAGCTTTAAGTTTTTCATTATCAAGCAATTTTGATAAATTTTTTAACCACATATGATTATCAGTTGCATTAGCTATTTTTACACTCTCTTTAACAGAGAAAGAAAGCATCTCTGTTTCGGAAAATTTTTTTAATCTTTCAATAATAGTTAATGTACCTGGCCAAGTGAGGTCTTGTAGCCATTCTAATAATTGTGTTAGATATGGACTCAAAACAGTATCCGTTTTATCAACTAAAATTTTTGCACAATTTTCCCAAACTCTTTTACTACGTCCGAGATGCATATGGAAGTATAAAAACAATAGTTGCCCTGCCGCCTACTCATGCCCGCTAAAGAAAGAGCAAGACAAAACTGTATGCACGGGCATTCGTCCAAGCAAACTGTCGCTATGCTCCATCTTGCTTGTGGTGCGGGGTTGCGAGACAGCAGATAAGGCTAGAGAAAGACGGAAGAAAGTATTCCTATTAAAAACAATTGCAAAAAATAGCTGTTCCGCCCCAAGTCCCAGCCTGTAGTGATGCTGTGCCTTGTGGCAGAACAACTATTTTTTTCTGTAATAAATTATTTTTAGTTTTTGTCATTATACCTTTGATACAATTTTGAAATCATATTTTTTTGCAAGTTCTTTACCTAATTTGTTTGTTCTTTTAACTCTTTCTTCAACAGATAGATTTTTTGTTTCGTTATAAAGTTCGATTCTGATTTTATTTATTTCTTTTTCTACATCACTTATAGTTTTAGTCATTGTCAACCACCTCCATTGGTGAGCATATTGTAATACCCTTATATCCTTGTTGTTTATTTATACTTTCTGTCATATTTTTTGTTTTTAGTTTATTTATATGTTGAAAATTAGCACTTAGTATATAATCTAAATTATTTATTGATTCGATGGCTATATGTAGACCATCATATTTATAATTTTTTGGTATCATTTTTTCCGAAACATATATTTCCATTAGTTTTTCTGCTTGTTCGTCCGTTTCCAATACTGTTACACCATATTCTTTTATTAAATTTAACATCTTTGTCCTTTTAGGCTCTTGTGCTTTTACTAATTCTTCTAACACATTTGTATGCTATTTCTGCACTTTCTACTATCAACTTTTTACCTAATTTAGTTTTTATAACCATTCTTTCAGAATTCAATTGATTTTTCTTAACTTGACGAGTTACTAAAACTATATCATCAAATTTAAAAGTATAAGTTTTTATAAAAATATCATATACAGATATATCCTCACCTTGTACTATAACCTTAAACTTTAATGCTTTTAAAGCTAAATATGCTCCAAGGAAAAAGAATAGTCCAAAGATTATATAAAAAATAATATTTGATTTTCGCATTATTGAAAGGATGAGTGTAAATCCAAAAAGCATAAAAATTACTGATATAATTTTACCAATATTCATTCAAAATCACCTCATATTTTAAAAACTTAGATATTAATGTTATCACTTATAATATTTGTAAAATCAATTGCACGATCTTATACCTGAATAATGGAGTCCTTGCAAAATTAATATTTTGAGTTTATATAATTATATGTTTTGTGCGATACCTCTTCATTTTTTATTGCTGACAAAATATTCAAGGATTAAGAGTTGTCAAAAAAACAAGTGCAATTGCAAACAAATTAAATGTCATATGTGCAATTATTGGGGCTACAATAGTTTTCTTTTTTTCATAAATCACAGCAAAGAAAATACCAATTATCATTGCATATGTACTTTGAACAATATTAAAATGTATAATTCCAAATATAACTGCTTGTATTATTATAGAAACTTGTAAACCAATATTATACTCTTTTAATCTGTTAAAAATTATACCTCTAAAAATAATTTCTTCTACTATAGGAGTAAGGATTCCTGTACAAATAATTAGTACAAATATATTACTATTTGTTAAGAAAAGCATAACATTCTCGTAGCTAGGAAATCGGTTCTCTACATCACTAACATTAAGAATAATTGTAAGAACTATATCTATAAGAATGCTAATGCCAATGATTTTTAATACTTCTTTCGTATTCATCTTTATTTTAATTGCATTTGTCCATTTGCTATCTTTTTTCCATATTATATAACTTATAAGCAAGGATATTACTACATTTAATAACACTATATATATTAAGTTTTGGTTTATCATGTTATATATATTTTCTCCGAATATCATTTTGGATTATCCCATTGGTTGCTGAGTGTATTGCATATATAAAACCTGCTACAAACCCCACTATAAATACAATAACAGTAGGCATAAAAAAATATATCATTGGCAAATATATTATTCTCCAGATTTTCATTAATATATTGTAATTTTTTTTATCCGCTGTATCTTCTTGATTTAATGAACTATTATTATTTAGCATTTATTACCATCCTTTTAAAAACGAAGTACCTTACTTTTTTCCTTTATACAATTTAATATAAATTTTGTATATATTATATTATAATAAAAGACTTTTGTCTACAATAAAAAATGAGTGTATTTTTTGTTTTTCCTTCCTATAATCTATGCATAAATCGACTTTAATCTACGATATTTAAAAAACAACATACAAATATTTTCTAAAATATCGACAATTTAACATGTTTATAGTATAATTAAACAAAGTAATTTTTAGGAGTGATTGATTATGGAAAAACAATTTTGTCAAAGTTGTGGGATGCCTATGTCTAAAGAAGAAGAATTTGGTACTAATGCTGACGGAACGTTAAATAGAGATAATTGTGGTTATTGCTTTAAAAATGGAGAATATACCAATCCAAATATTACAATGAATGAAATGTTAGCAATAGGATTAAGAGGTATTGACGAGAATCCTGAAATGAATAAATTTATGAAATTTATTATTAAAAAGATGTATCCATCTCAGCTTAAAAATTTAAAACGTTGGAAAGCATAGTGTGTATTTAGCATGGTTAGGGGGCGTCCTAGAATTGTCATCCTGAACCACTTCTCACAAAGCCTTGCTATGAAGGATCTCATATTTCGTGAGATTCTTCGCAAGTAAAATCTTCGTGGAAAGACTCAGAATGACATTGCAGGACACCCCCTATAAAAAACATTTATATATTTATGTTCTAGGAACCCTCTTTCTTCCCTTATCTAAACATATCTGGAAATTGTCTTATTATTCCATCTGCAAAATACTTAGCCATTCCGAGAGCTTCTTGTTCTACTTTATCGAATGCCATAATACCAGCGGTATAATCCTTTCTTAGGCGTGCTGCCACTTCTTCTGTAGTTAACTGTAAATGCGTATATAACATCATTCGCAAATCATCTTTATTGTAATTTGGATTGAATGAACTAAAAGCTTCTGCCATATCATCTGCGTTTTTATACCATTTTTGAGTAAGTTCAGAAGCTAATGCGTTATTTCCGTTTTTTAAGGCGGTTATTAAATCTCCACCTATTTTAAGATGTTCTGTTAATAGTGTTTCGATTTTTTTTGCAACATTTTCGTCATAATACATTCTGTATAAATTAGCAATATCTGATGGATTTCTAAGTAAACGTTTTGTTGTGGCATCTAAATCGTTTAAATTTTCTGCTACACTGATTAAAAATAAACGTGTCCAATATACGTGTTGCGACCATAACATGTTCATTGCTTCTCTTAATTCTAATTCTTTAAGACTTATTTCAGGGTCTTTTGGTATTTCCATATTGATATTTTGGAAATTCCCAGACATATTCATATTATTATCTTTAGAGTTTGGACATATTGTTATTTGTGTTCCAACTATTAGGTTATACGGATTTAGATAAGTATTCCTTGCCATAATATCTTCTACTGTTGTATTATAGCGAATTGCTATGTCGTATAAAGTGTCCATGGGTTGGATGATGTACAATACTTGATTTGAACAATTCATCTTTTCACCTTCCTTCTGCAATATTATATACAAATGTTGTGATTTAGGTGAATTTGAAAAAGGCATCCGCCTGAAAAGTCAAGTTTCATATTAATACAAAATTTGGGCATACTAAATCTCGGTGATTGATAAATGAAATCTTATTGGCAGGAATCTGTAAATAAACAAAAGTATCCGAAGTTGACTGAAAATACTAAGACAGATGTATGTATTATCGGCGGAGGAATAGCACGGAATATTAACCGCATACATGCTCACAAATAGCGGGCTTGGTGTAACAATAATAGAAAAAAATGAGATGTGCATGGGTGTAACCGCAAATACTACTGCGAAACTAACCAGTCAGCATGGGCTTTTTTATAGCTATTTAATTAATAATTTTTCCAAAAATTTTGCAAAAAAGTATTTAACTGCAAATGAAAATGCAATAAGTTTAGTTAAAACTATAATAGAAAAAGAAAATATAGAATGTGATTTTGAAACTCAAGATGCTTTTGTGTACACAAAAGTAGAATCCGAACTTCCTAAAATTAAAGAAGAAGTAGATGCAATGGAATTGCTTGGGTTTGATGCTGAATTTGTAGAACAATTACCGCTTCCTTTTCCAGTTTTACGGAGCTATTAAATTTAAAAATCAGGCTAAGTTTCATCCGTTAAAATATTTAACTGGAGTATTAAGTTCTTTAGAAAAGACGAATTGCAACTTATACGAGAAGTCAAAGGTTATAGATGTTAAAAGAAATAATGGTTATTATGATGTCATAACAGAAGAATATGAAATTAATGCTAAGTACGTTGTAATTGCTACACACTATCCAATAGTTAACTTTCCAGGGTTTCATTTTTTAAAAATGTATCAAGATAGGTCATATGTAATTGCTGTCCAAACCAATGAGAAATTATTTGACGGTATGTATATATCAAGTGAAAGCCCAGAAATTTCATTTAGAACGGCTAAGTTTGGAAATAAATACTTATTATTAGTGGTTGGTAGCGGTCATAAGACAGGCGACAAAGCCGTAAATATTGAAAGTGCATACGTAGATTTAGAAAATTATGCGTTAAACTTATATTCAGATGCAAAAGTTTTATATAAATGGTCTACTGAAGATTGTGTAACCTTAGACAAGGTGCCATATATTGGTGAGTTTTCAAACTTAATGCCAAACGTTTTTGTTGCCACAGGATTCAAAAAATGGGGGATGACGTCTAGTCATGTTGCGGCTCAAATTATATCGGATAAAATTCAAGGCATAAAAAATGAGTATGAGGATATTTTTTCTGCTACAAGACTTGGACCTATTAAAAATAAAGAGGAACTAGGAACTAATTTAGGACAAGTGGTGAAGTCGTTAATATTAAGCAGACTTACTATTCCAGATGAAAAGTTTGAAGATATACAAAATGATGGTGGAGGCATTGTATTATACAATGGTGAAAAAGTAGGGATATACAAAAATGAAAACGGAGAGATTTTTGCAATTAAGCCATATTGTGCACACTTGCGGGTGTGAACTCACTTGGAACAATTTAGAAAAATCATGGGATTGCCCATGCCATGGTTCTAGATTTGATTATCTTGGTAATGCTATTAATGAGCCCACGAAGAGAGATTTAGAAAGGATTTGATACGAAAAACAAAACGCCTGCCACTGTAAAAGCTGGCAAGTATTTTGTTTGTAATCTAGGACTATTCATGGAATTCGTAGAGAAAGTCAAGTATGTTCAGATTTGCACCCGTTTCCGTTTTTTCAAGGCCAATCTGTTCTATTTCAGCCGGAAGCGAGAAAAGCAAGTCATCCCTTATCTCTTTTGCTTTCTCAATTTGCTGCTGGTCTAATGGTAAAACCATTAGAGTGCTTCGTGTTGTAACCTCCAAAACGAGCTCAAATGTTGTAAGATATTTGGAGATAACGGACATAAGATTATCAAAATACCACCCAGCATTATATTTTCTGTATTTAGGATTGAATTTTTCAATCTTACCTAATTCCTTTAAATATACGATTTCCCCGAACTCTTTGACTACTAATTGTTGTGCCATTGTGTTCTCCCTTTGATAAATTTTTATCGCTGTTTAATTACTGCACATTATGTTAACATTTTAACATATTTTGGCATATTTGTCAATTACGATGGGCCTCAAAGGGCTGTCGGTGACTTTTTAAAAATCATATACTAACACCTAGAGAAGCTACTTTATATTATACAATATTTACAGTATGTAGAATAGCGCGAGTGGTGGTAATATATTTTTTTTAGGAGGATACGAGTGGGAATCACTTGGGGGAGCCTAAAAAAAATATATTACCACCACGGGAGCGGGCTATTGCAGTCGATTTCTTATGGGAAGCACGTTCTATAACACTTCCATTTCAAAATCTTTCAAATCGAGGTGAGCAAAAATTACTAAAAAAGAAAAGCGATACTTTCCAGAAATTTTTCAAGGAGAAGAATTAAAAGAAAACTATTTTGAAGGATGGTATTTTAAACATAGTAGTAAAAATAACACAATAGCTTTCATTGTGGGAATTAGTCTAGAAAAAGACGATAAACACGCATTTATTCAAGTAATATCAAATAACTTTTCTGAATATATTAAATATAATTTTTCAGAATTTGCCTGTTGCAATAATCCGTTCTATGTAAAAATAGGAGACAACTACTTTTCTAAAGAAGGAATCAGCATTAACATTAATAACGAAAATATTAAAATTTATGGAGAAGTAAAATACTCCAACTTAATTGGCATAAAAAAGAGCAAAAGCAGTCCCAACATAATGGGACCGTTTGCTTATTGTGGATTCTTAGAGTGTTATCATGGAGTTATAAGTCTGTATCACAATGTAAGTGGAAGCTTTAAGCTGATAGCAGATAATAAAGAAATTACTTATAACTTTTCAAATGATGTGCGGATATATGGAAAAAGACTGGGGAACAAAGTTCCCAAAGTCGTATTTGTGGTGCCAAGCAAATAGTTTTAAAATAAAAAATTCTTCATTTTTCTTATCCATAGCAGAAGTTCCATTTAAAAGAATGAATTTCAATGGATTTATATGTGTTTTACTAATTGACGGAAAAGAATACCGATTTGCAACATATAACTTGGCAAGAATAAAAAATATTCAAATGAACAATCGTGAGAGTATTAGTCTTTTAATTAAGAAAAATAAATATGAGTTATATATAAATATAAAGAAAAAAGACGGACAAAAGCTGATTGCACCTAATGCTAATGGAATGAAAAAGATAATAAATGAAAGTCTTGATTCAGAAGTTAATGTAAAATTGTTGAAAGGCAATGAGGTCTTATTTGAAGGGGTTAGCTTAAATACTGGATTAGAGATAGTTGGAGGATAGAAATTTTATTATGAATGAAATATATGAAGAAATATTAAGAATATTTTTAGGTTTTTTTGTTTTACTAATTTTAACTAGATTAATCGGCAAAAAACAGCTCGGTCAATTGAACATATTTACTTACATTACTGGCATAGTAATAGGAAGCATGGCAGCGGAAATGATAATTCATAATGATGTGAAAATTATTACTGGAATATTAGGAATGGGCATTTGGACTATTTTAATATTTATAATAGAATTCGTGAGCTTAAAATCTGGAAAGATAAGGAATGTACTAGATGGGCAACCAGCTATAGTTATAAAAAAAGGATTGATACAATACAAAGAATTAAAGAAGATGAGACTCAATATAGATGATTTAACAATGCTTTTAAGGACGAATAATGTATTTTCAATAAAGGATGTAAATTACGCAATACTAGAACCAAACGGAGATTTGAGCGTTCTAAAAATAGAGGGTGAGCAACAAATTACAAAAAAAGATATGAATGTGAAATTAGAAAACATTAAGAATATTCCAAGTGAAATTATTGTGGATGGTAAAGTGGTTTATAAAAATTTAACGGAGTTAGGGAAAACAGAAGAATGGCTTAATAATGAATTGAAAGTTAAAAATATAAGCAGTATAAAAGATGTTTTATATGCAGAACTACAAAGTGATGGGAGCTTATATATACAAGAAATGTAAAAAGTGAAAACCATTGCTTTTTTGTATATACTTTTTTATTAAATTATAGTATAATATAGTAGATTAAAAAAACTTGAAATAATATTATTATAAAAGGAGAGTACTAAACATGAGTGATGTAAAACAAGAATTATATAATTTAATAGATTTAATGTCAGAAGAAATTTCATATAAAGTTATTGCATATATTCGATATACATTAGAAGTACAAAAAAACAAAGTGCCAGATAGAGTAACTATAAAAAATAAACAGGACTTAATTAAAAAACTAGAAGAAGGTAGGAAGGCATCAGAGAGCGGCAAGATTTATTCTATCGAAAAAGCTATTAGTAAAATCGAAAATAAATATTTTATGAAAAAGTAGTTTAAGGAGAATACAAATTGAACAAATATAAAATTAATATTACTGTACCAGCATTGGATGATTTAGATGAGATAGTTTATTATATTGCAGAAAATTTAAAAGAACCTAATATAGCTAGAAAATTCTTTGATAAAATTATTAATAGTATTTATAAATTAGAGCAAAATCCAAAGATGTATGCAGTTATTCAAAATGAAGATTTGAAAATTAACAATTATAGAAAATTAATTGTTAATAAATACATAGTATTTTATAGAGTTGTTGATGAAAGTAATACTGTTGAAATAGACAGAATTATGTATGGCGGTAGAGATTGGGAAAACCTATTATAATTGGAGGTACAAAAAAACCATGTCAAATAAAAAATTTTATATAACCACACCAATATACTATGCAAGTGGCAGATTCCATGCTGGAACCTCATATTCAACAATACTTGCAGACACAATTGCCAGATACAAAAAAATACAAAATTATGATGTATTTTTTTTGACTGGACTTGATGAACATGGGCAAAAAATTAAGGAAGTGGCTACAAACACAGAGAAAACGCCTAAGCAGTACGTTGACGATATAGCAACGCATGCAAAGGAATTGTGGAAAAAATTAAAAATAGAAAATGATGATTTTATTAGAACCACAGAAGAAAGACATACTAAAGTAGTACAAAAAATATTTGAATATTTCTTAGAAAAAGGAGATATATACAAAGGTGAATATGAGGGAAAATACTGTGTTCCCTGCGAAAGTTATTTTACAGATACACAGCTAATAAATGAGAAATGTCCAGACTGTGGTAGAGAAGTTAGAATAATGAAAGAAGAAACATATTTTTTTAGTATGAAAAAATACACAGATAGATTAAAAAAATTCTATGAAGAGAATCCTAGTTTTATTGTGCCAGAATATAGGAAGAATGAGCTTTTCAATAATTTTATAAATCCAGGGTTGGAAGACTTATCTGTAACACGTACTGGTTGTGATTGGGGCATAAAAGTTCCAAACGACGAAAAACATACAATTTACGTATGGCTAGATGCTTTAACAAACTACATTACAGCAATTGGATATATGTCTGAAAATCCACAGGAACAAGAAAAATTTAAAAAATATTGGCCAGCAGATCTTCATATCGTTGGAAAAGAAATAACAAGGTTTCATGCTATATATTGGCCCGTATTTTTGATGGCACTGGACTTGCCATTGCCAAAGCAGATTTATGCACATGGATTTTTAGTAATGAAAGATGGAAAAATGTCAAAATCTAAGGGAAACGTAGTGTATCCAGAAATGTTGGTAGATAAATATGGAGTAGATGCATTAAAATACTTCCTATTAAGAGAATTTCCTTATGGGCAGGATTGCGTATTTTCACCAGAAGGATTTGTTGAAAGATTTAACACAGATTTGTGTAATGACTTAGGAAATCTATTAAACAGAACAATTGCAATGATTAATAAATATGAGCGGTGGGATTATTCCAGTGTATAATACATGCGAGTCTAAAGTCAATAAAGACCTAGAAAACACGAGTGCAGAACAAATAAAGAGTTTTCAAGAAAACATGGATAATTTATATATAAGCAATGCATTATCGAATATATGGAATATTATTACCAGGACGAATAAATACATTGACGAAACCACGCCATGGGCTTTAGATAAAGAAGGTAAAAAAGAAGAATTAGATTCTGTAATGTACCATTTAGCTGAAAGTTTAAGAGAAGTGGCTATAATGTTGACGCCATTTATACCAGATACAGCTGAAAATATATTTAATCAGTTAGGTATAAAAGATGCTCAGCTAAAAAGTATAGAAAGCTTGCAAAGTTATGCAATAATACCAGAAAACGTTAAGGTTATTGAAAAAGGCGTGCCACTATTTTTAAGACTAGATGTACAAGAAGAAGTGGAATATATAAAAAGTAAAATGAGTCAATAAATGAACTCTACTTTTCGGGGTAGAGTTCAAAATAGGACATCCTCACAGATTATGTGTATTGGCGGGATTATTCCAATTTAAAACAGTTCAGGTTTCCAATCTTTATTAAATTTATACAATTTAGATGGCCTAAAACCTGCCGTTTCATCATATAATTCCGTCTCTATTACCATTTTGGAAATTTTTCTTCTAAAATTAGCTTTTAATAATTTTTTATCTAATAAAATTTCATATACATGTTGTAAATTGGTAAGCGTAAAAAGTTCTGGCATTAAGTTAAAGATAACGGCGGTATATTCTACTTTGTTTTTTAATCTTTCTATTGCATATATTAAAAATTTTGCATGGTCAAAGGCTAAATCAGACTCTAAAATTTCAGTATATATTACAAGATTATTTTGTATATTTTCTTTTACTACTCTTAATCTATTTTTTAAAATTACATTATGACTCTCTAATATCAGCTCTATTTCTTCTATTTTTTTACTACCACTTTCTTTCTTTTCATTCTTAGTGCCTAATAAGTTTGTTTTAATAGAAAACCATTCAATTTCATTAGCTTTGTTGTTATTTATTTTTTTATCATTTAATAGACCCATATAAGACGTACTAATTATTCTCGTTCTAGGATCCCTTTTAGGATCTCCCCATGTATACAATTGCTCTAAATATAGATTTTCTATATTTGCCTTTTCCTTTAAAACTCTAACTATTGCGTTTTCTAAATTTTCTTGTTCTTTTACAAAAGTACCAGGAAAACACCATTTGTCTTTAAATGGGTGATTTTTTCTTTTTATTAACATTACCTGTAAAGTTTTTTCTGGAAGTTTTCTATAATTTTCTTGTTCTTTTTCTTGAATTGTAAATACTATTGTATCAACTGTAACCGATGGTCTAAAGAACTTTGATACATCGTATTCAGCTAAAAACTTTTTTTCTTCTAATTCTTTCATTTTTGTTTAGATTCCTTTCACTATGTTAGCGGTGACTTGGGTGCCAGATAATAAACATTATAAAACAATATAACGAAAATATCAATGGGGGATGCAAAGAAATTTAAAACTAAATTACCGTTACAAAGTAGCCTCTGGGGTATAGTATAGCTTTTAAAAAGGTGAACGACAGCCCTTTGAGGCCCATGGAGTCTCCAGAGGCTTGGAGGAGCCTTTTTAAAAGCTATACTATACCCCAGAGGCGGAAGTTTTAGACCAAACCATTAACCAGTAACAAATATGAAAATTTTTTAAAAAAGGCATTGACAACATAGTATCAATATGATATTATCTATCTTAGTACTATTTTGATACTAAGATAGATAATAAAACGGACGGCCAGTTATTGTAAATAATTACAGGGAACAAAAAATTTAAAGGGAAGGATAATGAATATATATTGTTCATTATACAAGGTGAAGAAAATGTTAAATAAAGTTATGGAAAATTTTAAAAAGTGGAAAGCAATAGACTTTTTTTGGATTGCATTAACAACTATTATTATGATACTTGCAAGCATTATTCTTTGGGATAAAACAGATAATAAAATAAGTATGCTTTCTTTAATTGGAACCGTTATGGGGATGATTAATGTTATACTTGTTGCAAAACGAGAAGTCTATATGAATATTATTACAGCAATCATTGGCGAAATTGCAATGGGAATATGCTACTTACATTGGAACTTATTAGGAAATGCAGTTTTAAACCTTGCTATATTCTTGCCATCAAATTTTGCATTCATCTATTGGCTTAAAAGAGAAAAGAATAATATTGTACCGACTTTTAGATTGAATAATAAAAAGAGAATAATATTAGTTATTGTTACATTAGCCATCACATTATTATTAGGATTAATTTTTGCAAATATAAATACATCAACACCATTTATAGGGGATTTTCTTAATGCAGACTTTTATGGTGGTAATAATCCTATGCCGTATATTGATGCTTTCACACTTATTGCTAATATAATAGCACTCGTTTTAATGTATTTGCTTTATACTGAACAATGGTATTTATGGGTTATTGTTGATGTAGCCACGCTTATTATATGGATAATTACAGCAACTAAATCTGGTAGTTCAAGTGCAATTGCCTACTGTGTTATGTATGCATGCTGGTTAATAAATGCTGTATATGGTATTAAAAATTGGCGTAAAAATCAACAAATAAAATAAAGGAGGAGGGAAAATAATGTATAAGCTTGGCATGTTTGGTGGAAGTTTTAATCCACTTCATTTGGGTCATGTTAATAATATTATAGAAGCTAGTACGATGTGTGAAAAATTATATTTAGTATTAAGCTATTCGAATAATCGAGAAGAAATTGACCACAGAGAACGATTTAAATGGTTAAAGTTAATAGTAAAAGATCTACCACATGTTGAAGTTATCAAAGTATTAGATAATGATAATAGCAAAGACAATTATAATTGGGAAAAAGGTAGGGATGATATTATTGCTAAAATAGATGGCAAACTTGATATAGTATTTTGCGGTGATGATTACAAAGGTACTAATAGATTTGAAAGTCTCTATCCTGATTGTATTATTCATTATTTTTCAAGAGATATAATTAAAATTTCATCAACAGAGATTAGAAATAATCCAATGAAATATTTTGAATATCTGCCTAAAGTTGTTAGACCATATTTCATTAAAAAGGTTGTTATTGTTGGGACTGAAAGTTGTGGGAAATCTACGTTAGTTAATAATTTAGCAAAAGTTTATAATACTACTTATGTTGAAGAATTAGGGCGTGAAGTATGTGAAAATGTAGGCGGGATTGATAACATGATTCCTAGCGACTTTTCTGAAATAATGTTTAAGCATAAAGCAAAAGAATTGGAAGCTATTAAAAATGCTTATAAGGTATTATTTATTGATACCGAAGCTATAATCACAATGTATTATTTAAGACTATTATTTGATGGTACAAAAGAAAATATTGAACCAATAATTGGCCTTGGTAATTCAATTAGTAAATTGAATAGGGACTATTTATATATTTTTTTAGAACCAGATGTTCAGTGGGTACAGGATGGTACAAGAATTTATGGAGAAGATACGGTTAGAGAAAAAAATAATATTATGCTAAAGCAAATGTTAAATGAAAGACATATAAATTATGAAATTATAAGTGGTGATTATCATGGTCGTTTTCAAAAAATTAGAAAACTGGTAGACAAATCAGCAAATTAAGTATAGTATATCTTTTAAAAAGGTTCCTCCAAGCCTCTGGAGACTCCATGGGCCTCGTAATTGCTGTCGTTCACCTTTTTAAAAGATATACTATACTCCAGAGGCTACTTTGCTGAAAATTTTTAAATAGTAACGTATTATAAAAAATTATATAGAATAAATTTTGATGTTGCAAATGTAGGTAAGGGTAAGAGTATAAAGTAGTTAAAAATAAATTTCGACAGAATAAAAGGCTTGAAATGAGGTGCTTTGTCAAAAAA
>Ga0123354_10008431_pt1 | contig 15663 bp, 11 predicted proteins | sample TergutLab28metaG_2_FD_97872 | JGI IMG/M metagenome (GOLD analysis project Ga0123354, IMG submission 97872) | Labiotermes labralis P4 segment gut microbial communities from Petit-Saut dam, French Guiana - Lab288 P4 | ecosystem: Host-associated > Arthropoda: Insects > Digestive system > Gut ...
GCTGAGCGAGTGTAGAGCCAATACGTGATATTGCAGCAATAAAAACGATAGCTGCGAGCAGGAGCAGCAGGATTCCAAGATTCAGCGAAATAGCACTCATGACAATGACGATAATCGCAACTGCTATCTTTGTCAGAGGATTTAATCGGTGCAGAAGACTGGTTCCTTTTACATATGTGAGAATTCCATCCATTTATGCCACCTCTCGTGTAACAATCGCATCATTTACAATTACTCCATGGTCCATCGCAATCACCCTATTTGAGTGACGGTACGCCATCTGCTGATTATGAGTAACCATCACAATCGTATATCCACGATTCTGATATTCACGCAGGCGCTGCATCACAAGCTCTGACTCAGCTTCATCCAAACCGGTTGTTGGCTCATCAAGAATCAGTACCTTCGTCTCCATTGCAAGAATACATGCAATAGCAAGCCGCTGCCTTTCACCTCTGCTTAATGAGCGTGGATATACATCTTCCTTTCCCGAAAGACCAAGCGCATATATGGCATTTTTAATTCTCTGATCAGTCTTCTCATCAGCTGCTTCTCTGGTATTGACTGCACCAAATGCAACCTCGTCATATACAGACTCTGCAAACAGCATTGTATCTGGATTCTGAAAGAGCAATCCGGACGTTTTCACGAGTTCCGTTATAGTAGACTGGGATGTGTCAATACCATTTACAATAACAGAACCGGAAGCCGGGTACAGCAGCCCATTCAGATGTCTGATAAGTGTTGTCTTTCCAGAACCATTGTCTCCAATAATAGCTATGAACTCTCCAGCTGCGACAGATAAAGAAACTGAATTCAGTGCAATAATCGGTCCGTATGCATGGGTCAGGTTTGAAATTGAGATAACCTGCTCATCAGAAGATGCAGGAACATAGGGAGAAGTCGTGTACGTGCATGGTATTGTCGCAAGTTCACGTGCCAGATCAGCATCACCTTCACGAACAATAACACCGCGATCCATGACAAGTACCTTAGTCACAGCATCTGCGTACACCTCTGGTGTATGATCCGCAACAATAACGGTACATCCCTTATCTGCAAGTTTTCTGAGCAAGGAGACAAGACACCGCGTTGCTGTTGCATCAAGTTCTCCAGTTGGTTCATCAAGGATCAGAACAGGTCTGTCCATCGCCAGTGCCGCTGCGATAGAAACTCTCTGTTTTTGTCCACCGGAGAGAGCAGAGACGGGTCTGTCTCGCAGATCCAATAGTGAGAGAGAAGATAGAAGCGAGACAATACGTGACTCAATCTCCTCAGGATTGAAGCCTGATGCAAAAAGACTTGAACTGATCTCTTCTTCAACAGAAGTAAAGATAAGCTGAGAGTCAGGATCATCAAACACGATACAGACATGAGCACTTATCGCTGCAAGTCCGTTGTATTCCATGATATCTCTTCCAAACAGCCTCACACTGCCTTTTTTTTCTCCTTCATGCTCATGATGGGTAATACCTGCAATCGTATTACACAAAGTAGTCTTTCCAGAAGCTGTCGGGCCAGTAATCAGAATGAAATCGCCTTTTTCTGCATGAAGTGAGACATTAGACAAAGCCGGTTTATCAGTTCCCGGGTATCTGTAATGCACATTTTCAAGCACAACAGGGGTGGAATCATAGCTTCCCTCTGTAAAAACAGGATCGTCTCTCTTGAATGTACTATCATTTCCTGAAGAACTATTGCGAGAGCCGTGAACAACCCGAATTGCCGGCAGTGCAAGTAATCCGATAACAATCGAATTAGCAATTGCTGTTCCGATCACGATAGGTGACATTGCGATAAAAAACGGAAGCATGCCATCGAATCTTAGTGCTATCGCAGAAGACGCCATTACAAGGGCAACAAGTACAAATGTAAATCCACTCGCGCATGTTGCAAGAAATGTGGCAGTTCCCGCTGCGAACTTCGTTTTCTTGGCAAGCAGGCCGTACACTGCCAGACAGACAAGAACGCCCACAGGCTCGCTGATAAGATTTGCCGGAGGGTAGATCGAGTGACTAATCATTGCACAGATGATACCGGCAATCAGCCCAATGCCAAGAGCCTCACTGATCCTGGGCGCTGTTAGAATAATAGCGAGGCAATAAAAACCGATAGCCAGATTCGATACGATTGGTGTAGGTATGACATTAGCTGCAAGCCGCGCGATTGCCGCACAGGCCAGTAAAATACCAACAATTGCAATATCTTGTGAACGCATGAATATACTCCGATGTAATAATGTGCTTTCTAAAGTACATTTTTGTACATCAAAGTATATATTTTGATCCTGTCATTCTCAGGGATTGAAATGATGGTTACAGGATTGCAAAGAGACTCTGCATGGAACAATAAAAACCGATCTGTCATCGGAGTTACGCAAAAGTCAACATGACTTAAACATTTGTTAACTAAAAATACTTAATTGAAGTGATTTAATATGATATTATGATATACAAACATGCAATTTTGCGTAAGTCCTATGTCAATAAAAAGAGGGTGAATAGTTATACATTTTCAATATGTTCTTCAATCTGGGTATGGCGCATATGCACCTAAGTATAATGATTAACTGTTGCGAGATCCGTGAACAACCCGGATTGCCGGGGGTGCAAGTAATCCGACAACAACCGAATTGGCAATTGCTGTTCCGACCACGATGGGTGACATTGCGATGAAGAACGGAAGCATGCCATCAAATCTCAGTGCTATCGCAGAAGACGCCATTACAAGAGCAACAAGTACAAATGTAAATCCACTCGCGCATGTTGCAAGAAATGTAGCAGTTCCCGCTGCGAACTTCGTTTTCTTGGCAAGCAGACCATACACTGCCAGACAGACAAGAACTCCTACAGGCTCACTGATTAGATTAGCCGGAGGGTAGATCGAGTGACTGATCATTGCACAGATGATACCGGCAACTATCCCAATACCAAGAGCCTCACTGATCTTGGGCGCTATTAAAATAATAGCGAGACAATAAAAACCGATAGCCAAATTCGATACGATTGGTGTAGGTATGATATTAGCTGCAAGCCGCGCGATAGCGGCACAGGCCAGTAAAATACCAACAATTGCAATATCTTGTGAACGCATGAATGTACTCCAATGTAATAATGTGGTTTACAAAGTACATTTTTGTACACTGTAGTATATATTTGTTATCCTGTTCTTATCAGGGATTGAAATGATGATTATAGGATTGCAAAGAGATTCTGCATGGAACAAGAGATTCTACTTCATACACATAGGCATCGATTTCATCTCCCTGATAGAACACCCTCATCGTTCTGTCATGTGCATGTCGTGAGTATCGAAGATTATGGGCAGTGAAATGAGTGAGCATAAACTGGTAGAATTGAATCATGTGTTCCAGATATGCCTGCTCATAGGAATAGATCATATCTGCAATCTCACATGCTTCTTTGTGTGATACTTCGGTATGATACTCTCCATGCTGGTTAAGACCACTTATCTGACGAAAGCCATAGTTTCCTTCTTCATCTGGCTCGCGATGCAGCATATAGGGATAAATTTTGCAGATAAAAAAACGATTTTCATAGTCTCTGCATCTTCCATCCAGTAAATAAGGGCATACTCCCTCAGGACTCATTTTCATTGCGTAGCTGGATACATACATCCTTCCCTCTCTATCTGCAAGCTCGAATCCTGGTGCCGGAACAAGGAGATCTGGATTAAAACTTCGCGCATGTTTGATATCATCAGATAGAAGATAAATATGACCATTGAATGCTGCTGTACAGCACCGCCCACAGCATGTACAGGAAAATCCTACGTCCTGAATGATATGTACAAGCTCTTGATAGGGATAATTCTGCAATTCATAGAGTTCTGCTTTGAAATTTTCAATATGTTCTTCAATCTGGGTATGGCGCATATGTACCTGAGTATAATGATTGCAATGATCTCTCTTTTATTCCTTAGGAGATACGGTTCAGCTCTGAACCCTTAAGTGGTCATACAACGAATATGTATAGGAATTACACAAAAGTCAATATGGCTTAAACATTTGCTAACCAAGAATACTTAATTGGAGTGACCTAATAAGGCATTATGATCTACAAACATGCAATTTTGCGTAAGTCCTAATGCATAGTTATTGTGTAATTATGGTACATTAAACAGTAAAATCACCACAAAATTATCCGCTTTATATTGATTTCTTCGATTTTGTTTCATGAAACGAGCAGCTTCTGAAGATTTATTCAAAATAGACGTGATTTGTAAAAACACAGTACATTCTGACCTGTGAGGGACACACGTTGAACGCATACAATTCAAACAATATCAAAGTTTTAAAGGGATTAGAGCCGGTACGGGAACGTCCGGCAATGTACATTGGAAGCACCGACACCCGCGGTCTGCATCATTTAGTGTATGAAGTTGTAGACAACGCTGTTGATGAAGCTCTTGCTGGATACTGTAATGATATCTCAGTCATTATTCTTGCAGATGGAAGCATGAGCATTGAAGATAATGGACGAGGTATTCCAGTTGATATCATGCAAGACGGCAGCAATAAGACTGCACTTGAAACCGTTCTTACCGTGCTTCATGCAGGCGGCAAGTTTGACAAAGATACATACCAGGTATCAGGAGGTCTCCATGGAGTAGGTGTATCTGTTGTAAATGCTCTTTCAATAAAGCTCGTTGCTGATGTCTATCGGGATGGATATCATTATGTTATGGCATTCTCAAAAGGTGCCGTCACAACTCCATTAACAAAAAACGAAGAATCATATGAAGATTTGGTAGAGAGGTATGTCAGACGTTATGGCTTGGTTCCTGCTGATGCCCCGACTGATACAGCAGCCTTTCTCGAAGCGTACCGATCTTCCCTGAATGGAACCCGCATTATTTTCACACCTGACGACAGCGTCTTTGAGACTGTCATATATGATTACGATGTACTACTTCACCGCCTACGTGAACTTGCATTTTTAAACGCAGGCCTGACTATCAGTATCAAAGACGAACGCATTGCAGACGATGACGATGATGATAACAATAATAAAAGGCACTTCTACGAAAAATTCTGCTATGAAGGCGGAATCAGTGAATTCGTTGATCTCATAAACAAAGACCTCACTTCTATTGTTGAAACAACGATTCGCCTTGACAAGAAAGACCTCGAAGCAAAAGTCGATGTAGAGATCGCGTTTCAGTATACAACAAGCTATTCTGAAAAAGTCTATACATTCGTAAACAGCGTCAATACCCGTGAAGGAGGAACACACCTTGAAGGGTTCCGTTCCGCTCTGACAAAGGCCATTAACAAAATGGCAAAAGAAAATAAACTCCTTAAAGACACAGAACCAGCATTTAAAGGAGAAGATGTTCGTGAAGGTCTGACTGCCATTATCAGCATAAAGATGGCAAACCCTCAGTTTGAAGGTCAGACAAAGATGAAGCTTGGAAACAGCAATGTCCGAGGCATTGTGGACTCCCTGGTGTATGCAAGCTTATGTGAATATTTTGAGGAGCATCCAAAAGATCTCGCTTCCATTGTCAGAAAAGCTCAATCTGCATTTCAGGCTCGAGAAGCGGCACGAAAAGCACGTGAGCTGGCACGCAGAAAAAGCACTCTTGAATCAGCCGGTCTTCCTGGCAAGCTTGCAGACTGTTCCGAACGCAGTCCTGAAAAAAGCGAAATTTATATCGTAGAAGGAGACTCTGCAGGAGGCAGTGCAAAAGGTGGACGTGACAGAAAGTTCCAAGCTATCCTGCCCCTTCGCGGAAAAGTTTTGAATGTCGAAAAAGCATCAGAGAATAAGATCTTGAAAAACACTGAGATTCAGGCGATGATCTCAGCCATAGGAACTGGTGTTGGAGAGTCATTTGATGCAGACAAAGCCAGATACCATCATATTATTATCATGACAGATGCCGATGTTGATGGAGCTCATATCAGCACGCTCCTTTTGACATTCTTTTTCAGATATATGACACCGATTATCGAGCGTGGATATGTATATCTCGCTCAGCCTCCCCTGTACCGTATTGCAAAAGGAAAGGAAGAGCGATATGTCTATACTGAAGCAGCAATGAAAGAGGCTATTGCTGAGTTTGGAGAGAAAGGCGTGCACATTCAAAGATATAAAGGTCTTGGTGAGATGAATGCTCGTCAACTCTGGGATACGACAATGGACCCTGAGAAACGAACACTCCGTCAGATCTGTATTGAAGATGCAATATATGCAAATGAAATTTTTGAAAAACTGATGGGGGATGATGTTTCAGCCCGCAGAGACTTTATCAAGAGACATGGAAAGGAGGTGACTTCACTTGACATCTGATCAGGAAAACAATGATGCACATCAGGATCCCTTTGATCAAAAACCGATAGAGCTGGTTGAATCATTTGCATCTGCACATCCAGAAGATGAAGAAGAAAACCATGATCCTGAACGTGATCCAGATCATGATCCAGAGGATAACCCAGAGCCCAATCCTCGAGTAGAGAGCATCACGATTGAAGACCAGATGAAGACTTCATACATTAATTATGCAATGAGTGTCATCATCGGGCGTGCAATCCCTGACATTCGTGATGGATTGAAGCCAGTTCACCGCCGTTCGCTCTTTGCGATGTGGGAGATGAATAATACCCATGATAAGCCCTACAAGAAAAGCGCCCGTGTAGTTGGAGATGTCATGGGTAAGTATCACCCTCATGGTGACGCTTCAATTTATGATACAATCGTTCGGATGGCGCAGCCGTTTTCATACCGAATGCTGCTTGCAGATGGTCAGGGAAACTTTGGATCTGTGGATGGAGATGCACCTGCTGCAATGCGTTACACAGAGATCCGGTTATTTAAGCAGGCGGAAGAACTCCTTCATGATCTGGATAAAGAAACTGTTCCATTTGTTCCAAACTTTGATGAATCCTTAATGGAACCATGCGTTCTCCCTGCAAAGATTCCAAACCTGCTCGTAAATGGTTCAGAGGGTATTGCAGTCGGAATGGCGACAAAAATGCCTCCTCATAATCTGCGGGAAATTTGCTCTGGAATTATTCACTATATCAGCCATCCCGAATCAACAGTAGAAGATCTCATGCGCTTCATTCCAGGTCCTGATTTTCCAACCGGTGGAGCAATTCATGGAACCGCTGGAATTCGTCAGGCATACCATACCGGCCAGGGAAAGATTATGGTTCGTGGTATTGCCGAGATTGTCGAAGGGCGCGGAAAACACATGGAGATTATTATCTATGAGATCCCATACCAAGTGAATAAAGCTCGTTTGATTGAACACATCGCAGAACTCGTGCATGAGAAGCGAATCGAAGGAATCTCTGATCTCCGTGATGAATCTGATAAAGATGGAATGAGGATCGTTATTGAGCTGAAAAAAGACGCACGCCCTCAGATTCTGTTAAATCAGCTATACAAACATACTGCACTTGAAAGTACATTTGGTGTCATCAATCTGTCGATTGTTGATAATATGCCAAAAGTGCTCGGGTTGATCGGGCTCGTCAATGAATTTATCAAACATCGTATTGTGGTTGTTACCAAGCGCAGTGAGTTTGATAAACGAAAGGCTGAAGAGCGAATTCATATTCTCATGGGATTGCTGCATGCGATCGATAATATCGATGAAGTTATTGCTCTCATTCGTGGTTCTGAAACTGCGGATGCTGCAAAGCAGGCTCTCATGGATCAATTTGAGCTTGACGGCAATCAGAGCACGGCAATCTTACAGATGCAGCTTCGCCGCCTCGCTGCGCTTGAAAAGCAAAAACTGATCGATGAGAAAAAAAGCCTTCAGATAGAAAGTGACCGCTTGGCCGAATTACTTTCCTCAGAGGATAATATCAAGGCAGCTATCGCATCTGAACTTCAAACGATTTCTGATACATATGGTGATGATCGCCGTACCCAGATCGTGGAAGATTATTCTGCACTTGATAAAGAGGAACTGATTCCAAATAAGCAAGTGCTTGTAATGCTGACTCATCGAAACTATGTCAAGCAGATGGACAGAGAGACGTACCGAACGCAACGACGTGGTGGAATTGGAGTCAGTGGTGTAACAGTAAAGGATGATGATTATGTGGAGCAGATTTTTGTTGCAAATATGCATGATTATATGCTCTGTTTTACCAGTACCGGGCGTGCATATTGGTTGAAGGTCTATGATATACCGGAAGGATCACGCCAGAGTAAGGGAAAAGCTATTGTAAATCTCCTAAATTTAAAAGATGACGAACGTATCTCAGCAGTTATCCCTGTTGCTTCGTTTCTGGAAGATCACTATTTCTTGTTTACAACAAAGAATGGCATGACAATCAAGATTCCGCAGGACGAATTCTCCCGTCCAAGGAGTACCGGAGTGAATGCAGTCGGCCTTCGAGACGATGATGAGTTAATTGATGTGATGACTATTGAGGATGATGCGGAGATTATCATTACAACGTACCACGGGCAGAGTCTTCGGTTCCATGTAGAGAATATATCTGTGCGTCATCGAGGAGCTCTTGGGGTTATCGGTATTCGTATGCGTTCAGGCGATGAAGTACGCTCTGTTACCAAGATTGAAGATGGAAAGAGTTTACTTGTAGTGACTGGCGGAGGATACGGAAAACGGACAGAGTTTGATGCATTCCGTGGCCATGGGCGCGGCACGATGGGGGTTAGAAATATTCAGTGCAAACAGACAGGTGGCGTCGTTACAACCCGTGCAGTTGCTAATAACGATGAAATCCTCTTGATGAGTGCAGATGGTATTGTGATGCGTACACCAGTGGATAAAATTTCATTGCAAGGACGAAGTACCAGGGGGGTTCGAGTCATGCGACTCCGTGAGGATGATCGCCTCATCGGACTTACTGTCCTCTCTCCTGAGGATCGAGATCAGGCACTGGATATTCCTGAGTGTGATATCGATAATGAAGAGAATACGGGAACGTAATCTAAAAAAGTATTTTTTTACGTTTTTTATTTATTGTGTTTTTTGGCTTCTTGCTCTCGAAGTTCTTTTCTCTTAATCTTTCCAGAAATCGTCTTTGGCAGACTTTCAATAAACTCAATCTGTCGAGGATATTTGTATGGGGCAGTTACCTCTTTTGCGTATTTTTGCAGATCACGCACCAATGAATCAGATGGGGTATATCCTTCCTTTAATACAACAAATGCCTTGACAACAAATCCACGGATGATATCAGGAACTCCGATTACCGCACACTCGACGACTGCTGGATGTTCCATGAGTACACTTTCGACTTCAAAGGGTCCGATACGGTATCCCGAAGACTTGATGACATCATCGTCACGTCCAACGAACCAGAAGTACCCATCACTATCAACATACGCACGATCTCCAGTATAATAAAATCCATTTCTAAATGATTCCTCGTTTGCCTGTGGGTTATCAACATATTCTGTGAAGAATCCATTTGGACGTTTAGCTATACTGATGGCGATACTGCCCTCTTCTCCAACAGGAGCTTTCTTTCCTTCTTCTGTATGGACTTCTACGTGCCATCCAGGACATGGTTTGCCCATAGATCCATATTTTGGCTCCATGCATGGAAATGTTGCAAGCACAAGTGTTGTCTCAGTCTGCCCATATCCTTCATAGATGGTTCTTCCAGTCATCTCTTTCCAGGCGCGGATAACCTCTGGGTTTATCGCCTCACCCGCACTGACACAGTGACGAAGCTCTGTAAAGTCATATTTCTTCAAATCTGCCATGATAAGCATACGGTAGATGGTTGGTGGTGCACAAAAGGACGTAATGCCATATTTTTCGATGAGTGGCAAAAGTTCAGTTGCATTGAACTTACTTCGATAGTCATACACAAATACAGCAGCTCCGATGATCCACTGCCCAAAGAGTTTTCCCCATGCTGCTTTTCCCCATCCGGTGTCAGAGACGGTAAAATGAAGATCATTTGGTCGAAGATCGTGCCAAAACCGCGCAGTTACAATATGTCCAAGGGCATAACTTTGGGTATGCACTACCATTTTTGGTTCTCCAGTTGTACCTGATGAGAAAAAGATAAGCATCGGATCTGTTGGCTTTGTCTTCTCCATGCCATCAAGGTTGGTGATCTTAGATGAAACTGGTGCAGGATAATCAAGTTCTTTGAGATAAGAGATCCAGCCTTCACGATTACTGTCTACGACCATGCGTTTTGACAAACTTGGACATTGTGAACAGATAGCCTCGACCTTATCTGCATTTTCTTCGTCTGTGATTATCATTTTCGCATGTGCTGCATTGATTCGATAGGCCAGATCTTTCTCGGTAAGCAGAGTAGGAGCTGGGATATATGGTGCACCTATTTTCATCAGAGCTATTAATGCGAACCACCATTCTGGTACACGATGAAGCATGACAAGAACGCGATCACCTTTTTTGATGTCATACTTCAGAAACATGTTTACGATTTGGTTCGATTTTCGTTGAAGATCTCGAAATGTAAAGAATTTTTCTGCACCACTTTGATCCGTCCAAACCATAGCTATTTTATTTCGATCTCGTTCTGCCCACGCATCAATGACATCAAGTCCAAAATTCAGGTATTCTGGTGCAGCTATCGAAAACGCCTGATAGGTGCTCTCATAATCGGTCATATTATGCTCTATTTGCTGAGTTTTTTCTTTGATAACAGATGATTTTGCTGTTGCTGGAAGTATGCCTGAAAGTCCACTGATGCGAGTCATGTATTCTTTACATGCATCGTTTATCCAATCAGAACGCGAGACATTTTGTGATGTGCTCTCAAAGTCTATCTGTTCGACAAGCACATCATCCATGGAGATAGAAAACCTTCCCATACATATAGCTGGTTCATTTTCATATAAATAATAATCCCTCATGAACCAAATTTTACAATGTAAGGTGCCAACATAACCACACCATATGTGGAAAAATAAAGGTTTTGATAATATGATCTGAATAAAATGAAGGGGGTGATTTGTAAGGATTTATTTTGTCCTGATTTCATCAAGAAACACTATCGTCTCTTCTTTATACATTTGAAGGAGATCTACTGCAAAATCTGCGAGTGTTGGTATGAGACGAAATAGCCCATATGCAAGAACGAAGAGAAATAAGAATGCTAATGCTTCTGCAATGACATTATGTGCCCAAAAAAAACTTGCAAATCCTCGTTCTCCTCCAATGTATTCCTGGAAGTATGGGAACCATTGCTCAGTATATGCTGTAACGACTCCAGCGTTTCGAAAGAGATTGAGGAGATAAATTGGTGGAACAATCATGAGGAATGAAATTATTTTCTGCTTAAGTGTCGTTTTTACTGAATATGCAACACCGAGCATGATAGCTATTGCTTGGATACCAGTACATGCTAAAATGATCTCGACGCGATACCCATTTCCCCTAAATGTATTCCACAAAAAGAGTTCCGTTGGATGTCCTAATAAAGTAAGTAAAGCACTTGTCTGATGTACGACCTGTGCAATGAGCCAGTTTCCAAGTGGTTCATAAAAAGCAAATGGTGCATAGATAATAAATGCAATACCAGCTGCACGTGTCAACTGAAAGATGAATTCTTTTTTGTGTTCATCTATTCCAAAAAGAATGCGGAGTGTTATAACTAAAAAAAGGATTGATAATATTGCGACCGTTGGATAGACATAGTTCTGATCTGCTAGCCAGGCCGGGATCTCCGAGATAAGAAGCAGTATCATGGAAATCCATGCAATAGCAGCAGTGTAAGAGCGATATGGATGATGTGCGAGAGAAACTATAAAAAACAAAAAGGAGATGATGATGAGATATTGCATCATGAAAGTACAATTTTTGTTTGTGTTGGTGCAGCTATAACGCAAGCACATCCTTCATGGTGTATATTCCTGACTTCTTATCTGCAACCCAGCGCGCTGCAAGCACAGCTCCCTGTGCAAACACAGCTCGGTCTTGTGCACGATGGGAGAGTTCAATTGTTTCGTAATTTTTGGAGAAGCTCACAGTGTGATCTCCAATGATATCTCCTCCTCGTATGACATGTACTCCAATCTCGTTTCCACGCTCTTGCATTCCGTTTCTACCGAATACTTCCTCTTTTTGACCAACAGTCTCATGCAGGATCTCAAGAATAGTACGCGCGGTTCCAGATGGTGCATCTTTTTTGTGCCGGTGATGGGCTTCGATAAGCTCTATGTCGTAGTCTTTCAGCTTGCCTGCTGCCTCACGTACAAGTGCCCAGAAAATATTCATGCCAATTGAGAAGTTTGTCGAGATAACAGCTGCGACATTCCCTGCTTTTATTGCATTGTCTATCTCTGTCCGCTGCTCTTTGGTGAAACCTGTTGTTCCAAGAATAATATTCATGCCATGCTTTGCAACCTCAGGGATGTTTCTTACGGAGGCAGAAGCAGCGGTAAAGTCAATCATAACATCTGGACGTTGATCTGTCACAAAGGCCTCTAATTTCTCTATCTCATAGATTGGCACACCAAACACAGTACCGGCTTCGAGATCTAGTCCTCCGACATAGGTTAAGTCAGGAGCATCATGTACGATCTGCCCGATTGTCTTTCCCATGCGCCCATTTGCGCCTATAATAGCAATACGCGTCATGGTAGAATCACTTTGTCAATCTGCTCACGTGTTGCTGGTGAAGCGTCATCCAGTGGAAGGCGTACAGGTCCTGCTGCATATCCCAATCTGCCCACTGCATATTTTACCGGAACTGGATTTGTTTCGATAAACATGGCTGAAAAGATCGGTGAGAGCTTGAAGTGTATCTGACGCGCAAGTACATAGTCTTCTTTTTTGAGAGCTGTGTAGAATTCTACCATCTCACGGGGGACAACGTTTGCTGCAACGGAGATGACTCCTGAACCGCCAACTGCCATGATAGGCAGTGTCATTCCATCATCTCCGGAAAGAAGAATAAAGTCCTCATCTTGTGTTATTTCTATAATACGTGAGATCTGTGAGATGTCACCGCTTGCTTCTTTTATCCCTATAATTGATGGGTGTTTTGCCAGCTCTGCGACGACATCAGGAAGCACATTCTGCCCTGTGCGCGATGGAACATTGTAGAGCACAACTGGAACATCACAGTCTGCAATTGCAGTGTAGTGCTTGATAAGTCCAGATCTATTTGGCTTGTTATAGTATGGACTGATTACAAGCACAGCATCAACACCGCTGTCTTTTGCTGCCTTTGTGAAGCGAAGTGCTTCTTGTGTGTTGTTTGAACCAGTGCCTGCAATAACAGGAACTCTGCCATTTACACAGTCTACTGCGGCTTCTATGATCTGTTCGTGTTCTTTAAAACTGAGTGTTGCTGATTCTCCTGTTGATCCACATGGCACGATGCCATGAACGCCAGCAGCGATTAAAGATTCAATATTTGCACGCAGTCCATCGAGATCAATATCACGAGACGTGTTTGATGAAAAAGGTGTGATCAGGGCCGGAATGATTCCTTCAATCATGCATAATTATTGGACTCTCTGCGTATTTACCTTTCGAGTAATGTAACCTGCAACTCTGTTTCGAACACGCTTGCTGGTAATGGTAGTTGTGTTGGTAACTGAGAGTTTGTTCTGTTCGAAGTCATTTGTAAAGTGGCTTGCGTGTTTCTCAAGGAGTTCATTTCCGATTGCTTTGATGTATGTTGGTTTAATTCCCATTTTTATATCCTCTGTATTGACTGAACGTATGTATTATTAATGCGCTTTGATGAAGATATATAGTTTATGAGATAATGGTTGTAGCAATCTCCTTATAGATCGTTTTATAGAGATATTAGTAATGAAGCCATGGATCTTGGATGTGGTTATTGGTGTTGGAAGCCTTATTGTTCTGATTTTGCTGCTGAAGTTTGTGCCAAGTGTGGTTGAGCCAAGCCTTGCATATATCAGTGCATTGCTGATTTTTGCGCTGGTTGTCTGTTCAGGGGGATATTTGGCTTCTACCATCTCTTCAAAATAAATACTTTTTTGAAATGTTGCATCAGTCGCACTATTTCTGATCGGATCATTTATGTATAGTAACGATTGAGATATAGCATATCTGATGAAAGACAAGATTGGTTCTATGTTCGGCATGATTGCAGAGGCTTTGTTACAGGGCCCCAGTACTCGCCTGTATCCAAATGTTCCCGCCCATACATTTGCTCATACCAGGGGACAAGTTCGTATTGATATTCAGAACTGCATTTACTGTAAATTGTGTGATAAGCATTGCGTTTCTGATGCAATCACCGTTGATAAAGCAGAGAGAAAATGGACGATTGACAGGCTTCGATGTATCGCCTGTAATTCCTGTGTTGAGAATTGCCCCAAAAACTGTCTTTTCCTCGTACCTGAGTATCATGCTCCAGTTACCGGGCCATGCGTGGATGAGGTGATCGGTCCAGCGCCAGCGCCGGAACCCGCTGCAGAAAGTGCATAGACACAAAAAACGTTTTTTGTAGTTATTCACCCACCCTTGTCCTCGTGGCTGTCGCCCGCCGGCGAGGGTAGGGCAGACAGAACGCGATTGAATATTACTCATTTTCAACCAAAACCTGATATTTGCTTCGATATATATAACCAGCCCCTCCTAGATCTCTCACCTTTTTGATCCATTGTCGCACGTTTTATCTCCATTCAACCCACAAATAACCTTGGTTTGGAAAAGTACATCAGAATATCTTCAATTTCAAGAAAATAGACATTTTAAATCGGAAATTTTAAGAAAATTGTCTGACATTTTGGCATTTTTCCCACAATTGCCGTGTTTTTCTAAAAATGTTAGAGTAAAAAATGCATTTTTACAAAATCCCGTAATTTCATGGAGGAATAGTTTCCAGCCAAGCAGACGCTGGAGGGTTATAAGCTAGAATCAGGAGGAAGTGGGTTGTCTTATTCAAGCATGTGTTGCTTGATTTCACATTCGTGGCACACTGCCGGTGGCAAGCGTAGGAGGGTGGGATGGTATCAAAAACAAGAGATGATGTATATTATATCTCTGTAGCCTCAGCTATTTGCTTTACCACAGTCTCATTGCCATTGAGATCTATATCAGGTTTAAGAAGATTTAGAAGCTTTTCGTCTGGTATACTTTCTAATATGTTCTCTGATACGCTCTCTGGAATAATAAATCGTACCTGTTGCATCTTTGTCTCACCATACTCAGATGTAATAATCAGTTGTACTGTATACTCATCAGCACTGGCATAGGTATGCACTGGATTCTGTTCCTTTGATGCTGCCCCGTCTCCGAAGTACCATTGCCAATTTGTAATTGGACCGTAGCTGCGATCAAAGAATGACACCGTGTATGGCTCATACGCATCAGAGAGTGAGATTGCGAAATCTACGTCCATTGGTGGAGCATAAATGGTCACAACCTGTGTTATTTCCTCTTCCTGATATGCATCAGCAAGGGTCAGAGTCACGTTCACATCTCCAGCCGTGTTGTACGTATGTGTCACGATCTGACCTGTCTCTCTTGTTCCATCCCCAAACTCCCAGTTCCAGGTTTCTGCCTCTCCAACCCCTGTGAATATGATCGTCAGCGGATTCTGGAGATCGGATTCATACGTAAATCTTCCATCAAGTGACGGAGCATAAACCGTCACAACCTGTGTTATCTCCTTTTCCTGATATGCATCAGCAAGGGTCAGAGTCACGTTCATATCTCCAGCCGTGTTGTGCGTATGTGTCACGA
>Ga0123354_10008432_pt1 | contig 15661 bp, 5 predicted proteins | sample TergutLab28metaG_2_FD_97872 | JGI IMG/M metagenome (GOLD analysis project Ga0123354, IMG submission 97872) | Labiotermes labralis P4 segment gut microbial communities from Petit-Saut dam, French Guiana - Lab288 P4 | ecosystem: Host-associated > Arthropoda: Insects > Digestive system > Gut ...
ATAAACCAAAAGGACGAAGGAACATAGGACGACCGAGGAAGAGATGGAGGGACCAACTTCATCTTGAGGATCAAGGAACAGGAAACACGCCTAACCCTTCAGGAACATGATGATGATGATGACTTAAAATCATTAAAGCTGTCGAAATTGTTCTAGCTATAATAAAATTATTTTGCCGTGGATTTCGTAGTAAGTATTGTGTTGTGGCCGCACATGCAATCTGCCTGTTGGTGCTGTTGTTATGTCGGCCCGGTATATACTGAGTCTGAGTGCATGTCGAGCAGTCACACTACTAGACACGTGTAGGGGCAGTGTAATAAAGAGCAGGATTATAGCTTTTTGAATATTTGTGAAATGTGTGTTCATTATACAAAGAAGCTTGTAGCCTTTATCATTACATTAATGCTCACGGGCTCAAAATTACTTTCCTGTGGTTTCTCCTGTATTTCACGTTAATTTTAATCCCTTAAATAAATAATAATAGAGAACGTACTCCGCATTATGCCATTACATATATTAGAGCAACAGCGAGAGTCCTACTCCGCGGTGTACCTAGCCTTTACCGTAAGAGTACCGTTTATTCCAGCTCGGTGCATGTGAGAATAAACGGATTAATACTTTCGTCCAATACTGTTAGTACCTTATTCATGCAAGCATGTCGACAAATTAAACTTTTATGTTCATTCTACCTGAAATGCGTGATTTTCCTGTAACAAAACTGTCATTTGCTGAGACTGAACGGACGAAAAGAAATTCTTGCATAAGCTCTCCATAATGTAATTACTTGTTAAAAGAAATAAGCCAAAAATGTTATGTAACGTATGTTCCGAGATATCTAAGTTTCAAGGTTCTTGTCGTCTTCAGAATGAGTAACACATTTCTCAGCAGCGCCGTCACTGCGATTAAGCACACTGTTGAAATATAGGTTACTCAAGACACACAGTGCAGAGTAGGGCTCGGTTGTAATAGAAAGATTGTGGAATAGGCACTAGACTAATACTGCAACATTCACAGAAATTCTCAATTCTTTAACCTTGTCGAAGTCATCCAGATGCTAATGGATTTCAAAGATTGCAGTTGGGTCTCGATGAGACGAAAATCTAACACCTGTGTGTGCAGCTCGCCCACGGAGGGTACGGACACAATTCAGTGAAGATGCCATAATTGCAGCCATGGAAAGAGAGCTATGGAGAATGTCACGCGATATCGGAGGAGAATTTGGAATTTCTCAATAGAACATGCTCGAAGTATTGCTTGACTGGATAAATGTCACTTCCTTTGAAATGCACATTCGTTTGCAGACGATTGTCCTCCATACATATTGTACTTGTACTTGTAGCTACGAAGCGCTCATGTTTCGATCGCTTACCTTGCACCATTTTACGGTGACGTGTGTCTCGAAATCTAATCGTCTCAGGATACATGTTGTAAAATAGTGTTAAATTTTTTTTAAAAGCATTCACACTATCTAGAGCTCGTGTGAGAATTTATTTTCACTCTGTATAACATCTGTGGCAGATGGATAATACATAAGTATACAGTATACAGCACTGGGGGAATGATACTGCCAGGGGAAAACGGAGGTATTCGGAGAGAAATCTGACCGAGTGCCACTGTGTTCACCGCATATTCCTCATGGACTGACCTGAGATCGAAGCCGAGTATCCGCTGTTGCTTGTATTTTGGAGAACGGATGATTACTTTAACGCTGTGGATTGTGGTGTTTGGGGAAGGGAAACTGATGCACCGTGGCAGTGTGAAAACGTGAGTGGGAGATCTACTATCGAGAACTACGGCCGAGAGAGTAATATTGAAAAGGATCATAGAGGTTAAGTATGTGAGTGTGCTGATTAGAGTCAGCTGTATGACGAGAGGATCCAATGGTGAATTCTAGTTAAAAATACAATGAAAAACTGGTTCTATTCAAAGTAGGTGTTCTGCGACCAGCTGATTCAGTATGAAGTTAGCTGTTAGGAGTTAATTTCTGATCTTAGTACTTAGCCTAAATGTAGGTCCAAGGAACGATATCGTAGTGTACAAGACAATCAACCTTTAGTTGTTCTTCGAAGGTGATAGCTTGGGCAATGAACGATTCTGAGGATGATTTACCGAATTCTGTATTCTTGAGTAATAAAAAGAATTTTCGGACAGAAGCTTTATGTTAAAGGTTACTTCTGTAAACATCTCTTCTCTTAATTTGTTGTAATCTTATCTTGGGGCAGAAATCCAGGTACTTAGTGGACGAGACGATACGCAATGAAAGGAAGAAACGGTCAAGATGCATTAGGCAGCACACCGCACAAAGATTGGAATAAATACACGAGACTTTTCAGGCTTCATAACCGTTTTGACAAATATTCACTTATTTTGGAGTATGGTGTGGTATTTATTGGTAAATAGAGAAGTTCCTGTGGAGATTTCTGCCGCCATATTCAGGATCCAAGAAATGGACCCTGAAGACGCAGACAGGAAGCTACTCCGAAATATCGGTAACTTTCAATCGACACGTCTTCATAACCCAGGATACTTGAATCTTCAGTGTCAATACAGTTCATAATCACGGCGTTATTGTGTGGTGTGTTGTCATGTGTGCGTGAATGCGTTTCCTTCCGTCCAGAGATTACGAAGAAATATGAAGGGACAGTATTTTAACTAATATCTCGCATCATTCCTCACTTAGACCATTTAGTGTGACGGCAGACAATGCAAAGTTTACCGCTATCCGAATTGCCTCAAGTCGTTTTCCACGCGTTTTGGTTCAATGTATTTCAGTTCATATTAATTGGGTCTTTAGTCACTATATTCCAATAATGTGCTGGAAATGTTTTCTTTCGGCTCACACAGGGCAGGTCTAATAAACACGTTGTTCATTGAAATTCTAAGTTTTATATGTACAGCAAGCCGACGGGAAGTGTTTAGGAATAAATTATGAGGAGAAATGCTATTCATATTTAATTCAGAAATGGAGGTCCCAGTTCGTTTAGTCCACGACCGTTCAAGTAGGATTAAAAAAAAACAACTGCAGACATTTTACTGGTTTAGATATAACAGGATTAAGAGAAGGGAAGGTGCAGTTTTAGAAGCAGGAAGAGGAAATTTATGTTTTGTTGACCGTGCATCCTTGATTAATCTTGTGAATAAAGACAACTTGGTGTACAATTTTTTTAAGTATGTTAATTTTTTTCTACATGTTTCCTGCTACTATGTGCCCATCTGTATACCAGACAGTCATCCACACAGAGTAACAAATACCAAGTGTCCCATAGATACAGTTATTTCTCCTGATGATGGGCAGATAGTCGCCCGAAACCTGTAGAGAAAAGAAATAAACACACTAAGAAAAACTGTGCACAAATTTGGCTGTATTCGCAAGACAGGAACCCTGTAATCACAGCACCAAGACGCAGTCAGAATGAAGGCAGTGAATTCTTATAGAATGTAACATATTTTAGACGCTGCGTGGTCGCCGTTTAGTGTTCCAACTGAACCAATAATTCTGATGACAGGGGCTCATTCTAGATATCGTTCCACTCTGTTTGCAGTGAAGAAGAGAGTGAAACATGTGAAGTGAGGCAGAACTGAACACAATCCAGAATGCTTGATAGTCCGGAAGATAAGTGGCTTATGTCATACATGCTGCCTTGTCTGCGGGTGACATTTCTTTTACATTAACGGAATCTACTTCGGTTCACACAAGTGAATACAGAAAGTCGAATAGGTAGTAATTTTTCTTAGATTTGTTACCTTGACGCAATTTTGTGCCATTAATAATTATTATTTTCGCCAGAAGCCGCGGATGTAATGCTGAATATCTTCAAATGAAATTCGCGGTGCATGACGTCGCACCGCGAAATATCTGACCTAAGCTTCTTCGGTTTTCCCTGCTGTCACTTTATGTCCTTAATCCTTACTCGTGTTTAGCCCTGATCAGGCATCATATTAACACATCATTGGTCCTTAATGACGGATTCATTGCTCTGACTCGGCACTTGGCTGACAGCACAGCAACGAAGTATTATCGTCATTGATTCATTAATATCTATTGCTTATAGGCTTGGCAGCACTGTAGTGGAGACATTATATTCGGAATCCTGATAAGTAGTTATTGGGTGACCCAGACGTCTGGCTATTGGAGAATAACGGATTGTATGTTTGTGACCTGGATTTTGGTTCATGAGAGGATCGAACGGCAGGCTTATGCGTATGTACTTTAAGTTGCATAAAAGGCAGGAAATTTCTTGACTCACTAAGAGACATTACCTTCTCAAACACGATTCTGCTGCATGTAATTTTTTACTATTATTATAACCTCTACTAGCAGTACGGCACCTGACGTAATATTCACGTGCGGAGCTCAACGCTGGTGTAATTTCAGTCACAAATCAAGCGTTAGTGACATCTACCGGGCACTTAGAACAAATCATGCCGTACTTCCTTCTATTAGACGGCTGCCATCTGGTATCGTAAATTAGACTGTCGTTTGTTTCCAAAGTCCAGTAACACGTAAACCTGGGTTGGTAAAAATGGCGTGCCGGGTGTGACCCACTCAGTAACACCAGCGGCGTCATATACAATAGTTATAATATAGCATTGACATGCACAGGTTACTGCAGCTGTGATGGCTGCTCAAACATTTCGTGAGTTTTATTTTTTAATTACCTTTTACAAAGCAATTACAATGGTACAGTACACATCCCATCCATATATTTAAAGGAACACACAAAAATGTTCCCCTAAGTTAATCTGTTTTCATTATTACCACGCGATGGCTAATAACGTTGGGTACGTAGTGTTCGCCTTACACATCCAGTGAGGAAAGATAGCCAGTAATATTTTATATTTTATTTCCCGAGGACGTTTCTTATATGCATCAGATATCCTTCCAAAATTCGCACGTATTAATTGCGTCATATTTTACATCACCACTGTTCTTTCAGAACAGATTACTGTTGCACCGCGATAACTGAATTTGTCAGAGTTTAGCACAATATGTCGTTCGTCTACGTTCGGTTTTTCTTCAGTCATATGAAAATTTATTACTTATTGCAGACAGAGACAGTTATTTTGTAATTACGTAGAAGACCCCACGTATGTCCTCTAACTGATCTTCCTTATATTTAAGCAACTTGGGCGGTTTTCATGAAAATGTAGAAAGCAGCGGTCTGGAAGGTCATGCAGCTGAATCACCCAACATCAGTGCTGCCCCTCTTGCTGCCACTTGAAAAATTAGGGGGAAATAACTGGGCCAAAATAGTCACTTTATGCTCATGACACTAATATATTAGGATATAGTTATTATGCCTGTGCAAAAAAGAAAACCGGTTTTAAAGCACCGAAAAAAATTTGTTTATAAACGAATAAGTAGCGTATGTGTAAACAAATCACGCAAAGAAATATGTCAAACCAAAAGTATAACAGTAGAATATATATATATATATTTAAACTGCTTCAAAATACATAGATCTGGAAACTTTCATGAGCAGTATAAGCCAGTTCATAAAGGATTATAATGGTCGGTGGAATCTGACCGGTATTTGGCAGCTAGACCTAGAGCGGATGGGGAAAATTCTGTACGTGTGTTGCAACAAGTTGCTAGACACACCGTGAATGCAGCTTCATCATACGAGGAGGGCAGACAAGGAAGAAGGAATTTACGCACTTGTCTGTACAGTAAGCTCAGGCATGTAATAAGCACTTTACTAATATCTACTACTTCCACTATCCATATTAGCGACTACCGACAACCGAAGTAACGCAATTTATCACCCACAACAATACTATCCAAATTGGTTATGTACCTGACAACTTTACAGTGCACAGGTTGTAAGCCGCCTCTCTCCCTAGGGTAAAGAGCTGTGGTGCCAATGACAAGGGGTCCAAACTTTAACAAATCAATTTCTAAACAGGGCCTAACTCGCTCAGGTTCCCTAAAAGTTTCCAAAAGCAAGTAATAATGTAGCAATTTCGTCAATTCACGTTAACAACACGTACCTGGACAGATCAACAACAGCACTACCATAATATTCACTTGTAAAGCACCACAATACAATTCTAAATATGCACTGGGATGCACCGCGCAGATGTGTCACGTTTTATGCAAATGTTAATCAGTCAAAATTCGGAACCCAAAGGGAGCGTGGTAATTCTCGCTGGGGATTACATTATCCCCATCCAGCGTCCGGCTTTGAGATCGTAGCGTGATACGTCATAAATGATCTTATGATAGACCAGAATCCAAGCCACGCGCTGTCAATGCATCGCGTGATGTGTCTAACTGCTGCACTACATCGCGTGATGTGTCTAACTGCTGCCCTACATCGCGTGATGTGTCTAATTCCTGCCCTACATCCGCCGGCGGCTACCTGTGGCTGTATGTTGCCAAGTTACAATAAACTTATAACTCCCCATATTTACAAAAATATTCTAACTTATCAATTATTCTTTACACGATTATCATAAAATTTAGAGAAGGCTTATTCTAGTATCAACGCAGAACACTGCGTTGGTTACAATGACCGGAGCCCAAATACTGTAATTTTCTTGAACTGCCGGAACAAAATATACAGATTATGTGTATAATAGGAAAATGTAAGTAAAGTTCTGATTATCAGTATTATTCTCGGGAGCAACAGGATTTACGAAGAATTTCGATTTGTGATTTGTATTGACGTCTGTAGGGCCTATTAATTTTTATAAGTGGGCTGGGATAGCTCAGTCGGTATAGCGAATCGCTATGGGCTGGGCGGTCCGGGGATCGAAACCCGGTGGGGGCGAGATTTTCCGTACATGTCCGGCTGTGAGGCCCATCCAGCTTCCTATACAATGGGTACCGTGTCTTTCACGGGGTGTAAATCGGCCGAGGTGTGGCGTTAACTATAACCTCCATCTAGCGCCAAGGTTAAAGAAAGAATACAGCAATACCTCTACTCCACCTCTGGGCCTTCGCGGCCTGTTATGTGGTGAACTTTACTTAAATTTAATTTGCTTTTACAATTTGACTTAATATATTGATTTGAATTTAGTATCTGAAAAATCGAACTTTGATTAAATGACAGGCGAGTTTCGTGTTTAAGGATTTTAAAACAGACTGCAGATATGTGTGGGACATTCATTGGTGAGAGGCTGGCGAGTAAAATCATGGACTATGATATAGGCTATATTTAAAAGAGATGACAGTAAAGAAATCGGAAATTGAGAACTTAGGCCTGCTTCCGTAGGGAGAGATGACTCTATAGAATTTAGTTATTGGGAATTTGGGCGTGCTTCATAGGGAGATAAGATTGTCAGGAGCTGAGTTGTTGGGTACATAGGCCTCCTTTCATAGGGAGATATGGCTGTCAGGATCTGAGTTATTTGGTACACAGGCCTACTTTCAAAGGGAGATATGACTGTCAGGAGCCCAGCGTTTGGGTACATAGGCCTCCTTTCATAGGGAGATATGACTGTCAGGAGCGGAGTTATTGGGTACATAGGCCTACTTTCATAGGGAGAATTGACTGTCAGGAACTGAGTTATTGAGTACATATGCCTGCTTTCATAGGGAGATGTGACTGACAGGATCTAAATTTTGGGGACATAGGCCTGCTTCCATAGGGAGATATGACTATTAGGATCTGAGTTATTTGGTACATAGGCCTGCTTTCAAAGGGAGATATGACTGTTAGGAGGTTAGTTATTGGGTACATAGGCCTGCTTTCATAGGAAGATTTGACTGTCAGTAGCCCAGTGTTTGGGTACATAGGCCTGCTTTCATAGGGAGATATGACTGACAGGAACTGAGTTATTGTGTACATAGGTCTGCTTTAGTAGGGATATATGAATGTCAGGAGCTATATTTTTTGGGTACATAGGCCTGCTTTCCTAGGGAGTTATGACTGTCAGGAGCTACGTTTTTTGGTAAATAGGCCTGCTTTCGTAGGGAGATATGACTGTTAGGACCTGAGTTATTGGGTACATAGGCCTGCTTACATACGGATAGATAATGCAAGACGCTGAGTTTCAATGTGTAAGTGTGCGACATCCAGAAAACCGCTGTGAATTAGTAATTTTTATTCAGTAAAATCCTGGCTGATGTGCAAAATCATATTGTGTAATTGTCGTTACTTCGCGAGAAACTGCATGCTGTCTGCTGTCATTTCGTTTCCGCTTGTACATTCTGCAGGCTTTTTTGAGAAATGTATTGAATCGTTTCTGAATATGACCTTATTAATTTATTAAATGAGCCGGTATATTCATTTGCATCCCAATACACACCCGTTGATGCAGTTGACTGCAAGCCTTATCTAACGACTGCATATGCTTGCGCCTGTATTACATTGAATAAAACTTGCTATGAATTTCAATACCTTTAGGACAAATCGTGGTGTTAAATCGTTGGTCTGTAGCACTGATCAGTATGCAACGTATGCATGTTCATATTACCATTTCACCTACCCGAAACAATAGAAGCAGGATTACGAACTTAATGATGGTAGGTACGAAACACGTACAGGGGACGTTCAGAGTATTTAGCTATAAACCCGATTTAATATGGATCCTGATTAACTGTTGTCCTATAAGCCCTATTCTCTAGTGTCAAACCTGTTCATACATTCTAACATTTCACTGCCGCAGCACTACTAGTTGACCAACCCACTTTTCGCATTCTAGTAACTGACTTTGTTTCAGCAAAATCAGTAACAATATTTCATTATATACATTTAAAATACAGTCTTGCACAACATGATTTACAAGTTTTTAGGTTACTAGTTAGTTACATGCTATCATCAGACCTACACAATGTCAAAAACTCTGCGAATAACAAAACAAAACAAAACCTTTTACGTTTACGTGGGATGGAATCTCATTCCAACTTAAAAAGTTATAAAGCATATGTTAAAATATATTATAAGACAGGATGGAAATAAAAACAACAGTATATTCATGAAACAATTGTATTTTTAAAAAAGATGGTAGGCAGTTCAAACAATTTTCCTTTGTATAAGGAACGTCGCATTCCTCTTTTCACAACATCGGAATCGACAGTCTACTGAAAGATGATCCAGTGATCGTGGCAGTTCCAGTATGGTCACCATGGTGATGGCACTCCAGGTCTTCTTCCGACGTAATGAACATTCTCCTTATAACACTTTTGGACTTTAAGGTCTGTGAATATAGAGTTATTAAGGTTTAAATTAATTGAAATAATTTTTCCGGTTTATTAATAACTTTGATAGAAAGGATATAAATGTTAATGAAAGTACTTACTTCCTTTTTGGAGGCTTTTTCCACCCTGTGAATTCGCACTTGCGGAAGGACATTGTTCCACCAACATTCACAGCTCAAGGTATTTAGTGTGTGGGCCTTATCGTACTCCTGTGCCTACCGCGAATTTGCGTAGTAGGGGAAGGCGTTGACGAAGTGAACTAGTCCAGCGAACTTTCTGTTTAATAAACCTTCAAAAATGTTATTGTGGGAGACAGTATATTTTTCATTTAATTGATTTCCCCTTCTGGTGTCTCTGTAACCTTTCCAATAGTGTCCATATATGTCCCCTCTTTACTGAAATGCTTAATTTCCCTTACATCATCCCTTTTCCCAAAAGCATGGCCGTTCTATCAAAGATGTTGAGCGAATTTTGAATATGTAATGTTATTCCTAAGTGAATGTAAGCGCTCTTTGTATCGTGTTCCAAAATTTTACCCGTTTGTCCAGCGTATTTCTTTGCACAATCTATACCATTTAGTTGGTAAATGCCACTACCATGAAATGAACTCTCATCACTTAGTAGGTTCTTTGGATTCAAAAGTTTTTTAACAGAGCGTTTTGTTTTATAGCCTATACGTAAGTTAGACTTCTTGCAAACTTTAGTAATTTTTCCAAAGAAAGAACAGTGAACTATTTGTTTTAGGCATTCGTTATCTTCTGTAATATTGCTATCTTCCTTTATTTAAAATATTTGTGAATCAGTTGCAGCGGAAAGGAGTTACTGTACAAAAGTTTTGAATGTAAGCTCTTTCTTTCCTAATTATATCTTTCTTCAATTAATACGCGTCAATCTATTAAGTAAGAATTTTAAAGCAGGAAATTTATGATCCATCGGATGACACGAATTGTGTGGAACTGTGGTGTCTGTATAGGTAGGCTTACGATAAATACTGAAATCTAATTCACTATAACTTTTTAAAGTACCAAGGTCTAAAAAACTGAGAATTTTTTAATTTTCTAATTCCAATGTAAATTGTAGAGTGATGTCATTTGTTTAAAATTTTGTTAGTTATTGCAGCTTGACTTACATTATTTCTACGGGGAAAACGACTTGAGTTGAGGACACGTTGTTGAATATATACATCGCGTGAGAAAAGAGATATCTACAGTGCCATACTTCATTAAAGGTTTTAATCAAGATTCGTCGGTTGATTTTTAATTCATTGCCAGTTTTGGGTCATCCGTTGTGGATGTACCTTTCAATTAAATGGGAAATATTCGTTATTGGTGTGTATATGAGAATACACTACTGAACGTGAAAATCAGAAGCCAGACCACGGCACAGAAGGCTGTTTTGTTGCCATACTCTCACTGCGGGGTCCATGTTCAATTCCCGACCGGCCCAAGTGGCTGTTGTGTATAAAGTGGCAGTGGCACACGTTTATCTCCGCGTACTGTGACTTTCGGCTGTCATTATAATTCCACCGATTATCCATACTGATTCACTCGTGTATCAACGACGCTGCGTAATCCCTGATGTTGGCAGCGTCGTTAAAAAACATGGCGATCGTACACCTCCCTGAGTCACCATTCCAGGATTTTATGCACCTGTAGAAGAGAAGCTGACAACGTTGCAGCCACGAACTGGCGCAGCATATTTAGCATCTCTTTCCATACTTCAGATTGATAATGTACTGATCTTGTATTTCAGTCCGTAACAATGTGCGATTCTGCTTGCACGTACTTCACACGATTATCTGTGTTACTCACAAACCCCATTACCCCTGAAACTTCCACCGACTGCTAATAGTGACAGCTTGCGTTCAAGAAGAGAATCAGTGAGCTGCCAAAACCCGACGCCGACAGGAGTTGAATATTCCATTGGTAGATGGCGCACAAGTCTTGCTATTGATTAGAAGAATGACGTGAGGAAGTATCACGTCTCTACATATACATTTCGCCTACCAGAATTCTACCCATAACATTTAACTACACTTACATTCCACTTCACCAGCCACCCTCATTACCTACTGCCATTTTGTGTATACCATGTTACATACTTTCCGAAATATTTAACAAAGATGATAATAGCGTAGAAAGTCAGTATGGAAGTAAGCAAGCAGCGTAGAAGGAAAAGATAATAGTGAAAATGAAACTGAAGTAAGCTTTGGACCCTCCTACAAAAATTGAAATACAGTTAGCCTTGTCACAGTTAAAGAATGGAAAAGCAGCAGGTTGAGATAATATACATCCGGAAGTACTAAAAGTTGACCCTGAAATAACTGTACAAATGCTGTATCCTATACTGGAGAAAATATGGAAGGAAAAGAAGATCCCTGAGAATTGGGAAGAAGGAGTAATTACAAAGATACCGAAGAAAGGAGACTTATAAAATTGTAATAAATGGAGAGGAGTTACCCTTCTAAGAATTCCAAGCAAAATTTTGACTAGAATAATTTTAAACAGAATACACAATACACTGGAACAACACCTCCGAAAAGAACAAGTTGGATTCCCCAAACACCGAATTTGTGTTGACTGAATGAACACTTTAAGGATAATTCTAGAACAAAGTATAGAATGGCAGGCCATTCTGTTTGTGACCTTTATCGATTTTGAAAAGGCATTTGACTCCGTGAAGAGAGAAATAAAGTGGCTCACGCTACAGGAGTATTGTATACCAAGGAAGATTATCCAAATAATTAAAATATTGTATGATGGATGTAAGTGCAAACTTTCCCATGAAGGAAAGTTTTCAGACTTTCTAGAGGTCAGAAATGATATAAGGCAAGGATGTATTCTATCCCCAACCCTTTTTCTGCTAATATTAGACAGAGTCATGAAAAGGGTGAAAGGTTTAAGGAAAAGCGGAATACAGTGGAGTATGAAGGAAAGACTGGAAAATCTGGACTATGCGGATGATATTTGTCTGTTAACACAGAGAATTTGCGAAATGGAAGAAAAGCTAAAGAGACTAAAAAAGGAAGTAGAATTAGTTGGTTTGCAAATTAACATAAACAAGACGAAAGGGATTAGAGTTAATATAACTAATATGCAAATATTTAGGTTAGAGGAAACGGAAATTGAAGAAGCTGGTTCCTTTGTACAGCTAGGAAGTGTAGTGTCAGAAAGCGGAGGAACAGAGAGAGATGTAGCAAGTAGAATCAAGAAAGCAAATGGTGTTTTTGTTCAGCTGTATTCTGTGTGGAGAAATCTCCACATATCAAAAGAAGTTAAAGTACGATTATTCAATACAAACGTAAAATCTGTATTATTATATGCTTGTGAAAATATGAAAACTACCATCCAGTTAACAAGAAGACTACAGGTATTTGCAAATAAATGCTTAAAGCGAATAATGAATATAAAATGGACCCATAAGATTACGAACTAAATACTATGGAGAATCGCCCATTAGAAGTGAATAGAAAATCAGATAAAAAGTAGAAAATGGAATTGGATTGGACCCACATTACATTAAAAAACAGGAGTAATAGAGAAAACTGCTTTAGATTGGAATCCTCGAGGATATAGAAGGAGAGGTAGGACGAAGAGAACGTGGCGAAGGACAATAGAGGATGAGATAAGCAGCACAAGAAAATCATGGAACGAGGTCAAGCGGATAGCTGAAGACCGCAATGCCTGTAGGCTCTTCATGGATGCTGTATGCTGTATGCTCCACAAGGAGTAAAAGGATTTGATGATGATAACGAACAAACACCGTAATTTTGCGAAGTATCCTCTTATAGTCCCTATTCTCAAATGATCTACGCAACACGTGATCAGTTTATTAAGGTGGTATTGTGCATTTCAACTGATATTTTGGGAAAAGGAGAAAAATTCACATGTACATACAGACTCTGTTTATGTGCCCTGTTAAAGTCGTTATTGTAACTATGTTCTTGATGGAGATCACGTTAAGGTTTATATGTGGCTGTTGAAAAGTAAGGGACGATATGGAAAGTCATTGGATGCAAGTACATGCCTACAGCGCTCAAGATTATTAGCCGACATTCACTGTATTGTTCAATAACACAGTGTATATTTGTGGCCATGCAATTCATAGTGGTGTAATGCACGACTTGGTAAGGGAATGTATGACAAAAAACGCGTCACTGAAATTAATCGACGTATGTACCGGCTGTAGCAGGGATCCGTTAACGTGTGGATATGAGTGCTCTGCTATTGCAACAGCTTGTCATGACGACTGACGTGCATTTGCCTTATAGCAATTGAATTCGTGTCTATTTCGTAATTAAGTGAAACACTAGGCGTTGATCGGATGGTGTGAAACACTTTAGGCTAAATGGCGTGTCTAAAAACGCAGCAGGCATAAACAAGGCGCAGGTGAAATGTTGTGTAGGTAAACCTAATGCAGGCAAATTGAAGGTGATGAAATGACATGTAGAAGGAAGGGCTGTACTGAGCTGTTGTGAAATGACATGTAGAAGGAAGGGCTGTACTGAGCTGTTGTGAAATGACGAAAAAAAGTATCTGTTGATAGAACTTTTAAAACGACATCGTAACGTCTCTTATCTTTCTACCTCTCCTCTGAAAATCTATTGAACAACGTATTCAGGTCTATAATTCACTTGCTCTTTTATACAGGTGTGAAACTTGGTCGCTGACTTTGACGAAAGTGTATATATAGTGTCTGAACAAGTGCTGTTGAGGATTTTGGACTTACGGAGTGGAAAGTAACAGGGTATGAGAGAAAATAGAAGTGGTTTGTAACACGTGTGTCAGACATCCAGTACTTTTGGTGCCATTTAATGGAGCAGGACGAGAATGACGGACGTGTAACTCATGTGGAAGGGAAATGAAATGCCTGAAGAGGAGGCAGTACGTGGAGATTTAGAAATAGGCCCTATATATGAGCATCGTATTTAAGCAGAGAAATACATGAAGTTAGATGAAGTGCCAACGGGTACCATACCACTGAACGCGCTGAACAGCCTTCAGCATTATTCAACGAGTGCTGGTTTCTTTACCAGATTATTTCGTACCAACTTACCAGGAGCGAAAACGCGCTACAGAGTGACCTGAGCTGTGCAGGAGGTGCGGTTTCGTAGGAAAGTAGTTTATTTTTGTTTGAATTCGCGCATGCGATCCCCTTGTTCTGCCGAGTCGGCAAGTGATACTGAAATTAATTCCTGTTAATTAAAATGTGGTTATGGAAAGTAGCCAACTAGCTTCACTGCATCATCAGCAACATTTATCTGCTACAGTAACCGTATGATTAGGACAGCTCTCTGAGTTACAATCGTATTATTTCGCTGTATATACAGTGTAAGAAATTCAACTTTTTATCATTAACTATTTGTCTTCCAGTTTGCTATCCAAAAATTTAAAGATGATGGTATACAGAATTTTAATTTCGCCCGTTGTTTTGTATGGGTGTGAAACTTGGTCGCTCACATTGAGGGAGGAACGTAGGCTGCGGGTGTTTGAGAATAAGGTGTTGAGGAGAATATTTGGACCTAAGAGGGACGAGGTGACAGGGGAGTGAAGAAAACTTCACAATGAGGAGCTAAATGATCTGTACTCTTCACACAATATGGTTCGGGTAATAAAATCGAGAATAATGAGTTGGGCAGGGCATGTAGCGCGTATGGGGGAGAGGCATATACAGGGCTTTGGTGGGGAAACCTGAGGGAAAGAGACCACTGGGGAGACCCAGGAGCAGATGGGAGGATAATATTAAGAAGGATCTTCGGGGAGTGGAGGAAACTACATAATGAGGAGCTTAATGGCTGTACTGCTCACCCAATATTGTGCGAGTGATAAAATCAAGAAGAATGAGATGGGTGGGGCATGTGGCACATATGGGGGAAGGGAGAGGCGTGTACAGGGTATTGGTGGGGAAACCTGAGGTAAAGAGACCACTGGGGAGACCCAGGCGTAGATGGGATGATAATATTAAGTTTGATCTTCAGGAAGTGGAATGTGGGGGTATGGACTGGATCGAGATGGCTCAGGATAAGGACAGGTGGCGGGCACTTGTGAATGCGGTAATGAACCTTTCGTGTTCCATAAAATGCAGTGAACGTTTTGACTAGCTGAAACCTGTTAGCTTCTCAAGAAGGACTCTGTTCCATGGAGTAAGTAAGTAAGTATCAGTAACTATACTAGTTTCAGTCCAAGAAGTATATAGCATTGTCTTGCAGCTGTAATTGATGTTGCATACAGTTTTATGTAAGAACATATTTCGTTTGTGGTCGTTGGTTTTGTTATTTTCAGGTGTGTTGGACTCAGCGCCAGTCTGTGTTGCATTTAAGGTGGGACACTTAACATAAATTCACTCTTAAACTAATTCCGAGTTAAGTTTATGCGTAATTACACACAGTTACTTCCGTTGATATCTCATGCTTTCCTATGGACTGTAGGGCAAAACGTTTAGAACTCTGAGCGAATTCGAGGGAGCATCTCTCTTTCGGGAGACAAATTTCAAGTTCCTAACAGTCCAATTTAAAAA
>Ga0123354_10008433_pt1 | contig 15661 bp, 7 predicted proteins | sample TergutLab28metaG_2_FD_97872 | JGI IMG/M metagenome (GOLD analysis project Ga0123354, IMG submission 97872) | Labiotermes labralis P4 segment gut microbial communities from Petit-Saut dam, French Guiana - Lab288 P4 | ecosystem: Host-associated > Arthropoda: Insects > Digestive system > Gut ...
GTCCCCCTTTTTTCCCACCCACCCTCTTTTAATTTCCCCCCCTTTTTTCGGATAATTTCTTTCAAAATTTTCCCCCCCCCCCCCCCAGACTTTTGCTGATCACCTTTTGTGAACGTTTGGTACAGAATACAGCTCATGAAACTCTGAATCATTTTATGTTCCCCATTCTCTGGTTACTTACAATTCTTGAGTTCGTGGTAGACTTGGATAGAGGATGTACCTTTTTTTGACTGTCCATCGGGTTAGCAGCTGTTCTCAGGTTTGCGTAGTTTTCCACAGTGTCTCCAAATGAGTAATATCATGCTATGGTGCTTTCACCATTCCCACTCATCTTACCACCTCATTCGTAGCATTATGCTCGAAATAAATAGCACGTGAATATGATTGGTGCCAGTTATCTGTACTGTTACCCTGGTCAAGTAGCCCACTCACACTGCAGCCTGTACCATATCGACTACGTTCATACGACAAGCGTCGCTTCTTCTTTTCTTTCTACATCCCTTTGTTATGCCCTAGTGTTTTCCGCATCGCATCTCCCAGCCTGGTTCCCGCCCTCCGGCAAACCCTCAACAAAATATGGAACGACAAATGAGCATCGGACGTGCATGGGACCACCTGCCGGTAAGGAACGGAACTAACGGACCACAAACCAGCCCCTGGAGCCCTCTTGAAAAGAGTAATGAGGCAGAAACGTTACATACTCAGCGATTTTGAATCCCCCTCCGTTCTGATATCTGCAGTACTCATCACTTCCAACCCCGACCCCCGCCAACTTCTATCCAACGTAACTTCGCCATAAAACAACGTTAATCTTTTCAGTGGCGGATCCGGATCTTCGGTGCTCCGACAGATTACGATCATGCAGTGCCACTAATCAGGATAAAAGATTTCTTTTGAGAGCGGCGAAGGGAGGGTACAGAAGTAATCCACGGAAAACGCCTTCCTGCAGTAGCCGATAATCCTTTATCTCACCTACAAATATCCTGCAATCACAGATCGCGTACGAGCCCATCACCAGCCTCATAACCAATGAATATCAGGTTCTCTTTCTGTAGAAGTAAAGCGGCCGGAGCGTGAAGCGGACCAATCTATGTATTTAATGTCGAAATCTGAAATACGTCAGTCTTTAACTCTGCGTCTTCATTCGCATTTACGACTTCATGATTACGCATAGTTGCATTATGGACAGGCCTGTCTTGGATCATATTACTAGGAGACACCCCACTTTTGTGCTTTATATTCTCGGGTTAACAGTAATACGAACATGGCGATCGTGCGAACGTGAGAGGTAGCGACTTGTAGTTGGTCAACGGACTTTCGGCTGAGCTTGCTACATCGGCCTCATAAAAGACTTAAATATCTTTATCAGTACCGCTGTGACAATTTCAAATATCGCGAAGTTGTAAGACCTTCTTGACAGGTAATCTCGATCACACGTGCATTTATTCGTGAGATATGTAACGGGAATGGGGGACCGCGGTAGCACAGTGGTTAAGGTGCTGTGCTACAAATTGGAAGGTGGCTGGTTCGATCCCAGCTGGTGTCATTGACATAAAATCCTTCCGATCGCACTATGGCCCTGGGGTCGACTCAACCTCTAACAGAAATGAGTACCAGGAGCATTTCATGGGGATAAAGGCAGCCGGTGCGTAAGGATGTCAACCTTACCACCATCCTGTGCCATTGTCACGTAATCTGGGAACCTTAACTTCCTGGAACCCTCTGGACCACTCCAGGCCTGTAACGGGACTGCTTTACCTTTTTATGTAAATGGAATATGTCTATGTAAGAGTACGTAAGTGTGTTAAGCGGAAATCTGTAGGAAACAAGAGAATGTTTAATTTGAGCTTCCATGATAAGCTGGTTTCACTGTACAGCGTTCATTGGCTGGGGCTATTAATAGTCTGCGTGTACGGCTGCATCTCAGCTGATCAGTGCGTGTTTTGCTATTCTGTAGCATAGCCCTTCATTGTGTTTCATTCGGAGCTTGTTCTCCGTATTTTGCTAATCTAAAGCAAATTACTTGTTTTGCCTCAACCCAGGCTGTTTAGTTAAGAGGCTTACATCAACATTTTTTTTTCTTTGCCCTCATTTTATCGCCTGTCATCTGCTTGGAAACGAAATCCTTTAATCTCGTCTCCCGGCAGAGCAAACTTTTAATATCTTTCTTTCCATTTTCTACTACGTAAGCTTTCTTTTATTTTCATCGCCGGCCTAAACGCATGCGCTTAGATGAACCCGACACGCGTGACTCGAATTGACACAAAATGGAGTTGGGTTTGACAATTGAGACATGTTCTGAACTGAAACAAAACACGGCCTGATGCATATCGCAAATCTGGTTCAGCCATTCACTTTGTTCCTTCAACGTTTTGCGTTGTTTACTATTTTCTTAACCTACGTTCTTCAATTTTAAGAAGAGGTAGAACCTTTGTGTCGGTCATTCTGTCTGCAGCTCCCCTCCAAGGTCTTCTGAAACTTCGAACAGCCCTACGTCTGACTCAGCATGACGTGATTGCTCCTTTCTCCAGCAAATGAAACATGTCCGACACGCAGACTTGTGAGATGGAAATATCTGTCGTCAGGTAGGACCTGGGAGTGATGAACTAAACAAATTTGGGTTAATCGTAAATTACTGAACGCTTTGAAGCATAAAATTAATCTAAATAATAGGACCAGCACTTAAAAAGACAGTTCTTACCTCACAGAGAACACAACACAAAGAGCACCAGCTAAATGTTTAGGGAAATAAACCACGCTTGTTCTGAGAACAATACAAATTACATTAATGCACTATGTTGACAAAATGCAGAGTTTTTATGTCAAAAAAAGTGGTCCACGCAATTGCCACTGTGTTTGAAACAGCTAATATAGCTGCACAGTATACAACAAACTGCTTGCTTTGGAATTCACAAAGTATTTGGAATTTTTCTGTGTTATGAAATGAAACATCATACACTGCGTTTCGGGGACAGGTTCGGTCCACGTCTTCAGGCTTCCCCCATGGCGCAACAGCCCATAGTGGGCCAGGGCCTCCTCGTTATCGAGACTTCACGATCACACTCAAGACACACCACACTGGGTAGGACTCCTCTGGACGCGTGATCAGCCCCACGCAAAGATCTCTACCTGACAAAACACAACACTCACAAGAGACGGACATCGAACCCCACAATCCCAGCAAGCGAACGGCTGCAGATCCACTCCTTAGAACGGGCGGTCCACTGAGATCGTCCGTCTTCAGTCTTACTTCTTCCCAAACAAATGTCATTGTATAATGATTATTTGTACTGTTATTTAACCCGGATTAACGCCAAATTAGTAAATACAACAATTCTAAAAACAGTTTAGAACATATGTTTTAGCAAATTTTCGGTACACACCAAATGCAAACAATGCATAGCTGGTCACCATAACTGCTGTGTCTCACTACACAGCAGCACCGTGTAGGCAATGCCTGTGGTTACTGTAGTAATCATTCTGACTACCAGGACTGCATATACAGTGATACCCTTCACCATACTTGACGTCCCTTGACATCTACGCTAGGGGACACAAGGAGGTGAAGGCATATCAGGCAAAATCGCAGACTCCAGATGAACTCCTCTTACGGTCCAACACGGTCTGTCCTGCTGTAATGCAGAATCATCATGAAAGCGTAAGGAAAGCAGCACGTCCTGTTTTAAGCGAACTCGCCTGTGCATTCGATTGTAGCCAGTCATTTCGAACAGCAGGTACACTAGATACCTACTAACGTCGCAACTTACGTTAAATATGACGACTTAAGTATGCGTCATTTGAGATTAGGATCTGTGTTAAATAACTTTTTTTTTGTTCCCCAGAGTAAGGCAACAACCACCTAAATTTTGGTAGACTTCTCGCAGAATACACTGTATATCTGCGTGTCTGTGATATTAATCATGTTTTTGTTGAGTAATTTAGGTAACAGTCTGTAGTTGTATATAAACCATTACCATATGCCAGGGTGTTGATTGGTGTGTCACAATAGTTAAGTAGCGATTGTTATTGGAGGTGGTTTACAACTTGAGCGAATCAGATGGCAGCATTAATACATGGCAATTCATTCTGAACACAACCCTCCTTCCTGCCCCTACTAAATGCCTCTCACCAACCCCAATGCGATTCGTCCTTTCCTCTGGGAACGGGTGAAGGCTCGAAATTTAGAGATAAGAAGCCAGAGGTGTATCTCGGAGCGCGATCTTTATTGTATGGCATGTTGTCAAGTTTCCTTACAGTACTCTCCATTTTTCAAGTGCCATATGCGAGGTCGAGTGATTTGATATTCTGGCAACAGTTTGAAGACGTCTCAAATATCGCGAGGGGGTGACTAAATGCTTTTAAGTAGTGGGATTTACTGTAGCTCATCATTTACAGTGTTACATGAGTCCCTAAGGGGACAGGGGATTGTGGAATAAGTAGGGCTTTTGATTACTTGGGGGTTCGAAGCCTATGTGTGTTGCCCTGTTCAGCCAGTTATACCTACGATATGAAGTTTATATACACTCTTGAGTGTTAATATACATTGTACAGCACGAACAAATAAATTTGTTTGTGCCGACGAGATGTTCATGAATTGGAGCAATGACAGGCCATTGCGGCTTTTTCTTTGAAATTGTTACCGATGGTGAGCCGAGTTTGATCAGAATCTGAGGACTGAGAAGTTTAACGAAAGCTCGGTGGAAGATTAGTTTTCGTGTAAATGAACGTTACTGTACCGATTAGAACGAACATGGACATCACGTTCATGTGGGGCACCTACGTTTACACGTCGTGGTGTTCAGGCACAGGGAGGCGTGAATGTATTCATATTTGTAGGACTGATTAGGAAAATAGTATTCGCGAATCCAGAAGATGCACGCAAATTTGGCGAAGTGGACTCGCATCGCTCCACCCACGGACGGGTGGGATTCATTCGATCAGTTCACGCCACATGTGGGCGAGACTGGCGTGTGAAGCCGATTGTGACGTGATGCACTCGTGATGTCAGAAGCAAAGTAAGGTTGTGAATTTTAAAACGACAGCCCTCTCCGGGGGGTAAAAATAAAATAAATAAATAAAACCAGCTCTTCGTCTTTACGTAAAATACGTCATTGGTTTCCAACCTGTGAGTAGCTAGCTGTGTGCCGTTGGTCCAAGATCCAACCGTCAGCCTGTGTTACTCCATCATCATCATCATCATCATCATCATCATCGTCGTCGTCGTCGTTTCTTCATTAGCATAATCGCTGTCAAAACAACCACCACAACCACCACCACCACCGTTGTCCTCTTCCTCCCCCCCTTCCGTCTCCTCTTTCTCTTCCGTTCCTTGTCTTCCTTTTCCTACTCCTCCTACCCATCTTCTTTTCTGTTTTTATATCTGACTGTCACACTTGTCTACCTTTCTTCCACTTTTCGTAAATAGTGGCGAATAGCTCCCTGAAAATTATATTCTTTAAGAATACGCATACAAATCCAATTCGTACCTCACACAGAACACAGCCCGTAACCATTGTCAAGACATGTCTGTTAATGCTGTATAGCAATGTTTCCCAAATGTTTTTGCTTGCGGACCCCTTTTGGTTTCTAAAAACAACCAAGAATCCTCACATCCTGCTGACGTAAATATAGGATGTCCGGACGATAGGTATCCAAAATTAAAACTTTATATCTGAGAACTAATTTTAGATAGCTACGAACAGAGACCAGTAGCATACGGTACGTTACAGTGCATGGCATGATTTGACCGTAATTAAACTGACTGTCGCCCGCTTCGTGGGTACAGGGGTTCCTTAATTAGGTAATCTAATGGTAATATAAAAAAAAACACTCCGCTAATTAAAGGACTTCCGCTATTAGTTTTACAATACATCATTCCTTTAATCTAAAAAATTAGTACATTTCAAACTAACCATTACGTAAATGTATCCACGGATCCCCTGGGAACTGGTGGCGGAACACACTTTGAGAATCGCTGCTGCATGGGGAAATAATCGGTATTCATTCCGAGAATGAAATGAACCACATAAGCAAACCGTGCAGCAAAATGCATGTATCCTGTAGCGTATATTGACGTTTAGCCACGCGGTACGGTACATGTCCGTATATACACCACCGTACTGTACCTTAAGCGGTTCAACGACCAAACTGGCTGTGAGGTCGGTAAGGCGGAAGCCAGGGGCTGTGAGCGGGAAGGGATAACAAGGAGGGGCAAAAATAAGACGGTTCGGCTGCGAAGCGTAAACACTCTGAAAGCATCGGAAGGGATAGCGAAAGTGGAGAGACATTAAAGTTGTCCCTGTGTTTAAGTAAGCACCACTTCACGCAAGCAAATGGCGGAATGGAGGTATAACTCCATGTATTTGTAACTTCGGTACTAGGTGGAAATGAGTGGCCAGTTTCACGCCCCAGCCGTTTTAAACTGGGGAAGAGGCCCCTTCGCCCACCGAATAGGAGGTTGGGTGGGTTCGTGAACTGTTCAAGACGCTTCAGAGAAAACAGAGCTGTCTCGTCCCGCCGAGAATAGAGCTCAGATTTCTTGGCCATCCAGCCCTTAGCCAAGTCACTGTATCCACTGAGCTAGACCAATTCTTGGTTGACAGTAATATTTGAATTTTTTCCCCGCGTACACAGATTTGGCATGTTGCATGCGTGAATGTCCTGGACATTCGGAGGAGTAAGACTGTCTTGTGTCAATATCGTTATTGTGTAATAATACAGGAGAAGCAGACAGGCAGCCATGGGTTTCGAAGTCGTGACGCTACTATCTTAACTGTTAGAGCGGGTGGTGTTCGTCATCATCGCTATAACCATCATTATTATAGCCGAGTCATCATCATCATCATATCGGTGTTGATTGTAGTGAATCGATTTACAATACAGTTTGCAAGGAGTACAGCGAACGCAGCCATCCGTACAGTTGGATTCGACTAATGAATATTTGATTTTACAGCGAAAGCTTCAACAGACTTAAAGTGACTGTTTGGCCAGTCAGCACTGGCAGTTCACTCAGTGTCAATACTTTTTGAATTCATATTAGGCGCAACTTGAGGGTTTAATTATTAAGCTTACGATGTTTTGTCCTTGAGAACCTTAATAAAAGATACTCCCGTGTAAATATTCTAGTTCGAAAAATCCACAAATTCATGGAAATACGGCAACAAAAACGCAATAATGCTGTAATTTGTGTAATTTCATGTCATCAAATCAAGAAAAATTTCAGTCAAGTGTTGTTGTTGTTGTTCATGTTGGTGCTGTTGCTGCTTTGTTGGTGTTGTTCATGTTGTTGTGATTGTTCATGTTGTTGTTGGTGGTGGTGGTGGTGCTGTTGTTCATGTTGGTACTGTTGTTGTTGGTGGTGGTGGTGGTGGTGGTGGTGGTGGTGGTGGTGCTGCTGTTGCTGCTGCTCTTGTTTTTCTTCTCCCCCTTCCCCATTCTTGATACTATTGTTGCTGCCAACAGATTTTTGAAAACGAGCAGAACCTGTGGGCCCCTTTCTTCACTCTGTGTGCCACTGGAGTCTGGTCATTACTGTGCCGGTTCCTAATTACCGAATGATTCTGTAGAACTGCCTCCTTCATACACGAGCGTAGACTTAACGAAGCCGTCATTATATTATCAATAGTTCCTTATTGTGCAATAATGAGGATGTTTCCCGTTATTAAACTGAGCATTCGTCGGGTACAAGACTGATCGTGGAAAATTAAACATCGTCTGTTTCTCTCGTATTCACGCCACATAGAACATAGTTAGATTTGTAGCATGGGACATTCCTACTGCCAATACACACAGTAAAAATTGGCTGATGAAGGAAACAGGGATAGTCCCAGAATCATCGGAGATTCCTTCGATATTGACGCGGAATGAGAAGTCTTCAGTACGCGAAGGTGCAGGGTTTGACTTTTGGATGTCAAACCACAGTTTTGTTATTTTTATTCTGTTTCTGTAGTCTTACATCTCGCCACTGTATGCTGAGTCTTTGGAGGCATTATCTGAAATCGGAAAGGCAAACTAAGTCACTCACCTATAGAACAGAGCTCTTCATGAGAAGCTTGCGGACTGTCAGTACACGTAAAATCTTAGTAATTAACCAACTTAATGCACAAATTCTTGTTTTATAATAAGTTTATTGTATGCCTCTACATGTTTCGAGTACAATGTGCTATCATCAGGAGGTCAAAATTGTATTATACAATATCTGGTATCATCACACACTGTAGGTGGCCGTCCGGTGCACTGGTTGAGAGAGGACTCTCTCAACCAGTGCACCGGATGTGATGATACCAGATGCTGAACAATATAATTTTGATCTCCTGATAATGAGCACATAGTGCTCGAAACATGTAGAGGCATATAATAAACATATTATAAAACAAGAATTTGTGCATTAAGTTGGTTAATTACTGAGATTATACTGAGATGCACAGTCAGCAAAACATCAAAAGTACACGTGAAGTCACTCCACAGAAGACAGCTCTTTATGGGAAACTTGTAGACTGCCATTCAGTACACGTGAACTCACTCCATAGAACAAATCTCTTCAGGAGAAACTTGTAGACTGACATTCTGTACAAGTGAACTGCCCACTCCATAGAACAGAGCTTTTCAGAAGAAACTGGTAGACCCTCACTACAGGTGAACTCAATCTATGGAAGAGAGCTCTTCATGAGAAACTTGTAGAGTCTTCAGTACAGATGAACCCACTACACAGAACGGGAGCATTCGTGAGAACTTACTTGCTTAGGCTCTAAGCCAGTCGAGATATTTCTTTCCGTTAGGAGCCCGAAAGGTTAATCACAGTTTTCATGGGAGCCTACAGCTGAACCCTATTCTGAACCCAATACACGTCCAGAAAATAAACGGCCTTAGCGTACATATGTATTCGAGTACGGATAGCAGGCCAGTAAATCACAAGTGAACGCTTATAAACCGATATTTCTCTGACAGAGAGGTAGGTATATATTATATTTCACTTTAGGCGTCTTGATATTTCAAACATCACTTAGCGCTGACACTGTATAATAAAGATGATGCCGATCTCTGTCAGTGTTAATTATTGTGACTGCGTGATAAATGTGGAAGGCCTTTCAACTACTGTAGATTAACGGTTGTGTAATCATTGTTGGGAGTTGTCCAGTATGTAATAAATCTTCACCCACGTGACACTTTGGGAGTTTATTATGTACAAACACTCCCCGGCCTACGCAATTTCCGATTTACGCAGTTTTTAAAGAAGTAAACAACGAAATATTAACACTTTTTGCGGGCCGAAACTTTGCTTGCCGGACTGAAAGCGCGATGAGAATAAGGTGGCGGAAGAATACTGCTGGGCGATGGCATAGGCGACGGCGAGTCACGCTCCCACAGATCAGGTTCCATCCAGTGTGCTCGAGTCTGGATTTCAACAGGGCTCCTGTGTCTACGCTTGTATAGCTGGCCTTACATGTACTCAGTTTTGATTTGCGCCGAAACGATAATTATTGTGTAAGGCGTGGAGTGTCCATACTCTACAGGCGGTGTTGATTTATCTTTACCATGACATACAAATATCCGAAATGACCTTGAATCAACAGAGTGTAATGAGATTGCGGACTGAAGGCGATGAATATGGTAGTTCTGATGCAATGGAATATGTCTTGATATGATGACTGACCTCTTCTCAGAGAACTGTAACGCGGGTTGTTATCCAGCTAGTTGGTCAGTCAGTTACATCAGCTTGATAAATTATGCAACATCGAATGTGATATGGTTATATATGGTGAGTTAGGGAGGACATGTTAAGCAGTCCCATTACAGGCCTGGAGTGGCCCTGAGGGTTCCAGGAAGTTAAGGTTCTCAGATTTCATGACGGCACAGGATGGTGGTAAGTTTGTCAGCCTTACGCACCGGCCGCCTTTACTCCCAGGAAATGCTCCTGGTAGTCATTTCTGTTAGAGGCTGAGTCGACCCCAGGGTCATAGTGCGATCGGAAGGATTTTATGTCAATGAAAAATTCCAATGACACCAGCTGGGATCGAACCAGCGAAGGGAGGATATGGTACGAGAAGTATTTGAGGGCAGTCTTAGGCCGTTCGCAGGTGAAATTGAGTCAGTGATTGAAACCGTGTGTAACGAATACTAACCGTTACATGAGCACGTTAATTTAGTTACACGTTGTAAATGGCACCCATTATGTATAAAAGTGACGCTATTTCAGTTGCCTCGCGCCTGCCAACACAACGCCCCTTTGAAATTGCCACAGTTTGTGTACACAGTAGAACTGTTCGGTTTGATTGCTGCTTACCCTTCACAATTTAATGTTATTAATACATCTGTAGTAGCAATGTATGGAGCCACTGAATTTTGGCGCTGTAAACATCCCGGTCCCTGTGGGTTCAATGGCACTTCAGTGCTACACTGCGCGTTGTAGATATGCACGCCATGAGTAGTAACTGTAGCAAATTCAGTACAAATTCAAAAGGAAAAACTTGAACAGTAAAGAATGCTATGGATTTTATCCCTCCACATATTCTCAGAACTGATCCCAGTTCCCATACATATATTTTGCGTGAAGACTCTGTGTTGACATCCGTCCCCAGTAGCAGCCAAATAGAAGTTCGGATATCAACTGTATATACCGAAACGAACAATGAATTCAGGTAGTTTGCATGATAACTTTTATTTGATACTCTATTTCCGCCTGATGACGGCTCTTTGTATTTAGCCGAAACATGTTGCATTAAAGTCATATCATAACATAAAACTTAGTTGTGATTGAACGACCTTCGTCCTTTACTTTGTATGTCTTCATCACAAAGGCCACGGTACGGAAAGAGCAGGTTCCATCAACAGCTGCTTCTTTGATCGTGTAAAGCGCCCCACACACGCTCAGTTAAACTGAGCGATTTTACTGTGTGACGTCATACCTTACGGAAAACTGAGTAAACTGGGCAGTTTTTACAGGCAACAGCGCAGGCCTCACAGCTGTCCTTTCAGTCGTCTTTCACACAGAGAACTGAGCAGTTCACTCAGGGAATCCCACAGTTTCCTCAGTTTACATGCCAACACCACGATGGCATAATCTCAAGGCACATCCGTATCTAGCAATTCATTCAGCAGATGAACATCGCATGATATATTCCTTTTCAAATACCACTTCTTACTCCACGTTTTACGCTTTCTTTTCTTCTTTTAGGACAACATTGTAGCCGATGTGGCTAGCAAACAGCAAACGGTAGCCTTGTTTTTATCCACCGTAACCACACGAAGAAGAAGAAGAAGAAGAAGAAGAAGAAGAAGACACACACAACTGACAAACCTGATGGGAAACTTGTGCTATGCCAGAGAACATTCAGTTCTGTTTTTCCTGCAGTTTTTTTACACAGTTAAACTGCACAGTTTAACTTAGAGTGTAATGGGCCCTTAAGACCGACAAATTTTTATTTCAAGGCCATAAAGACGAAAATTCAAGTGGATTATATTTAAAGACCCAGTTATTGTATCTTACAAAATGACGACGCCGTGGAGCAGCAACCGAACACTCTTGCTACGAGAGGACTCACGCACTCTCTCAGAGTTTATCACCATAACGCACAGCAGTTACGATGTCATCAAGGTCAAGGAAATCCACAAAAGCACACTTTTATAGCACCAAAAGAAAGTTGCCATTATCTTCCTTAGGGATGGCGAGACTTGGACAACCTTTGTGAAGACGGCATTGAACCGACAGGTTCCATAAAATGGGTTGAATTTCTCGACTAGTAGAAGACTTTCGAGTTCTTCACGAGAGAATCCGCTCCACGGAGTTAGTCAGGTTGATAGACGGGTAGGTAGTTAATAATGTGTCATTGTACCGAATTTCAAAGTTCTGATTTCTTGTGCTGTGTATTAATATTTCATTGTGGGGCTCGCGGTGAAGCAGTTGGTTGAGGCACCGAGCTACAAGCCGGAAGGTAGTGTTCGAATTTTTCATTGACATAATCCTTCTGGCCGCACTATGAAATGAGTACCAGGAATATTTTCTGGTGGGTAAAAGCGGCCGGTGCGTAGGTCTGACAACCTAACCACCTTCATGTGCCGACTGTCTTCAAATCTGGGAGCCTCAACCTCCTGGAACCCTCAGGGCCTGTACAGGATTGTATCCAGGAAAGGATGTTCATTAAAACGTAACCATCCAATGTTTATCAGTGATATAATTATACACATTTTAAATGGCTTCATTTTTTCAATGACGGACTTGTTACTAAATGATTTAAAATCATAAATAATGTGCTATTCTATTTCTCTCGTTATGCATAATTTTTAAAGATCTTAATTTCCATCAGTGAACCCATAACGATGGAAACTGTTGAGGCATCGCATTATCGCCGCCACACAGAGTTGGCGTTCGCTTTCCGTGAATCCTCATTTTGACCTCGTCAGTATATCAAACAAAGCTTCTTAAAGCAGTGGTGCTTAGCCGGTGTGCTACGACCATAGCGTAAGCTTTCTTTGGCATTTGCAAAGCAAAAGCATTAGTCAATAGACTATGAAAATTGCCGGGATATCTTGTTCAGCCCAGTTTCTTTTTTCTGTTATCGGCATTTAGCCTATATTATGAACTCACTACATGGAGCAGAGCCCTTCTTGATAAGTCATTAATTCTTTACCAAGTCGAGAAATTCCCGCATGTTACGGAATCCGAAGGTTCATCACCGTATTAACAAGAGCCAGATTAATCCACTCAATCCCACCCCTTCCTCTTTAAGATCCAAAACAATATCGCTCACTGAATGCACTATTGGCACAACCCAAAATTTGCCTTTTGGAGTTAATACAACGATTGAACTGAAAAATATAACAGCTACATCCGACAATACCGGCACATTTGTTAGTCGAAACATACCCCGCTGGATGCCATTGTTGTAGAATGTAGTTGTTATATATTTTAGCTAATTCGTACTATGAAATCGAAATGGGGAAATTTCTGGATTGTGCCACTGTGACATTCAGTGAGCGGTATTATTATTATTATTATTATCATCATCATCATCATCTTAGGTGACATAGTCCGTTGTGTATTGCTTAAAATTAAGGTGTTATGTAAACAGCCGAAACATGTAGTGGTACTAAATTAAGGACCAAATCAATAGATATGCACAGTTGTGTTCGTCGGTTAATATAACGCCGCAATTATTATTATTATTATTATATATCCGGAATAGCGTACCAGGTAGAGTGACTAGGTTGCAGACTGTACGACCGAGGAATCGTAGTTCGATTCTCGGCAAAGGCAAGAAAATATTCCTTTCTCCAAAGCAGCCTCTCACTCCGTGGGTACCGGGCAGTCCTTCCCCGTGGGTTAAGCGGCGAGGGCGTGAAGCTAACCATTCAGCTGCAATTGTGTTAAGGAGGAATGGCTTTAGATTTCGGCTTCTTCTTATGTCTCTTTGGCGTCCACGGGGTCTGCTGTGCCTCTCACTTTACCGTTGTTGTTGTTGTTGTTGTTGTTGTTGTTGTTGTTGTTGTCGTCGTCGTCGTCACCGACGCCGCCGCCGCTGCTGATGGTGATGATGATGTTACGCATTTTTTTCCCCGCGACTGATTTTTTTTTTAAATTTCTGTGCGTTACTTACTACCCGCTCTACGTACTAGTCGTTTTTAATTCCACGTCTCATTTACTTGTCATTTTCTGCTTTATCCAGCGTACGTGTCCCTATAATCTTCAAACGTACATTTTTAATAAACATACTAATATATTTAAATTATACATTAGTATTAATAGCAGCGTATTTTACTCATTGCATTAAATCAATACCAGAAGCTGTAATTAGAGTTGTACGAGCTCCTGATGATGGGTGTCAACGCCCGAAACATGTAGAACTGCCTACAGAAATGTAATAAACTGAATAAGTCGCATCTTGTTGGACAATTATTAAATCCATGGATATATTTCTGTAATGGCTACTTTGGGCGTTACTTATTTTTAAATTAAGGGAATATTTGTTTGTGAAAAATCATCGCCAAACTTTTTTAATTGGCGATGTGTTTATTTTTTATGATCATTGGAATATATAATTAAGAATCTCCCTGTACTCACGAATCGAACGACAATCAGGGGCAAAACAAGCAGTGCACTGTTACGTACCGTATGCTGCTGGTATGTATTCGTGGGTATCTAATATCAGTTCTAGGTTTTAAATTTTTAATTTTGCATATCATCCGGGCACTCTATATTTACGTGAACAAGGATGTGAGGATTCGTGGTTATTTTTCGAAGCCAAAGGGGCTCCGCGAGCAAAAAAGTTTGGGAAATATTGGTTTGTATGGTTACAATATAATCAGTAAGAGTTTAGGATGTGGTCAGATGGCTGACATGATGTACCTATACGCTAACTTACAGAGGCATTGCTGAAGCTCGTATGATGTACTGAAGATACAGTAATGTGTAAGGTGCAGATGGCCATCTGCTTGTCCGTCGTCGGGGCAAGTATTTTACTACGCTGCTGCTACTACTACTACTACTACTACAACTATCACCACCACCACCACAACAACAACAACCACCACCACCACCACCGCCGCCGCCGCCGCTACTGCTAAAAGGCCCTAAGCGTGTGCCAGAATTTTACACTGTTAAAATTTGCCAGCAAGTTTCCTACCTGCTGGCACTCTAAACTTACATCTTGTACGGCTTAGGCTTTTTGCCTCTCAAACCTCAGATGTGAGTTGCAGCATTTTCAGTAACGCAATGAAATAGCTCTGACGAGGGATCGCCCCATCGCCAGCCCTTACCAATAAATGACAACACAGATCAACGCGGTAGTGACGAGGATAAGAGCTGGACATCTGAGGAATTGTGATTCGATTATCGTCGCCAGGACGAAATTTCGCTCTTCTCCAGTGTCCAGACCGTCCATTCATCCAGTCACTTATTCCATGGGTGCCCCGGCTCCCCAGCGGTAAAGCGGCCCGGACGGGAATCGAACCATTCACCTCTGTCTAGTTCCGAGGTTAAGAATGAGCGGAGCTGTACCGCTACTGCCTCACGTGCTTTCACAGCGAGCACAGGACTTTCTGTACACGCAAGGCGTCACGTCGCTATTATCATTCACGTCCCGGTGTGTACCGAATCAGCAATTCCAGTGTGCGAGCAGCCTGGCTGTACGGTCATTGCTAGGCGCTCAGCCCATCGTATCGACCTCCTATCACTACATTCAGTGGCAAGGACTGGCAGGACTAAACGTAAAACCAGGAAACATTGCCATTAAATGTGTAATAAGCATGCCTGCCTCTCTTTGTCTACAGGGTGGCGATTCTTAGTAAGAAAACGTGTGCATGTATACTGTCATTTGAAGGCCGGTGTCAAGAGAGCTTGGATTGGCATTAATTAACAGGCGCCTTTTTTTTTTTTTTGTGCTGTTGGCCATCTGGCCAGAAATATTCATCTTTGAGGTTGCTCATATGTCTGTATCCTCATCAGTGCGACTACCCCATTACATCATACTTATCATGACGTCAGTGGAACTCGACCGACAAAAACGCTAGGCAGTTCCTGTTTGTAACTTCATTGCATTATGACGTTATGGAAATTTGCGTCGTCCATGTCGCAGTTCCGACATAATTGACTTTAATTTGCTGTTAAGAGATCTTTTTTTGCGGGGGGGGGGGGGGGGGCAAGATTGAGTTTTTTAATTAGCCAGCA
>Ga0123354_10008434_pt1 | contig 15660 bp, 15 predicted proteins | sample TergutLab28metaG_2_FD_97872 | JGI IMG/M metagenome (GOLD analysis project Ga0123354, IMG submission 97872) | Labiotermes labralis P4 segment gut microbial communities from Petit-Saut dam, French Guiana - Lab288 P4 | ecosystem: Host-associated > Arthropoda: Insects > Digestive system > Gut ...
GCTGCTGCTAAATGAATCATGTCCTCACCAATCACAACGTCTCGTGTTTCATACATAAACACTCAGTTGCAAAGCTGCTACCAACTAGACATGCGATGAATGATTTGCTCAGGCTGCAGTTACTCAATGCCATGACGACTTTCACAACTCTTACGGGTTTCCTTACTAAATCATTTACAACCAACAAAATCTATCTACATGGGGCCCGTTCAGGGTCTGAACCTGAATCGCCCGTACATATCAGGGCTTGAACCTGAAGTGCCGGTAACAGTACCACCGTACCAAAATTTAGTCGCCCGGGCAACCTGAAGCCCGGGGTTTGTGCACTCCTGTTTTAAGCGCTGATTAACTTCAATTTTTGTGGGAAAAAAACTGTTTGTATAAACTGGAGTGCGAATTTCGGTTTGAATAATAAACAGCCAGAATTCATATTCAGCATTGCAATCAAAAACGTTAATTGCTTCAGCTGAGACAAAAACACGTCAACTATTAAAATCTAAAGCAGCCCAAAACGGCCGGGCTGCATTCCGTTGATTACGTCGTCCCAGCAAATGCTAGTCTAATGTTTCGTTTCGACGATACAGCAAATAACGTGAACGCATTCAGTTACACCAAAATTAAAATTCTTCATACACAGAAATGACTTTCTTTTAAACTCCAAAAATGAATGTACTTAGCTGACTTAATGGAGCGGATTCCATTTCGAAAACTATACGTTGCTCATGGTAAAGAATTCCAACCTCTGGTCAGTCATTTCGTCACAGGTTCCTTAACCTGAGTCAGATTAATTCAGTCCAAAATTTTATCTCTTATGTTTGTAAGATTCGCTGATAACGAATGACGTTAATAACACGGTGAGCAAGCTCTGGTCTTTGGGTCATGATTTAAATCACAGAAATTGTTCCAGAAGGAAAGGACAAAATAGTCAAATGTGTTCTGGGGGGATGGAACAAAAAAAACCAATAGAAAACAACAAGAAAGTGGTGGAAAGACCGTGAACCAATCCAATATTGTGAATGTGTCCCAGCATAACACAAATGTTCAGAAAGAGGCAGCACCCTCGCAGTCAGCTCAAAGAACTTGCCGTTTTCTGCCATTACACTGCCTTTACATTCAAGGCAAAGAAACAAATTCATGAACCAGATTATTTTAAGGGTGTGAAGCACTGTGTCAAAATAAACGCCAGAACCAGCACTTTAACAAAAATGTAATTCAAGCGCAGTTTCCATGTAACGCACACTGCTGCTACAAGTTTGTTGAGTTCACCACAGCCGGTTAATGTGAATTTCCTTGCCACATTTTCCACCTCTGTTAGCCTTTCCACTAACCACATCACGACGTTGATCTGTGGCGACTTTACAAGCTGACCTACGCTATAAGATTTGATGTTTGTATGACCGTGCATAATTGATACAATAATATAAACAGCCAACTACATGCAACAATAGCAGATTTTATTGATAATTACAATCAGCTCAACATGTTTCGGGCGATAATTTCGCCCGAAACATGTTGAGCTGATTGTAATTATGAACAAAATCTGCTATTGTTGCATGTAGTTGGCTGTTTATATTATTGTAAGCTATAAGAATATTTGTAAAATGTGTCCAGATACTTCAGATATAAAGTCACATAAATGACCACAATGATGATGATGATGACAAACGTAACACCTATCATAAATAAATTCTATATTACCACACACATTAAAGCATAGAACGATTACTACCACTACTACTACTACTACGTTTAACAGTGAAAACGTGACTGAACTGTGGCATAAGAGCAATTCAAAAACCATTCTGCAGGCTTACATTCACAAAAATTATGAATAAAACATACGAGATATCACTTCGTTCCTCACAGAGAACACAATCTGTGTCCATTATAAACACAAGCCAGTTAACTTATTTAGGAAAATAATCGTTATTGACTGATGCAGTCATATAAAACACATACACCGTTATCATGTGTGGTAAAAAAGGTGCAGTTTCTTAATGTGGCAGTAAATTAGCACTGGAATTGAAAACGGTTAAACAACTCTCTTATCATGCATGATGACGTTGCAAAACAAACTTTTGTCATAAAAACATCTGCCCATAGAAATTCAAGGTTGTATGAACATTTTACGAGTTTTTTTTAAGCAACCGTAACCATTACCGCATGTACACCGAATATGCAGGAACCACGAATTAACTGAAATTGAGTCACCAACGTTTTTCAGTAAAACATCACACCATTATAAAGCATCTGTAAGCAGTGTGACTCAATTTCAGATAATTTTTTGAGGGTACAAATACTGCATGCCCTTCCCCACATCCTGTAATTCCAAATGACATTCAACCACTAATGACCAGTCATCATTTTATGGTTCGTATTTTACAGGAAGAAAAGAAACATTATTATAGGTGTCACTACCTGTGAGGGCAGTACACATTAACACACAAAATGTAGGTAATTTTCTATACAGTATACAAGGCTATTTAATAAATATCAGCTGACAATACTGCACAACAAACAGTAATATTAAAAGGCCTAACAATAACAATGATATGGAGAAGAAAAACATGATTATTCTGATCAATGATACCTATAACTCAATTCAAGCATCAGTTTTACACAACTATACACCTTAATTTAAGTATAAACTGTGTTATAAAAATTATTTTTAAAACAGTGCTCAGACCAGAAGAAAGGCTACACAATAAAACTCATAGAAGTCTACTACAAATTTCAACAGTGCATAGCAACAGCAGCTACATATTGTGAAGAATGCAAGTGAAAGTTGACCAAGCTGGCAATGCCTAGCACGTAGCTTTCTTTGAAGAAAAAAAAAAATTGTTTCAAACAGTAGCAGTAGTATTCCAGCTACCGGTAACAAAATGTCCATTTCATCCAGTGGCAGGTGTTCATAAATGTATAAATTAGATAATTTACATCAATTCAAAGTCCAATGTAAACTGACAAAGAAAATATAGTTTCAACACGAATTACAGATCCCTCTGGACACAGTGAAAGTTGGTTAACAACTGCAAATTTATAAACTAAAAGCTTTTCATATGAGGGTAAATCACTGTAGCTATATCAAGCCACACACACAGACACAGAGAAACTCCACATTTGGGTAATTTTGGGTTCAACTCCAGAAAGCCACCATAATAGGAACTAAAAATTAAAATTCATATAATCACAGCAGATGCCATAACCTTCTGCTTTTCAACAAAAAAACACTGAAAACATTACCTTACCTGTCCTAGGTTCCTGAAACCATGCTTTCTTGCAACTTCATCGGCAGCTTCCCGTCCACTTGGTATATGCACAGCAAATTGATTCATGTACACCGGTGACTGTCGACAAAATCCGAATGACAGAAATGCCACCAAATAAAATAGGCACGAAATATAACACAACTCCCACTGAAGTCTCATCTTGAATGATCTTCAACAGTCTTCAATGGATCGTTGCCACACACCCACGTATTTTATCTGCAATAACACATCAAATTCTTATTTTGGAAAAAATTTCTCAAAACAAACATGTAGTTCAATAACGACAAAAACAATTGTATTACATACTAAGTCGCAAGACACTTTATCTGTGAAAGGGGGCGTTTCCCTTCGCCACCAATGATTACATTTTTAAGTTACTATATGCACATAAATTTAATTAAAGCCAACCAACCAACAATACAGTGACTATAATCGTGTTGCCGCCATTGGCGAAGAAATAATGCTTACCAATTTAAAATTATATCCACTCTGGCGCAAATCATATAATACCGAATATTCAAGTGCGATATACTATCGAACACACGTCACATTTTATGACATTATTACATCCCGATTTTATTAAGTAATGGAAATATCGACATTCTTACGAAAATGTTCAAAATTATACACTATACAAAACAAGCAAACCTTTCTGACAGTACTCCTGCAAGCAAGTTTTAACTGTTCTACTTTCGACTACAAGGAACACGGCGTTGATACACTCATAACTACATGTACAGACTTCTACTACGGCAGCTATGTTTTAAAAAATGACAACGTTATCTTTTTGTTCTTAACAACATGTTTATACAATGTTTTCCAACATTCGTAACACACGCACACACGAATAAAATGCAAATTGCTTCGGAGCACCAGACTTCCCAACCGACACAACCCAAGTGTTGCACCTCACTATTCTCCAAGATGACGAACAAATGCCTGCAGCTGTAGTGGCCAGGGCTGCCAAAGGCACAAATATTACGCTAAACCCATGCATCCGGCTGATCTGAAATCACGATTGAAGAAACAGCGCGCACTCTATATCAAATTCTACTTGTGATACAAATTTATGAGAGAGTTATGGATATCAAACGCCTGTAACACTAAGAATCTGTATAGAATTTTCGGTCTCACGCTCGAAGCAGATGCTACAGTGTCGCCAACGTCGGCGCGCCAGGGGATGGAGCACGGGATACGTGACAGCTGGGGAGCGTTCCTCAACGGCCGGTAGAGGCGCTGCAGGCCCATAACAGAGGCACATACTTTTGCGACACTCTGGAACACGGATAAGAGTACCGATCACCAACATAGTACCCATGAATCACATTGTATTACATTCATGAGTACGGATTGCAGCGCCATTTAATCCGATTATCACAGATAGCCCAGTCCATGGTGTAGAATGCAATCTGAGGTTGCTTCTGTATATGGTTGGTGCGCTACTAGCATCACGAAAATCAACATTGCCAAAATATTTATAACTAAATGCCTTATGAATAATGTATAACCGGTCGTGATATATTAAGCCCAGGGAGTGCTTTTCGATTAAACAGGTTTGCACGTTGATTATAACAATATTTGCGTTTTCTGAAATAGCCAAGTTGTATGGCTTACTTAACACTAACATTTTCCTTCACTTGACTGTTTATTCATTCTGTATTTTACCTTAGTATGATCCAAGTTGAAATATGCCTGTAATTTGAAATCCCTTGTCATCCAGCAGAAGTTGGCCATGCATTGCTATAATTGCTTCAGTCTCACATCAATTATACAGTAGAATTTGCAGGACACAAACACCCACAAAAATGCAGTTACTTTTGATTTATGAAAAATATTTGGAGCAGCAGAGCTTCTATACTAAATATGGCCCTCACGGTATGTTTATTAACTGATGTGTTGCTACCTAGCACTCATCATGCATTGCTTCAAGGTAACAATTCACTTTCGTTCTTTCCTGGATAGTTCTCACATGCAAATCACGATCTCTGTTTACAATGCTAAATGTAGAACTTCACCTAATACAGTAATATTAATATAATCAATATCTGCACACAAAAGATTCTCATTTTCAGATACTGCAGTTGCAATGAACAAGGCTGTCTGCCAGCATGGTCAGGTCCTCACCTCACTACCAGACAGCCAACAGAACTAGCATGACAAAATCCTATTGCGTGTATACAGTGTTGAGATACTCCTGATAATGGACGGTGGACCTGTTCAGAACATGTAAAGTACTTTATCAAATAAATGTGAGAATTTGTGCATCTCGTTGGCTTTTATTATAAGAATGGAAATTAAATAACCCTTCCCCCAGTTTGTATATACGTTAAAAGCCACATACACATTTCTCAAACACATCAGAAGACTTAATAAACTGTCTGAATAAACCTAAAGAGGAAACTTAAAGGCAAGGGAAACAAGGAAGAGAACAGCATGAAAAAATAAAAATACTACCTTTCAGCACAAACTGTGCTTCATGCCATAAAAGACTATTCACTGGTCAAATATAATAACTAGTTCCTACAGCTTTATGGAGTAAAGAGTTCAGTATTTCAGACAGATATTCCAAATATTGCACATCCCCTGATGAATCAACAAAGCATATGATTATAGCACTGTAGGACATATCTTTCATGGTAAATTATTCAGAGAGTTGCTTATTTAACCCCCCCTCCCCCCCCAAAAAAACCTGGAACAAATGAAGCCTTCTCTGAAGTAAAGTTTATGTTCTAGTTTTAGGTTATACACTTCAGAACAAAAGACCCTATACCTGCCTATGGGTATCATGATGAACAGGATAAAAGAATTTTTTTTTTTTTTAAATAAGTTTGATATCATCATATTCTTATTCACCCTACAGCTATAAGGTTTTAGTTTGTGTCTGGACAAAGTAAATACTTCCATTTAATAAACGTTTTAGTTTGTGTTCGGACAAAGAAAATACTTCCCTTTAATCAACAGGTTATGAAATATACCATTTTCCCTTTTCTGTTCATTTTAAATTTTCCAATTACCATTTTAACACAAAACACTGAAAATGAATATAATTCCAATCGTCAAATAATGATTGCAATGCCAAAAGTTTCTATAACTCCAGAAATCTCATTGGTCAAATAATGTACAGTTACAATGTGTATCTTTAGCTCAAACAGATCTTTTCTATTACATAAATAAAAACAATTCCTTTATTTACAGCCTTACTGCCACCTGTTCACACAAGATGCTGACCAGTTGATGGCTTTCCTTTGATTAGACCAAAAACACACTTTGCTGCACCATCTAACTGGACATGCTGTTCATGCTCAATGTTACCAGTAAAACCTCATTAATTTCAAACTGGTTAACTCAAAATACTGCATAATTCAAAGCACATGACATACCCCCACTTTAAACAAATTATTTTGTCAACTCTTGAACGTGGTTAGTAATTTTAAGCCACATTTCATTTTGGTCATCAATTACAAAAAGTTTAGTAATTCGAAATACAGCAAAAGTCCAATAATTTGAAATCTGATAATCCAGCACTCCTGATACTCTGGCATAAAAACTGGGAAATGCTAGTGGGTGAACTGTGTGGAGAAACAGGAGATACAGTAGAAGCAGCTGAACTAAACACTGCCAAATAAAACACAGTCAGTTCATCACCATCTCATGCCATCTCCATCTACCATCTTCTGTTGTTATCATAACAAGAATTTAGTATGTATGGCCTTTATCTCTGGCAAAAATTATATAATTAATGCTCTGTGGAGGCTTGACACATATCAGTCTGGGTTCAAAATATCAAGACGATAAACTTTGTCACAAAATTTGTTGCGTTGTCACAAAACACAGAAAGACACCACTGTAAAGAGCTACCATATTATCAACTAAACTGCTGTCCAGGTAATATTTTTTAAGCACAGCTAGTAGCATGGATTTTAGTAATCTGAGACACGCTACACACTGGCCAAAATCTGGTTCCAGGAATAAGAATATAAATTAAGGAATGGACCTCTGTGTATATATCAAGTTACAATACTGAAATATTCATTGTAAAGCATAGGTAAATGAACTAATTCATAACCAAGTCAAAATTCCATCATACAGACTGTTTCAAAACCACAATTTACTAAACAAAACACAATTAGAAAATATCAGAGATCAAGGAATGCATATGAATGTTCTTCTTCTTACATAAATTTCCATTTACATGAAGCACAGTCAAGCCCCCTAAAAATAAATGTATCCCAAAACTATGCTTCCAACTTAATACAACCCCTGTATTATGACGTAAAGTTAATGCTGTGAGGAGGGCTCAGATCCTAAGTGCAGCCTCCACAAATGCCATGTGCAAGTCGTCACGAGTTCAGATGTGGTAGCCGGAATTCCCGACGAATGTAAAACAGAATGTATGGCTTGCATCTGGCAACAACCTCATCTTCTGTTAGTCGAACTGTACTGTCATTGAAATGGAACCACTGACCTGCACGAACAGTATCAAATATTAGCTTACGTTAACGACAAAACAGGAGATAATTTTATCGATAACATATTTATTTTAAAAACATGTTCACACATATTAAGTGCCATGGAAACAGGTAAAATAAAATTTCTCCTGTGCTTTAAATATAAGAAGAGAAAAGGACAATTATATAAAAATGAACTTAAAATGCAACCTACCGTCATTGATCGCAAATGCCGTATAGTGACCAGATCCAGCCCTGTAAGAAAGGAAACAAACTGTAAACATGTAAATATACTGCAACTGAACAATTACCATTCTGATACAGAATGACTTAGAATTGTAATATCTTCCTAATAAAAAAAAATTATGTTCGTATAATATCATTCATATTGAATATTGAATATCAATGATTTGTACTCCTCACCCAATATTGTGCGGGTGATAAAATCGAGAAGAATGAGATGGGCTGGGCATGTGGCGTGTATGGGTGAGGAGAGGGTAGGGAAACCGGAGGGAAAGAGACCAATGGGGAGACCTAGGTGTAGAAAGGTGGATAATATTAGGATGGATCTCCAGGAGGTGGGATGTGGGTATATGGACTGGATTGGGCTGACCCAGGATAGAGACAGGTGGTGGACGCTTGTGAGTGCGGTAATGAACCTTCGGGTTCCGTGAGATGTGGGGAATTTCTTGACTAGCTGCAAACCAGTTAGCTTCTCAAGAAGGACTCTGCATCATGGAGTAAGTAAGTAAGCATATCAAATATTTACTATTCACTCATGAGACACCAAGGTTACTTCAGAGGTAAGTGGTTTCTGTAATGTGATAAACACATGTTTCAATAGGTTTCTACCAAACTCCACAGCTTCACATCCTGGAATACAGTACTCTTCATTGTAATCATCACAAAATAGTTACTTTATTTGGCAAAGACTTATGGCTGTTGTAGTGTATACCAAGCCCTTGTTTTATGTCCTAGCTGTGTGTCATAAGAAAGTAGTGTAAATCAATGAGTCATAAATTAAAAATGATATTGCCATAAAAAAGAGGAAGAGTTGAAGTTGAGAATCACAGACAGTAGCCAGTCAAAGGGCAATAAACCAAAAATGACAGGGCGTAAATGAAGAAGTGGCACATTACAGCAAAAAGCCATAAATCAAGTGCAGCATCAAACAAGGCCTACATCTATATGAAAATCCCTGAAGAACTATGAAGTCGTTAAGTCAGCAATCATCTCTTGGAAGCACAAAGATAAAGTTGAAACAAGCACAGAATACACACAATTATACATCCCACAATAAGAATGCAGTATACTATAGAAAAGTGCTTTGCCACGAAACAGGTTAACAAAATTCAGAAATTTTCAGTTCTTCAAATAAGGATAGTAAAATTACACTTGTTACAAGAATAAGAAACAGAATAAAACAGGAGCCTTTTGAACAAGGACAACTGAGTAAGCAGGTTACAAACCTCAGATGCTTCATCCCTGTTGTGTTTTATGCAAATTAGGAGGGGGTGGGTACATAAAAACACAACTGTCTATGTATCCTATTTATTAGTGTGACGACATATTTCAGCCACTGTGGGCCATTCCTCAGGTCACAAAAATATGAGGAGAAAATATACAGTATAAGAACATTTGTTGTTGTGCATATTCTGAGCTTTCAATGAGATCTCATCGTGCGATTATCTATATTGAAACTGATAATATATGACAGGTAAAGTGGGTAGAGATAAGGTACATATACATGTTGTAAGTGATGTCTTATGAGAAAAGTGCCTTGAGTTTAAAGTGGATATGCATGTTGTACACTTCGATTGCTGTGAAAAAAGCAAATGGGGGGTAGTAGTGCTCAGTGGAAAGCTTGGGGTATCCCGAGCATGTTCGTGGCAGCTACATGGACGTTTCAGGCTGGCTGTATGTATGAATGTGGAAGTATTCATTTATGTCAAGTATCCTCTGCCTGTCAGGTCGCAGAGTTTGTTGGCGCGTGTGCAGCTATGTTGCAGATGAGCTGGAGCGAAGAGGCTGGGCGTGATTTGTAACTCAGTAGGTGAAGTAGTCCGTTCGGAGTGGGTTTGTGCAGTGGGAGGTGATAATTATGCAAGGGATGTCAGCATCCAGTGCAGGTGTGTTCTTGTTCACTGCTACCTGTGGGGAATACTATATATGGAAAATGTTGGTACATGTGTGTGGTGGATATGTGTCCGGGCGAAAAGTATAATGTACTCACTTTTAGTTGCGGTGGAGCCCATTGCAGTAAAGATTCTGGTAGTTTTCGTTCGCAGAACCTCAGAGTGTAACTGGCTGTAGCGTCTCGTGTAGTGTACACCACGAGTGTTGCGCCTACTGTGGCTGAGGGAATGTTGAGTGCTGGGGCGGAGCGGGGGGTCTCGGTTCAAGGGAGGGAGGGGGGTGGGTAAGTCTGTTAAATGATCAGGTAAAGGCTGGGTGAGAGGGGCTGGGTGCTAGTTGCTTGCCCCTTGAAATTATTTGAGAATGGTCTCGAAGATTTTGTTGTTGGGGATCGTGTGGTCATCACTGAGGTGCTTGTTTAATAAAGCTTCCTTATAAATGTAGAAATGCTCTATGGTATTGAGGTGCATGCCTTTCGTCTGAAGCTGTAACATTTGCATAGTGTCTTGTATGTTTCCAAATGCATGTCGGTGCATTGTTAAATGTTGCGTGTATTTAGAAGTTTGGGTGTTGTGACAGATGGAGGTCTTGTGTTTGTTAAACTTGGTTCTGAAGTCTCGGCCTGTTTGTCCTGTGTACGCCTTTCCACAGTCTGGGCATGTTCGTTTATAGACGCATGAATGTGTGTATATGTCCTGGATGTGTGGACTTTGTGTAAGGTGGTGTAGTAGGTTATTGTTGGTGCAACAGGCTATTTTATGTTGGTGTGTTTGAACAGTTTGGTGATGAGTGTAGTTTCTCTGCCCGTGTATGTGAAGGTGGCCCATTTTCGTTTTGCTAGTTGTTTCTCTGGTTGTGATTGGGGTAGGGTTTCCGTGGGAGTATCAGGATGGAGTTGTTGTGTAGGATGCTATGGATAATATTTTCTTCATGTTGGTATTCTGCAGTGTGACTGGTAGGCTTTTAGACGGTTGTATAGAAATCTAACTGCTGCATATTTATGTTGTGTGGGGTGGTTTGAGATGTATGGGATAATGGTGTCTGTGAAAGTTGGTTTTCTGTAGACGGAAATTTTGATGTTCATTGGTGTTTTGTGAATGGCTATGTCCAAATAGATAATTGTGTTGTTTTGTTCTACTTCTTGGGTAAATTGAAGGTTTGGATGGATGGAGTTGAAATCGTGGAGTAATGAGTGTATGTAGGTGTGTTGTGAGTCATAGATCAATAAGACGTCATCGACGTATCGGAAAAAGGTCACTAGTTTGTGTTTTTGAGCTAGGTGGGGGAGGTGAGTGTGTTCAATGTGTTGCAGGAAGATTTCTGATATTATAGTAGAGGAGGGGGCACCCATTGCGAGGCCGTCGGTTTGGGTTGTTTTGTCATTGTACTGGAAGTAATTCTGTCTTGTAATTACTTCATACCAGTCCAGTAGTTCCGATCTTATTTGGGAGTCAGCAAGGTTGAAGGCTAACATGTTGTCCAGAATTTGTTTTGTTTGTATTATTGGGGTGTTGGAGTACATGTTGGTGATTTATCTTAGTAATTAACCAACTTGATGCACAAAATTTTTGTCTTACAATAAGTTTATTTCATAGCCTCTACATGTTTCAAGCACATGTGCTCATCATCAGGAGGTCAAAATTGCATTACACAGCCTCTGGTATCATCACACCTATAGGTGGTCGGTCGTCTCATACACAGGTTGAGAGAAGAGAGAAGTCTTCTCTCAACCTGTGCATGAGACGACCACCAATAGGTGTGATGATACCAGAGGCTGTGTAATGCAGTTTTGACCTCCTGATGATGAGCACATGTGCTCGAAACATGTAGAGGCTACGAAATAAACTTATTGTAAAACAAAAATTTTGTGCATCAAGTTGGTTAATTACTGAGATAAATATACTGAAATGCACGGCCAGAAAAACATCAAAAAAAATGTTGGTCATGTCAAGGGAGGCAAATGAGGATAGAATAGATAACCACAAGACAACAAGATCTCGTTGAAAGCTCAGAATATGCACAACTAATGTTCTTATACTGTATATTTTCTCCTCATTATATTTTTGTGACCTGAGGATGGCCCACAGTGGCCAAAACACATTGTCAGCATAATAAATAGGATACATAGACAGTTGTGTTTTGACGTACCCACCCCCTCCTGATCAGGTTACAAACACAACAACCAAGCAATCATCATTTCATTCACAATATTTACTTGTTCTTTACAGTGTCGATACCACCTCAGTCCACCCATCCTCCTACTCACTCGGTAATGGTTCACTGCGGGCACTGTGCCCATGGCACGCGGTTGACTATCGAGTTCCACGATGCAATAAAAATGCATGGAGCTATGACTACACTCCACCACATGCCATGCAGTGCAGTGCTTAACAGTGACAACCCTTATGTTTCCTTTCCTCTACAAGAAATGGAATTGCTTACAGTGATATGGGATGAACATTAGTACTATGTACGGTAAAATCCACTCACCCTGAACCATGATGGACAATTACAGCTGCTAAGTCATAAAGGTTGCTTCCCATCCCTGAGCGTCGAGTTTCATGTAAGGAGCTTAACACAAACTGTGACATATCAAGCGCTGTGACTGGGAATGAAATATGTGTGTCTATCTTTGTGCGTAAGGAATTGTGCCATCGAAACCTTTTTAGATGTAGACACAGTACCTGAAAATAAGAAGAATGACACATGGAAGCTGAGGAGACAGAATTATGTAACCAATGACAATGAAAAGTGGGTGGATGGATTGCAGGTTATACATGGAGACCGTATCAACTACAGCTGGATTTGAACCAGGCACAGTATGAGTACCAGTGAGAAGCTAGCAAGATATAATCAAGAATCAATGAAGCACATTGAAACTGTAAAGAAAACACACTAAATACCATTCCGTATGCTTTATAATTCATAATAATTACTCTCATAACTCACATTGGGCAGTCTTCTTATCCAGAATCGCTTGGTAGACCTCTGTTTACTCTTGCAGTTGTTGCAATAGTATAACTCGGTTTCTGCTAATTCCTCTACTTCAATGAAACTTGTCAGGCAGTCTGCAACATTACAATCCCTGTATGTTTAAATGAGCCAAATTAGGTATAACAAACAGATATGTACAGTACATAAATGTACAGTAAGTTCCAGTAAAAACACTGCTTTTGTAGGATGAAATGAATAAAACACAGTGAACTGTTACAACATGTGTGTGAACTGGATATAAATGGAATTGATTTCCCTGTTTTAATGTCTTATTTGAGTAATGAATAATACTATTAAAATATAATCAGTATTTCAACAAAACAACACACAGTAATGAAAAATATGTAACAAACTTTAAAGGAATATTTGCTAGTCATGTTGGTGTTTACAAACCTTATACCCCTGTGCCATGTAATTTCCAATTATGTGACTATAATGCAGTTTTTCAGAATGCAGTATTCATCATGAACATAACTACACCATTACAGAAAACAGGCTGTATGTAGCATGAATATGAAAAAAAAAAAAACAGTTTTTAAGCATATATCAGTTCATATTATGGCAGACCTAACAAAACCTGCCTAATTGAAAAGGACTCATAAAACTACAAGCATCATCACATACAAATTCCCCCCCCCCCAAGACAATCAATTGCTAAGACTGTCATACCAATGGTAGATGAATGAAAGATATGAAACACAATAAAATGATCATGACAGGAAAAAACTGAAGTGCGTGGAGAAAAACCTGCCCCAGTACCACTCTGTCTACCACATCCCACATGGAGAACCCTGGGATCAAATCCCCACAAAAATCAGTGGGTTCACTCAGGCCTCTGCAATGACAGGTCAGTGACTATATTACAATACACCATTTCAGGAACCACTGTGAAGTGATGTGTTGTCCCACCTTGTAAGCTGTCACTACAAATTTTAACAAATGAATGACGATGAGAGGTATTTAAAGTCACAACTCCTATACCAAATTCTGCAAAACTCAGTGGGTTCACGTCTCTTACTTTAAATAAACTGCAACAGTATTATGACTTTTGGAGGAAGAAAATGTTTGAACAAAATCACGTAACTCAATTATTATACCAACTGCTGCACATATATAAAATTTTATAAAATTTACACATTAAAACATTAAAAATGCTCCGACATATTTCGGTCCTAGGACCATCATCAGGGAGCTATATCGTCCTTGCTAAAGTTACACTATAAAAGTCACATTAATTTCACTGTACCAGTTGGTATTGTGGCAGCATGCCATGTTGTGTAATGTTATGTTGCAACATAACATTACACAACACGGCACAATACATAACTGGTACAGCGAAATTAATGTGACTTTTTATAGTGTAACTTTAGCAAGGACGATACAGCTCCCTGATGATGGTCCTAGAACCGAAACAGGTCGGAGCGTTTTTAATGTTTTAATGTGTAAATTTTATAAATTTTATATATGTGCAGTAGTTGGTATAATAATTGAGTAACTCAACAACATGCACGGTGTAACAACGAAAATAAAATCACATAAAATATACTGCCTCAAACATTTCAGTAACATAGATGACCCATGAAGTGTCTGCTAACCAGATATATTGCAAGGTGGTGGTAAATCTTCACTATCCTTCGTCTTCTTCGGAACCTGAAACTTTTCTGGTATGTCCAGTGAGAGATCAAGAAAAGGATCGTGCTTCTTCGACTCTGAACTGCAATTTAGACACCGAACCTGGAAGAGTACAGAACATGCAATATATACAGTTAAACTGTCATGTAATTATTAACTGATTATCTTGCACATTGTGACTTAGGGGGTAAATTAAAGTAATAGTGGAATACCCCTGTTCATGCAATGACAGCATACTGGCATATGGGTGGAGACATGTAACTCCATTCATTCTTAACCTTGGCACAAGCTGGAGGTAAATTGGTCAACTTCAGTCACGAGTCATTTTACTCCTGGCAAAACAGCCCCTGCTACCAATTAAATAAGAGGCTTGGAGGACCCCAGAGCTGCTCTGGATATTACTGGTCCTAACCAGTGAATTCTGGCAACATTCTGATATGCTGAGTGTGGTTAATATTTATCACACAATTAGAACTGTAGAATTTTGTTCTGTCACTACAAACTAGTACAGAAATGATGCATTTAAGTTTGCTTATCTGAAATATATGTGCCAAAAGTGACTTGATTCTGTACACTGCACTTGATTCCCAATGGATACACAGCTCTACATATTACAATATCAGTGCAATATATTCATAACTTATATTCACATTTCCATGAATACTGTACAATATGCCTTCAGAAATTCTAGCGATTAAGTCTCCAACACATTTTAAGCAACTGTAGCTACGTAACGTATTACGTATATTACTTGAAATTCCAGTGGGACTTTTGTTTTGCCCTTCATTTTCAAAACTCTGTAAGGTCTACCCTTGTATAACTAATGACACCTCCTTCAACACCAATACAAAGTCTACACTCATACAGTCATTGCCACTATTTCTTCAGCATAAAATTGCATCGTTAATTTCAAGATTAAAAAGTAATTAAATGCACACATAACCTCTCCACGTTTCCTTTAGTGATGTGGAGCCGAAGGCTAGTCTGGATTAGAAAAGACCTTACTGCCTAAACACTCGTAACTTAAACTCCCATTTATGAATAATGAAACCTCCAGGTTGTGAAGTGAGAGAGAAAACCAACAAGATGCAACAGTTAGATGTTTATTATCAACACTTTCTCAACATGTTTCGGGCATCATTATGCCCATCTTCAGGAGACCAAGACGTGTGTTACTGCAC
>Ga0123354_10008435_pt1 | contig 15660 bp, 9 predicted proteins | sample TergutLab28metaG_2_FD_97872 | JGI IMG/M metagenome (GOLD analysis project Ga0123354, IMG submission 97872) | Labiotermes labralis P4 segment gut microbial communities from Petit-Saut dam, French Guiana - Lab288 P4 | ecosystem: Host-associated > Arthropoda: Insects > Digestive system > Gut ...
CATAACTCCGTAACCGTCCAAAATCGGACACATGTTTATATGAACTTTTTTGATCACAAAGACCTAGGAAATCACCTCCTGCAGTTATGCCCTAAAGTCGTGAAACACCCTGTATATGTACATCTTTTTATATTTACAAATGGGTTTGTGTCTGTGAGAAATGAGGATTGGACCATTGATGTATGCCTAGTCCCCTAGGAAGCTTTTAACAAGTAACCCATTGAATGCATGTACTGGGTACAAGTTTTCAGTTGTTCTTAACCTTTGCAAGCTGAGTTATGGCATCTTCCTTTTTTAATATGCTGTGTGTGTGTGTGTGTGTGTGTGTGCGCGCGTACGTGTGTGTATGTATGTGTGTATGCATGCATGCATGTACGTATATTTGTATGTATGTATGCATGTACGTATGTTTGTATGTACGTATGCATGTGTGCATGTATGTACATATGTGCGTATGCATGTATGCACGTTAGCATGTACGTATGTATATATGCATGTATGTATTATGTATGCATGTTAGCGCAAACATACAGATTCGGTTTCCAAGATGCTGCAAAAACACTTCGAAATATCTAGACAGGTTAGAGCGTGTTTCATTCACGGTATGTCACATCCAGAGATACTGAACCTATCAGGAATAAAAGTCCAGAGTAATTTGCTTCGGTACTTGCATATAGCGTGTCCCAACCAAAATGTGCTTGCTGGTTGACCCCGAAATTGTCCGACAGACCGACATCTGTTGCGACTCACATTTGAAGTGAAGGGTGTCCAGATAGCACTGAGTAACTGATCATGACGCCACGCCATATGGCGGAGATCTGGGGTTCCTCTGACGCCAAGGTGTGGGTGAGACTGTTGTTTGAGATTGTCTGCACTATGACTGGTGGAGGAGTATATATAGAATGTAGCAAGGAACTTCGTTAAGTTGCCGGGATGACGGAAGTCCTCCTCTTTTGTAGCTATCGATGCCTGAAGGGTTTCTTCTTGTAATGCAGAAAACTAAAATGTCAGGCGCAGATATTTTTTGGCTTTATCCTGCAGTGACAGATAGTTGGCCTGCCTGGCAGCAATTTCAGTTTCGATTCTAAGAATGTCGTTGACTTAATACTGTAGATGTCCAAATAGTTCAGTTGATGTGCATTGTGTAAACGCTGTACTGGAACCGCAGAGTTCGAATGAGGCGGGAAAGTGTTCATAAATGTTTAACAAGAGTGACCTGAAAGAAGCTGGGATAGCCAAGCGAGAGTTGGACGTAATAACCTGGTACCTGTCTGGAGAGAACGAAGAAATCCGTTAGAAGTGTGTATCAGGATATCGTAAACCAACAGAAATTTGGGTTCGGTGACCACTTGGGGTGCTTGACCCTGACGATGAAGGCACTATGATCGTTTGAAACGCGAAACTACTCCAGACTGAAGTCTAGTCCGGACTGTTACCACCGTCTGTGGTCAAATAACCTATTTTCTTCTTGACGTACGTCGCGCACGGCGCAGTCTCACTACTGTAACGCACTCTTCTCGCCATTGTAACTTACTTCCCCTAACTGTTGTAACATACTTCCCCGAATAATGTAACGTACCTCACTACTGTTAGTTATTCTTCTCAGTACTGTAACATACTGTCCTCACTACTATGACATATCCTTCTCAGTACCGTAACATATCCCCTCAGTACTGTAATATATCCCCTCAGTAGTGTACCATATCCCCTCAGTACTGTAGTATACCCCCTCAGTACTGTAACATAATACTCTCAGTACTGTAACATAATACTCTCAGTACTGTAACATAATACCCTCAGTACTGTAACATATCCCCTCAGTAGTGTAGCATATCCCCTCAGTACTGTAGCATACCCCCTCAGTACTGTAACATATCCCCTCAGTAGTGTAGCATATCCCCTCAGTACTGTAGCATACCCCCTCAATACTGTAACATAATACCCTCAGATCTGTAACATAATACCCGCAGTACTATAACATAATACCCACAGATCTGTAACATAATACCCTCATTAGTGTAACATAATACCCTCAGTACTGTAACATAATACCCTCAGTACTGTAACATACTCTCCTCACTCCTTTGACATATTCCTCTCACTACTGTCACATATTCCCCCCATTTCTTGACACTTTCCCCTCCTTCCCAACTTATTCGCCATGTGGCAATAGTCACTAACCATTATGTGTTCAAAGACTCTGAAACTCCAAACTATCAATGTCTGACACGTTCGAAATCAACAAACCAATTGTGGATGCACTTGCAATGAAAATTTATAAAAATACGCCACCAACAGTTTCGACACATCCAGGCGTGATGAAAGTGCGACAAAAGAAAGGACACTCTGTATGCAGCTCTTTGTTTGTGTGCCAGGCTCGGGGTCTGACTTATTACACATTTATCTGAGGGGAAATTTTTCCAATAAAAGTTTTACAGAAGAGCCAAGGGGCACACTAAAGTGTCTTGCTCTCTTTCTGCAAGAGTTCTAGTTCTCTGGACAAATGGAAAAAAAAGAAATTGAACTTCCTAAAGTTCTTACACTGTGCGGACATTTCTGAGCAGCGACAGTCAACATAGTCCTTGGAACACACGAACATGTTCTTCAAGTCGACAGTTATTAAAGTTTATATTTCTCGAATTTGTATGTCTACATGTACATGTACTGAACTTCATAGTTAGTACAGTCTTTGCTTTATTCAAATTAAATATTATTTCCTACAGGAATATTGAACACGGGGCTGAATCGCGCCGGAATTTTAAAGCTGCATCGTGGGTGTAAATTTACAAACCGTTTTCCGAAATCCGTTGCCACTGGATCAACAGGTTTTATTTAAATCAGTGATTATGATTCGTTGGTATAATTCGAAATTGCAATCATTTCATTATTCATGTACTCAGAATTAAACATGTTTATATAATCGCTACATAAACAAACAATATGTACAGCCGTGCTTTGATATGTTACTTTTATTTTCTCGTAATGAAGAGTTGGATGTGTTCTGGCCGAAACACTGCCTGTTATTTCTTTGTTAATGTTCTCTAATAAAGTCATATCAGTTCGTTCCACCACAACAGGGCAGTTTACTGATAAAGTCCATCTGCCATGAACCATTACTGGACCAGAGTGCTTTTCTATTTTTTTTCCCGTGAAACACAACAAACTTTAAACAGTCATTACGCGGTGTTCGCCAAAATTAGTGCGCGTTAATTTAATTATAAAGACTGTTTCAGTAGTTCGATAACGCGGTTTTGTACTTTTGTAACGCTCTTGACATGAGTAGAATTGTGAAAGAGCGCGAATAATAATTTCGTATAATTAATAACGTCCAGTGGATAGGATGCCCAAAAAGATCTTCACTCAAGAACTGGGAGGGACGAGAAGAAGGGGAAGACCCAGGAAAAGATGGAAAGAGGAAGTAGAAACAGATCTTCAAGTGCTGGGAGTGAGAAGATGGAGAGAGTTGGTGGCAGATAGAAAAAAATGGAAGGACATTGTTCGACAGGCCAATGCCCACAGTGGGCTGTAGTGCCAATGGAGGTGGAGGAGGAGGAGGAGGAGGAGGAGAAGAAGAAGAAGAAGAAGAAGAAGAAGAACAACAACAACAACAACACAACAACAACGTCCAGTAGCTTGTGCTCTTAAAATAACAAATACGGGTAGCGACATCAGCATTTGCCGGCTGATCAGCCACTATCATGCCAATTGGTCGTATTTTTCTTCTTCAAGAGTTAACGGCTTCTCGACTGATCAGAAAATTTTCCCGTATTATGGATATTCGTTCACAAATTCTACCATTACGCGTTATTTTGAAGTTGGTTGAATCCAGCCCACACTTCCACGTTGCTTATATCACAACCATAACCTGGTCCACAAAATGGCTTTATTCTTTGAGGTTTTCCGAATAAAATTTTGTGCTCATTTCCCAATTACCTGCTACGTATTTAGCCCTTTTTTAGTTATGTTAATTTGTCTAATACAAAAGACTAAATTATGTCAGTTTATGTCGTTCCCTGTATAATTAAAGGACACACCTGTCTGTGTCTTTGACAGCCTCAAGTCATCAGGGCATATGCATAGGAGTTTGAAATCATGTTACTAGTTATAAGATGAATGCCGGATGTGCCATGCCAAATATAGTCAAAATCCTTTCACGGAATCGAGTTGTATCGTACACTAAGTGCCATGTTTGTTTATCCGGTGGCAGGTTGATGGTAGCACCCGAATGGGTGAGGTTAACTTTACTTTTGTGCAAAGAATAGACAAGGACCCGAGTACAGAGGGTATTGAGAAGCGCATGGCAATATTAATCGACAGTGATTTGCGTTAGGCGGTGCTGATCGATGGTAATAATTGGGCCGTGGAGTAGGGCGTAGCGAAAATAGCATACAGTAATTTATTTACTTTTTTGGAAATAGTTTTTTGTTTGTTGCTTACTATAGTTGTACGCAAAATGTGATTTAGTGCTAGTCAGGGCGGACGCCATTTACGTTTCTTGTGGTAAATGTGATCGAAGTCGCACAAAAGTGTGGAAGAATCTTTGGGCAGTCTTGGCTTGCTGGCGAACTGCTGCATATCTCGGGTAATAAGGTGCTAGCCGGATACCATTCTGAGACAATTTATCATGTTTGTATGATTGTCTTGTTTATTGGGACGGCTTCTTAAAAGAGAGAACAGCATCTTGTATCGTATATTTGGACATTAATAATGTAAATTACCTCATTCGATCCCACATAACCTCAGAACTCACGCAGAATCGTATAGTAATCTGATCAGCTGAATGAAAGTTTACTTTGGAAGAGGGATTGAAGTACATGTGAAGCCTACAACATAGGCACAGTGCTCTAGATACACCCAACCTTACGCGCGTCTCAGCGGCACCAAGGGAGAAACTAAGTGACTAACTCTCTCTCATCACTCCTTCCTATCTTGAGCCAGATCAGTACAGTCCAGTCCAGTCCAATCCAGACCTTCCCATCCCACTTCTTGAAGATCCATTTTAATATTATACTCCCATCTATGTCTAGGTCTTATAAGTGGTCTCTTTCCTTCACGTTTCCGCACCAAAAATGTATGCGCCTCTCTTGCCCTCTATACGTACCACATGGCCCACCCATCTCATGCTTCTTGATTTGATCATCCGAATGATTGGTGAGGAGTACAGATCATAAAGCTCCGCGTTTTGTAGTCTTCTCCACTCCCCTGGAACCTCGTCCCTCTTAGGCCCAAATGTCTTCCTCAGCATCCCATTCTCGAACACCCTCAGCTTCTGTTCCTCCCTCATTGTGAGAGGCCAAGTTGTCAATTTGTGATCTGAGGCTTCCGCCACGAAGTAGATGAAAACTGCGCTCATCTGGGCTATTACGCAGCGAGTTAGTGGTAATTTCTTACAGACGGTTCGGGACAGCGTATCGGTCCCATCTTCAAGGGTCAAAAAGATGAGACCGATAGGCTGTCCCGAAACGTCGGTAAGGAATTACCACTACTCGCTGCATAATAGCCCAGAAGAGGGCAGTTCTGAATTTGTCACTGCGTTGAAATATGAACTGAAATCTTAAAGGCGTAGGAGTGGTGGAGGTTAATATCCACACATCTCTAGCTCTACGCAAGAACGCTAGCGGTAACTGGTTTGTTGGTTTGTCTTGTGCGCATTTGTGAACACAGCTGTGGTATCGTGCCTTGTAACGAAGCGTGTGACTGAATAACAGGTCGTTAGTATGAGACACGTGCGAAACAGGAAAAGGAACCGAAATATCCGTTTTGGGAAAAACATGGCTCTGTACGAGTCTGCTCTTCTGTATTCTGCAGTATACGAATGGCGATGGACATTGCCGGACTTGCGTCTTTCTCTGTCTCCCTCCTTTCCTCTCTGTAATTGGACCCGACCGGACACACGGCCATTTGATCTTGAAATTTCCCTTTCTTTTATCCTTCCATCTCGGCTTCCCACCCTCTCGCGAATTTGAACTTGATTCTCTTCCCTTCATATCGTACGCATTTTGTGTCCCAGTCTAATTCTCTCATTTTCTCATTCTCTCATTCCCACTGCTCCGGACCTTTTCTTAGTTCTTTTCTCCGTTCTCCCACCCACGTTTTATCACTTCATTTTCTCCATCACTCAGTTGCTGTTCTGTATTTCTTCCTACACGTATTTTCAGCAGGCAGTATACTTTCAAAATTTAATTAATCTGCACGTTAGGTTACAGACCGGACGGTCCGGGGTTCGAAACCCGGCACGGGCAAGTGAATTTCCTGTAGCGCTAAACGTACCGGCTCCGAAGCCCACATAGAGAGTACCGGGGAGTCAAGTGGCCGGGGCTTGAAGTTGACCTCTTACGTCCAACGAGCCGCGAGGTTTAAAAACGAGTGTCGCTATACCTCTACTCCCTCTATACGCCCTCATGGCGTTGACAAGGATAACTTTATTTTTTCTGCAGTTAGCAAGACAAGACATGAGCCCGGTTATATTGAAGGCGTTCGGATCTTGTCCCACTTCAAAGAGAGGTACACTAAGCAGTGTTAAGAGTAAGGCTTCCACCGCGACGCAGATGAGCACTGCGCTCTTCTGGGTTGTTACGAAGAGGGTAGTACCCAGAATAGCGCAGTTCGCAGTGTTAAGATAAAATTAAGGATGACGTGGGCGGAAGATGTAGCACGCATGCGCGAGGAACGCAAACATAGGACGGGAAAGGAAGATACCTTGGGTTAGAAGGCTGTGGTCTGAATTCAAGTGGAGGGGGGTCTTGTATACACGGTGATGAACCCCGGGTTCCGTGAAGGGGGGGGGGGGGGGGAGGATTGCGGGAATTTGTTGAGTAGATGAGCCAGTTGTAGCTTCTTAAGGAGTGTGTGTAAATTTTGATTGCTCCATTAGTGGGGTGGTTGCAGGAATGCGTTCGAAGAGGCGGTGAAATTGGTTTTACTACCTCCAGGTTGTGGTATACGTTGTCCAGGCTCTGTCTTCCGACATTTTCGTAGTGCGGAACTGATTCTCGATGCAGATTCGCGACCGAGTTTCTATGAAAATCTGACAGTGCAGGCATCTCCTTTTTTCCTCTTCTCCGGCCCCTCCCCACACACTTCCTCCAGTTCTTCGTCCGATCACTGTTGTGACGTCACTGCATAATTTTAGTTTCGGTCTCAGTTTCGCTAAAAGCCTGTCAGTCAGTCATGATGTCAAACCAACAGTTCGAGCTGAAAGTCGGCGCGGTTTATAAAAATAACCCGTTTCATAACGTCTCGTTGCGGGATCTTTGATATACTATACTCTTGCTGCTCCGTCTGCACACAGTCTGTTTGGTACATACGAAATATTTTGGGTCTGAGCGTACAGCAGCTTGAATCCAATAATATTGTTTTATGTATAGCGTGTGTGCAGACGTGGGCATGCGCAACATACATTATGTAGTTGTACCAGACTGTGGGAAACGAACAGTGGCACTGTATCTGTTCAGAAGTTATTCCTGGTGTCTTTGTCACGTTAAAGAACCCAGTATTACACAACACATGTAGAAGTTAGGCAGGTTAAGAGTTCAAACTTTGTTAACAAGGCATCATCAGAACTTTTTTTTCCTGTCAAAAGCCGTCCACTGAAACTGACCCCAATCTTATATCCAAGGGTAAGTGTTGTAGCCGATCATTTTTAGTATAGTTGTTTCTTAGGATTGCTGGCGTTAGTTACGGACGGTTCATGGCATGCGTTGTGAGTTAATCTGTCAACGTACATTCAGGACCTTTGGTGATAGGTAGGAGGGGAGAGATTTAAATGAGAAAACGTTAGCAGCGGACAAGGGACGCTAGCAATCCAGTGCTTATCAGTCGCATACCAGTGTGGTGTACTTAGGAGTACAGAGAAGTGACTGTGTCAGTTTTCTAGAAATGATCTAGTTGTTTTACTGGATATAGCGCTTCGTTATTTTATGTCAAGAATAAATTGAGTAAATAAAACAACAAGTAAAAAAGAAATAATTAAAACTATATGTGATTTGGTGAGTCACACCCGTTTCCCGAAAGAGGATCACCTACCAGACTGAGCGCGTCGGGACAACAAAGTTACGAAGGGCGATCTTGTACAGTGTCATTGGACGGCTGTGGATTGAAGAAAACGTCTGCTGATTGGTGTCTTGTTAACAGAGCCAAATCTTGTAACCTGGGAAACTTGTGTATGTGTTATGTAAGGCTGCGTTTTTTAATGTAACATTTGAATGAAACACAATGGGAATGGATGACCTTAAGACTTAAGCTTGGATCCTTTATTTGATACTGCGGTGGGTCAATAGGACTGTAGGACAGAAGGCAGATATGCATGGATTCAAGAGTCCGTATGCTCGCAACCTGGGCTACCTAGGAAGTTATACTGACGCCAGGTTGAAAGTTGCCCACGTGAACTGATTATTTGCTTTTGCAAACTACTCTAAGCTGCGGGTCGCACAGTCGCCATATTCGTAAGTAACTACGGGGAGGTGACTGCGTGGAACTTGAGTCCTTTGTGAGGAGCGAGTGGTTCCTAGGGTAGAGGGGTTCCTTGCATTTTATGGAAACGGGAGGTTCATTCACATGTCCATAGCAGCTGGCCACCTGTCCGTGTCGTGAGCCAGAAGAATCCAGCCCACCCTTTATCGTCATACTTCTTTCAAGATCAGTTTTGTTTCCCATCAGCGTGTAGACCTTTCAAGTGCTTTTTTTCCTACTGGTGTCTCCATCAAAACCGTGAATGTTTTTATCCCCCATGTGTGTTAGATGCTGCAGTCATGTCGTCCTTTTCATGTTATCACCTTGAATAATGTGTGGTGAGGAGTTTGTAAAACAGTTCTCTCCGCACTCATTTTTTTTCTACGTGCTCGTAAATGTCGAACTTCAAAGAGTGACGTATTTCAGAACAGGCCCTTTTTTATGGCGTTGAAAATCTACTTAGCTCTAGAGGTTGATTGATTGTCATCATAAAACCGGAAGCTGAATATGTTTCGCGCTACCGCCATGTTTTTGTTTTAACTTATGAGAACGAATTACCATACTGACAACATTGCATTTGAGTATTCCACGTTAGTATGCTGGCGTTGACGCTGGCGTCATCTTGACAGCACGTGACGTGTTAAGTACTCACAGACCTTGTTTTACGCCCTAGTAGCGTTGCTGAAAAAGTGGGGCGTAAATCAAAACGATGCAATTAAAAAATGGTATTCCAACCGGAAGTAAGGGTTTGGTGGAACAGAACTCAAACCAGCTAAAGGACGTCAAAGCGAAAAGGCTTAAAGCGAACGACGTGAAACAATGACTACGTGTCACTCAATTGTTACACCAACCACTGCACGTATATAAATTTATAAAATTTAACCTTAAAACATTAAAAACGCTCCTACATGTTTCGGTCCTAGGATCATCATCGTGGAGCTATATCGTCCTTGCTAAAGTTACGCTATTAAAAGTCATATTAATTTCACTATTGCAGTTGGTTTTGTGGCAGCATGCCGTGTTGTGTTGTGTTGTGTTGTGTTGTGTTGTGTTGTGTTGCCAAGCGTGCCCTGCTACGGATGAATAAATAAAAAAAAATAAATAAAAATGACTAGGTGTATGTGAGTGATGAGAAATTTCAAAGTGGACTGACATGTGTTGGTGTGGTGTTCATAAGCTACCAGTTTTCTTGAAAATCCTTCGATTTGTTCAAACGTTATTGTTAGCGAGTGCCACGTGGACTCGTCCAGCATTACAGCAAAAGCTTGGCTGTCCTTTTCGGGGAGTGTTCTGACGTAATAATCACGTATTAACGCTCGTATTGCGTGCACAGAATTGAATTCCGCCGACTTCTCTGGCTTACTGTTTGTACATTTCCCCAAGCCACTGAACTCATTAGTTGTATATTTTCGCCCGTGTGACAAATGGCAGGTTGTATTCACGTTGAATCCATCCCCCCCCCCTTTTTTTTTGGTTCGACGTTTATTGATTCTGGTGGCATGTGACACAGCACTGTGTCTGTAATTCGTTGTAGAAGCAGCAACTCAATTTCTGTCTTTCCATCCACGTCTGATAATGCAATCTACATTTGAAGGTTCCTGCCCCTTGGCAGTGTATTGTGTGTCCAATCGGCTAGAAATGTCGTATCTACAATTTCAGTTTCTTCCTTTCAGTATTCTGTTTGTCTTCACCGCACGCCCCGTTCAAATGACAAATGACTTTATAGGGAAAAGAAAGGAAAGTAATTGATTTTGATAAATTAATTGCCTCCCCGCGGTGGGGTATTGTCTCGAGGAGACAGAGAGCGCGTTTCTTGGTGAACACCCAACGCCAGGCTACCGCTAGCGAATCTGATAGCACATCCCTTGGGAGCTGATGAAGCCCCGTCCCTGATAGTACACAAGGACCGATACGCGTCATTAGGGCCGAAAGTTCCCCCAGCGTAGTGTTCGTGTAGATGCAGGGCGTGTTCCTGGTTTGGGACTGCAACAAGTCGGAATATTATTTGCTCAGGCCTGTGATGAAAGCCACTTAACGATTCCGTAACTGTTGTTAATATCTTAATCTGCGTTAAACAAAACTTCAGAGTTTTGTGGACATAATTGCTGTTTCGAACTCGAAAGGTCCCGACTTCGACTTCGGCATGGAGACCGACGACAATGGCTCGTTCTCTGTGGCAGATGCTGCGACATACTCTTTTAAATAAGCCGCAACCACTTAATTTCGTGTGTTACCAATTAATCATTCCTAAAACCTTCTGTTCGTCTCTGTATAACTAACCCGTTTCATCAGACGTTCCTAGTTACATATTTCACTTATAAGTTAATTAATTAAACGTTGTTTAATGGATCTGTTGTGTCGTTTCTCTCAAAAGATGGTGTAACGAAATTACGAAATTCTCATATCTAGCTTTACAGAGGTACAGGGCAGTGTTATTCCCTCCGTACCAGATGTAATTTCCGTTACGTTTGTGCTTTTAGATTAGTAGCAGATTCATGGTGGAAGAGGTATACCACCTTGGCCCATTGTTAATAAAAATCCAACTAGATGCAACAGTATGCAGATATTTATTTACTGCAAAGTCACTCTACATGTTTCGGGTGTCACAGCACCCATCATCAGGAGTACTAAAAACTGTAGCCGCAGCCTCCGGTACAGGCCATGCTGTAAAATACAAGGATTAACTGGAAAGAACTAACAGTGTGTGTTGGCTTGTTAACAAGCAAGTTGGATTTTTATTAACATTGAATTATGATGAACGGAACCATGAGCTTAAAATTCACCTTGGCCCAGTTTCGTGACGTAAATAGTGCAATGCACCATTACCAGATAAAGTGATTTTACTCTCTGACTTGATTGTAGGTGTTAATTTTAAGCCAATACGCTTATATTCGCAAAGAAAAGGTCTGTTATCTTCCCCACGTGTATCCGTCCACGGTTATCTCGGTTGCCAATGGACGGATTTCGTGGAATTTGATACGGCGCACTTTTATTAATGTCTGTTGAGAAATCCATTTGAGGTTAAGGTCGGACAAAATAGTGGGGCACTTTACATAAGGACATAGGTATATTTTATCTTGTTGTCCGCGACAGAATATGGCAATACGACCCGATGTTGTCTCCTAGCCAAATGGTGGTTGGGATCTTACGATAGTCGAGAGCAGTTTAAAACGGTGCGAAATATTTAGTAGCCCGACAACAATGCTAAAGGGAACTCATTGTTGCGTTTCCATTCTGACATATTTAGCATTTTGTGTTGCTAACAGTGACGTGTAGCTCAACAATAAAGGGAACGCATTGTTGCGTTTTCATGACAACAATGGTTACGCCAACGCGCCGCATTGTTAAGTTAAACATACATTTTCCCTGTCTTTTTAGTAACATTGAAAGTGGCTTTGAGTGGAAGCATATCTTATGCATTCCATCGTTTTCCCTCCTTTCAAATTCAAATCAGTCTGCTCTTGTTTCTTTCGGGTTCCGTCCATGTAGCCAGAGAATTGCCGTTGGCTAAATACACTGCGATAATCTTTATAGATATCAAACTTCTAAGACGCTAACCTCGAATATTAATAGAAGCCTCGAGTATCCACAACTATGATACACTCTGGCTTCACATAGTTGCTGTATATGCATTCATACCTCGCTGTTTGGCGCAGGGAATATGATCAACCCGCGCATCATTTTCTTTTCAGCTGCACTTGTGGAACCACCATCCAAGTTTACCGAAGTTTGTGTAGAGATAATTTTAATTGCGAACTTTTGTGGTAACTTTGTTGAACCTTCTTCTTACATTATAGTAGAGAGATTATTGGAATACTTTAATAATTGCAGACTTCTGAATCTGTTTCTAATGTCAGGAATCTGGTTCGTTGTTCGATTGTTGGAAATTAGATGTGCTGAGGTGATGTAAGTTCGATGAACCTGGTCTAGGGACTGTGCCGCTTCTCAGGTGGTTTATCGCCGCCCTCTGACAGTGGATTCCCGGCTTAGATCCCAGGTCAGTTCGTGTGAGATTTGTGGTGGACAGAGTGGCACTGGTGCAGGACCGTTACCGAGCACTTTACCGGTCTTCCCATGTCAGTATCATTCCGTTCTCATTCATGCGTCATCGACGCAACAGTTTCAGTAATAAACTGAATCGTCAGTAAAACACCTACAAATATAACTTTACACCATAATTGAACACCGTACTTAATGTAACCTGTAAATTACACACAACTCTACACAGCTGCAGTACCTCCAACCCAGGATTCATTTGTGTAACATAATCTTACTAGTTGTTAACTATATTTTGTGTAAAAAATGAAATCTTATTTCTTTTTATAAAAATTTATTTTGCTAATTTCCTCTCACATATTCCGTTCACGCTTGTGTTACTTGAAGATGTCCAAGTTGGCCGAACTATGTTGCGAAGTCTCTGAAATAAATAAAAAATAAATTGCGTTACACTGTTCGTTTGTTTTCACCTCAAAATACTGGTTTGGGCTTCATATTGGCGACAAATGTCTTGGGTTTTAATGCCGTTGTTTGGTCAACGCACTTTCAGACAGTACGACACACACTGCTTGTCTTTATTTTGTGGGACCTGCATGGGGTTCCATACATAATTACGATATATCGCTCGTCTCCTCGGTATGCTTCATACGTAATGCATGTCAATTGCGCAGTTGTTTTATCTTCACTACAGTAGTCCCGCGGTCATCGGACTATGGGGGGGGGGGGGTCGTATTACCCCGGAATCCGGACCGTCTAGAGGTAGCTTCGTGGTATAGGTTGCATACAAAAGATCATCGCGCAGTAGTAAAGTAAAGCTCCTTAAAGCGGAGATTCTGTACCTACGAGTGTATAATCACTGGGCTACAAGCCGAAAGGTCGCGTGTTTGATTCCCGATTGAGTCGTTGAGGTTTTTCATTCACTTAAACTTTCGGCCACACTGTGACTTTGGGGTCCACCCAGCCTCTAACAGAAATGAGTACCAGGCATGTCTCCTGTGGAGCAAAGGCGGCCGGAGCTTAGGGCTGACAACCTTACCACCTTCACATGACGATTGTCTAGAAATTATGGGAGCCTCAACTTCCTGGAGACCTAAGGGCCTGTCCACACCTGTAATGGAACAGATAGGCTTTAAAAAGTATATTATAGTTAGTATGCTGCTGCTGCTAATAATAATAATAATAATGTAACGTAGTAATTTCATTGGGAAATGGTGGGCTATGCTTGGCCCAAAATTGTGCCGAACACCCGGGGTCGTGATCACCGAGGGACAGCTGTAGCCTAAAATTTTAAAATTGTGTGCGTTGGCGCCTAATATGTTCAGCATAATTGCCGCTATTATTTTACCTTACACTGTATACAAAGCGTTTATGAAACTCGCTTCCTGTCAGCCGTCTCGCGCCTAGAATTTGGAAAATATATGGACCGCTGTGTGTTCATCATTAATGTGACTTGGGATTCTATTGAACTGGCGCGGGTTTCGATCAGTTCGCCGTCTTTCGAATTCAGCTCCGGGTTTTTGTTCCTACGGGAATGTCACTTATGCCGTTGTGCTAGTACACTGTGAAACAGCCAGTATCCTATAATATAATATAACATGACATATAACAACATAACGTAACGTAACATAACAGGTGGTTTGTACAATTGATAATACTTTCAGTTTACGAGATAGCATTATCATTTGTACACTCCATCTCTCTAAAGATCAGCCTGAAGATGGCCCTACAAATTGGGCCGAAACATGTCGCAAGAATTATAATCTAATATAATTTATCAAAGCACAAAGCTGTTTCTAACTGTATTATATATTTTTATATTATATTTTTAGCTTATATTTGGTATTGGTCCGTATTAATGAGTTGAAAGGCTATGTGTTAGGAATATTTACGCTATAAATATTCCATATCGCGAGGAGCATACTGTCGTGCAGAATTATTCATGACAGTTTATGCAGGTCTGTGATCGGATTTGTGTGTCCGTAATTTGAATGAGACAGTGACGTGTTATGATGCGATAAATTGGGGGTCCGAAATTTATTTTCGCACGATCCTTCTCATAGTTGTATGTATGTATATATATATATATATATATATATATATATATATATATATGTGTGTGTGTGTGTGTGTGTTTGCAGGGTAGCTCAGTTAACTACGTGAAAAGTGCATTTTTTTTAGATGTTGTGACATACCTAGCGGTAATGTGAATTGCATCTGTATGGAGCATCCCAAAAGCGTTTTTCGTTTTCCTCGGGGTGGTTTGGGGTGGCGTAGGGAATAGAGTAGAGTGACTTACACGATGGTTGAAAATTCCGGTAACGCTATTAATGTCACGTGCAACTGCTACTGTATTCCAGTGGCTACGGCTTTTTGGGCCATTCTGTACTCATAACTTTCCAAATCGGGCAATCGTTTCATTCTTATATTAATTCGCCATTTGATTTTCGACCAAACGCAGTAAATCCCACAGTAGTATATTCATTTATGTGTATACTTAGTGTTTAATTCACTTTTGGCTTTGTGTGTTTTGTAAATTCTGATGACCGCAGGTGTTTACCGTAACAGCCGTCTGGTAAGTGAATATAAAATCCTTTGCAATTGTGATTGAGTTGCTCATCTTATTCGGGCTATCCTTAGTTGAATATACCTAAGCCAGATGGCAGCGATTCGTGGTAACAGTATGCCATTACAAAGCATTCGCGATGTAGCCATGCTTCGGTTGTCATTGCAGTGTCTTACTTTGCCGGCAAAAAAATCAAACTGCCTTTCAAAAGCTTTTCAAACGTATGGCGTGAATATTCATTGAAACTGTTATTTCGTAATATTCCTCAATGTCTAAAATACGAAAGAATCGTATTATTATCTGTGAAGATCATATCTCTAATGGTGTGTGTGTGTTAGGTATTATACTTCCATGAATCATATACTGAGGGCGAAATTTTTAAATATTGTCCTGTAAGGGCTGATGGTGTACTTCAGACGTATGATGATATACTTAATTTCTTCTTCTTCCCCTTCTTCTTCTTCTTCCCCTTCTTCTCCTTCCTCTTCTTCCCCTTCTTCTTCCCCTTCTCCTTCCCCTTCTTCTTCTTCTTCTTCTTCTTCTTCTTCTTTTTCTTCCATTGGCACTACAGCCCCCTGTGGGCTTTGGCCTGTCGAACAATGTCCTTCCATTTTTTTCCTATCTGCCTCCAACTCTCTCCATCTTCTCAC
>Ga0123354_10008436_pt1 | contig 15660 bp, 3 predicted proteins | sample TergutLab28metaG_2_FD_97872 | JGI IMG/M metagenome (GOLD analysis project Ga0123354, IMG submission 97872) | Labiotermes labralis P4 segment gut microbial communities from Petit-Saut dam, French Guiana - Lab288 P4 | ecosystem: Host-associated > Arthropoda: Insects > Digestive system > Gut ...
ACCCGTGCCCCTTGCCTTTCCAGGCCCTTTTCCTGGGGGACGCTTCCGAGTTTGGGGGGGGGGGGGAGCAATATGCGCAATCTTTCTACGCTGCACCAAGGTTTCCCAGACAAAGAATCAGTTCGAAATTCTTCACAAAGAGAGAGGTTAATATTAAAATATGTATAACAAACTTCACTTAATATAAACCTATCTTATTATCTCTTGAAAGGACAAATTTTATAGGAGAATTGAAAGAAATAGAAATAAGTTATGGAGAATGAAACGCGACTAATAAAGAGCGACACGTTATATAACATTATTAAAAACTGAATATAAAAGAAAAAGAATATTTTTACATTTTCTTACGGAAAGACACAAAATTGTAATAAAATCGTAAATAAACCTTTACGTTTACATCAATATGGAGGTAGTTTGGAGAAATCCTATCAAATGGAGACCGCAGTCAACATTAAATTAGGATCATAAAACATAATGTTATTCTGTTAAGAAACTTACGTCTTTCTAAATATAATTTTGCCTGTTGTTGCATATGAATATTTAAATATTCTATTTACACCCACGTAAAAAAACAGTCCAGTTGTTCTGCTCAGAAATACTCAGAATGGGACAGGGAAGTGGAAGAGTGCAAAGGAGAGTGTTTTCATTTTCGTATGTATAACAAAATATCAAACTCTTATGACTAAATCCATAAAAATAAAATTAATAGGGTCAAGTGTTTAGCTACAAAACCACTAAACATTCAACAGTGGCTCGTTTGAAAATCCAGTACAGTTTTACAAAGGGTACAAATCTGTTTCGGAATGAACTGGCTTCGTGACGGGGAAATATCTATGTGTTTTTGCAAATATAGTGATATTTTTGCAATCGCTAGAAATCCGGAACCCCTCCTGATCTTATGTTTATTGGACCATGCATCATTTTGATAGTTGAAAAAAGATAGACCAACGTGATGTCACATGCTTTATTATTTCATTATTTAATGTTCAACATGTTTCGGATGTTAATACATCTATCCTCAGGAGCTTGCGACTTATTTGTTCAGTTATTTCATGGGTTGTATTGCTCTGGTTCGATGTGTGTTGGTGTTACGTGGTGGTTTGGCTGGGGTGGTGTGGTATCCGTATGCAGGCTGATGCACTGCTTCAGCCTGCATAATGTCACGTATCGCAGAATTCTTTGCAGATCGTAAGTGATTACGAACCCTAATCTCAACATACAATACTCCTGCACCGAAACTGAAACCATTATGATGGTGGATTGTTACATAACCACGGTATCTGAGCATCTGCTCGTTGACAGCATTCTTAACCGTTGGCAGCATTCTTAACCGCACATTCAAGAAGCAATTCTGTGAAATGTAGCCAGGAGTACGATTGGTACTGGGAGCTACTAGCCGGAGCAAGCCTGGAAGTTTTACTACTGCATCCAGTTTATTATTTTATAGATGTTAACAAGGATATAAGGGACTTACTATAAGGTAATACTGAGGCGCGCAAATGGAATCATTCTTACAGTAGAAAACAATGTATATTACATTTTCTCAAAGTTTGATTTTAACCTAAATTATCCAGCTGGCAGTGCGCATTAACCATATTATATTATCATATGTTGCCTGCTCGGCTGTACAATATTTTTCCACACTATCTCATAAAAGACAAGATTCTCGAAGACAAGATATTGGACATAAAATATGTATTTTGATTTCCTCCACAAGTTGTGTCTGAAAAATTTCTCACCCTAAGAAGAACAGGTAGAGATATGAAAAAAATATATAATGGTGTTTATATAAATTACCCGTCATTCTTGTTCGATTTTAATGAAATGTGAACTTTCTTGACAGATGTTGCAGAAATACTCAAATAAAAAATTTCGTGAATATCTGTAAATTGACAGTCGAGTTGTTCCATGTGGACAGACGGACAGAGAGGCATGACGAAGATTCTCGCAATTTTTCGAAAAAGCTCAAAATTTGGTCATATAAAGAAGTTAAACGTGGAATGAGACCTTTAATCTACAGCGTCCATCGCCATAGCCTTTCTCAAATTAACCCTTGATAATTTTACACAAATACGAACATTATTTTGCAGTTAGGCTAAGATTTAAATTGTATTTAAAAATTTTTACTTTCTTCTTCTACCTAAGGAATTCAAATGAAAATCAAAACTATAATTTTGAACCCCAATGTGGGTGAGTGTGAAGTTTTGTATTCCACTTTAAAGAAATATAACACTTTTTATTGTATAGCGATAGCGTCCTGAGGAGGACATGTTGACTTCTGAGAGAGAATGTTAACGAGCAGCACTGTATAACGATGTACGTCACACATTTTGCTGAACATAATACATTAGTATGCTCAAATAGAGCAGTAGGTGTAAGACGTGGCTACCGTTATTGAGCAGGCAATAATAGGAGAATCTTGAGTTTGAAGTCACTGTAAACTTGAAAGATTTTAAATCCCCAGGTGCTGACGAAATTACAGCAGAGATGATTCAAGCAGGAGGTATAAGACAGTACGTTCTCATTACCTTAATGTTGTACGTGTCGCGCATTATGTTCATGATTATTTGTCTTCATCAAACCAACGTTTAATGTAACATCTCTCACACACCAAGACACGCTGTTTAACTATTAGTTCCACACATTTCGGCGCTCGTCGTCGCCATCCTCATGGAGTCCCTCTTTAACTGCTGAATCTTCGACACGTCAAATGGCAACAAACTCTTGTAAAACGATAATTGTTTGTGGCCATTTGACGTTTCGAAGATATGGCACTTAAGGCAGCACTCCATGAGGATGACGCCGACGAACGCCGAAATGCGTCATAGTATTAGTTAGAGAGTGTGAATTGGTGTATGAGAGATGGTACATTGAAGTTTGGTTTGATGAATACAAATAATTACGTTCTGATGTGTTTTAACTTACTAATTGTCTTTGGAATTGAAAGAATTGTCTCGGAAATGGAAGGAATAAATTATTCGATCGAATTTTAAGAAGGATAATAAAACCGACAATAGTGCGGATTGAGGCGTGTAACGTTTATCAGCTTAAAACAACATTTTATCCTGCATACTGTTTCCAAGTTTAACTCCGTATGTAGAAGAATTTATTGGGACTTTTATGAATTTATTCCGAAGTGACAGATCAACTACTGATCACGTACATTGCATCAATCAAAAACTTGAGAACAATACGGATACAGCAATACAGCTTATCGCATGTCTATAGACCTCACGAAAGCCAATGATTTTTACGAACCAAGAAGTTTATGTAACGCTCCCATTCAAGTCGGAATGCCTATGAAACAAGTTACGTTAATGAAAAATGTATTTAGATGAAACATTTTTTAGTTTTGGGCATACGAGTATATACCTGACACATTTTCTGTTCAGTCTGGTATGAAACAAGGATATACTATGTCACCATAAATTTTCAACTGTTTATGCTATGATATTCGGAAGGCTCCATACATCCAGGATAGACTGAAACCGATTTGGACTCACTGGTTCTGAACGTTGTTGATAATATTAATTTAATGAGCTAAAGTCCACACGCAACAAAGATAAACACAGACTTTTATCGGTTGCCCGTAAGGTGGCTGACGTAGAAGTAAATCCTGACGACACTAAGTGCATGTTCATGTCTTGTGAATATAATGTAGGACAAAATCGCGACATACGGCAGGGTAAGACATTCTCCAAGGTGCTGCAAATTTCAAATATTTGACAAAAATCATTCTAACAATAATTGTATTTATGAAGAAGTTCAGATTTGACTGAACTCAAAGTTTGCCTGCTATTGTGCTTTCCCGTTTATTAACCAGAAATGTACAGGTTAAAACACAGAGAATTATAATTTTTAGTGACAAAATTAAGTAGCACCTAACGGCCAGGGGCATGAGAAACGTACGGGGGACATGAGAGATGCATGCTGGGTTTGGTTGGCAAACCTGAGGGAAGGAAACCACTAGCATGAATTAAATTTAGAAGGTATATTAAAATTAGTGAAATGGGAGGACGTGGACAAGTTTGATCGGCATCAGGTTAAGGACAATCTTCGGACTCTTATAAACATGGTAAGGAAATTTATGTTCTATAAAGTGACGGTAATTTGTGAACATCTGAGAAAATCTTAGCTCCTTCAGAAGGAATCTGATCCATTGTCTTGGGTATGGCGGTGCAGGTTGGGAAGGGAAAAAGGTAGAAAAAGTTTGATTCGAGTATCTGAAGAGGAAAGGCAGTTTTCGAGATTTGGATACATTTGGGTGTTATTAAATTGACTCTAAATAAAGATAATGTAAAGGGATATATTATACTGAGCTGGAGGACATTAAGAATCAGTAGCGTTTTGGTGAAAGTAAACCATGTTACAAATTTAATTAAAATCCGATCATGCAGGATAATGAAATTGAGGTTTAACAGGCTGTACTAGTGACAGACAACGGACAAGAAGAGCAGACCAAAGAAATGAAAGTAACTCCCTGCAATCACAAATGACGTAGAAGAAGAACACTTTTTATTTTTCTATATTACGAATCAGAACACGGAAACAGGATCACTTTTTACGCTGCAAATTTTCTCCTTTTCGTGATAAAGCTGTGTAGTTCAAGCAATACATCTACTGTGCAAGGGACGGGATTGTTCGTTACAGCTAATGCCATTATAATGACTTATTTTATGGCTATAAACTGAAAGAAACGAAGAAAGATGTGCATAACTTTAAATGTATTGTACAGTAGAAAGACTCGGAACCTCAACATTCGATGCCTGCACTGCACTCAGCCAACAAATAACCCAGCCACTTTACAGCACGCACCTGCCTCAGCGAATGATCCCCTGCCAGTTATTTTCCATACCAAAATAAGCGACTTTAGTGCGGATCACACTGTGAATATTTCCTCGTATGAGTTTGCCGTTTACAATGCTAGCTCTTTTACTGTAATTCGAAATTCGTAGATTTCCAAATTATTTATTAGACTATGAATAGAAAATGAGAAAAACCAATAGCAATTTTAAGGGTAAAGATTTATCTTAATTCAAAATATAGGCTGTGAACGTTGTTTGTGAGTTTGTGATAGTAAATCCTATTCATGAACCTCATCGCAGACTCATAAAGTAATTAAGTTCCTTGCTACAAAAAACGTGGAATAATGACCTTATTAGTGATTGTCAATAACTACTTAGTAAAGATGGAATAAGGTCTACTATGTACGGGAATTTTTTAAATTACCGAACTTACCCTCCGTCCACCTGTACTTACCGAAAGATAAATACTTCCACGTTAAAGAATATAATTTCATAATCTTTACAGTGAACAAAAGCTAGGACTATCCCTTTTTAAATCTCCCTGTTATCTAAAATATTATTCTTATGTGTACCATCACAGTCGCCATCGGTAAAAATTAGAACCCTGGCTTATATATAAAAATTTTTAATAAACATATAAGATTACACTAAAATATTTGCATTAGACTGAACACATATTTACTTGCTGAAATAGACGTCAGGCACCCAATTTCTTCTTAAAATATAATCTGTTAAGACGATTTTTTCTTTTATTAGACATGCTTAGTAGCTCCTAAATTAGTGACCCTAACTATATTTACCTCAGACACTGTAAGAAATACGCCGAATCATGTTTTATTTATTAACAGAATTTCTTAATATCGAAACTTTCGATGCACATTTTACCCACACAGCGTGATCTTCAGGTTATCTACTACAGAATTAATGTAGTTAAAATGCTTTTAAAAGAATTAAGAATGATCTAAAACATTATCGAGCAATAAAATAAGTTTCAGGGCTTAATTATTATTCGTTACACAATATTTAACTTAACACTTGTCGGGTGGATTTAAAATAACAGAATGTCTGCATGTAAAATTGAGTCTTACATTAGCACGGCAGAGCTGTAATATTTCTGCTGATATAACGCTCGCTGAATGCAATATTGGCACAATCCAAAAATTTCTATTCGGAATTGATACTGAGATTGAGCTCAAAAACATAACAATGATATATGACAATAATGGTACACTTAAAACCGGCAATAATGTCACACTTATACGCCATTATTGTCGGACGCAATTGCTACATTTTTTAGCACAATCGTAGTATTAATTCCAAATGGGAATTTTTGTGTTGTGGTACTATTGGATTCAGTGAGCGATATAAATATTTTCCATTTATTTGTCAAACCGCTTTCCATATCTCTTTAACTGGCTAAGTAATAAACGAAGTAACAATTAGTAACAAAACTGTCCTACTCGAATTGTTACACAGACAGTCAAGTATTCTTTTAAATTTATGGAAACCTAACATTTGTTATCGTGTGCACAAAAACACGCTCTTTAACTTACAGATCCACTTGAGTACTTTCCTAAACATCGCACCCCATTATCTTTAGGCTACATTTTCAAAATAATAATTTGGTCTGCATATAAAGTAGTTTCTTTTCTAGAGTTTTACTAATTGATATATTTGAGCGTGTATAAATTACCCGAAGCCTGATACGTCAATGACTGATATCAGGCTTAACAGTATGTTCGTTTTAGGATTATCAAACAAAAACGGTCCTCGTGTCGAAGTGTGTCACAAGTTTTGCTGAAACGTACCCATTTCTACGCCTATTCTGACGACATCACCTTCGTCAGATTTGATAAAATAAGATTTTGTTACACTTTTTTTTTTCATTGCAAGTATTTTGAAGTTCGTATATTTTTTAAATTTTGTCCACTTTTTCCATCGTTATCTTTTGGACCTATTTTGTTATTACTGCCCCTTTTTGGACCGTGTTAACTACCACGGTGTAGGTTGTACCTGTACAGTAATTTGTAGTGGTTCGTTGTTTTTCGCGTGACGTTACTTAACCTGTCAGGACCGGGACAGAGGTGTCGGTTCAGGGACTTGTTATAAGTCGGACGTTTCGGGTTTCGAACCTCTATAAAGGAAAGGAATTTTGTGTTCTCTAAAACCTGTTCCCTTCAGTCTCATAATATGCGCACCGCGGCTCTCTCCGGGCGAAAGTGACAGAGGCGTGGCTTTTACTACCCACCTCCTCCTAGCGCCGAAGTGAACACTAAGCAGCGCTATAACTCTACTCCCCTGTATGTGCTGCCTTGCATGTTAAAAGAATAAATTATCTTTTCTTATGTCTGTATATGTGTATATTGCACTAACACTGTATAATCTTTAGAATTACATTTTCGCTTCCTGCCACTATATTGTGTTATTTTCTTGTTGTGGTGTGAAAGAACTACACGAAGTGGACGAAATAAAGAAAGATATACCAAATTCTCTTTCTCCGCCCGTCTATTTTTAGACTTAAATTTTCGGTCCGTAGAAAGTATGCCTCCTCCCACGCAGGACAAAATCTGTCAGAAACAATCGGCCATTTTTTTATGCCTTCAGTGGAAAGAAAATGATGATCAAAGAATTTCTGGGGTTCGAAACCTAGGGTTACTCTGGAACTACAGAACAAACTGATTTATCTTTAAATAGGCTTTACTTAGATAAATATACCTCAAACTTCAAATTGCTGTCACTTTGAAGAAGGTAATACAGTTGAGATGTAGGTTTTCAACGAGTCCACTAAAACATTTGGAGGTGTTTCAGAATCTGTTCAGAATTTCCAAATTTCACCGCGAAAAAGGACCTATAAAAAAGAAAATTGCGCTAATAGTCTCAGATATTCAGTATGAATACTTTCTGTGACTTTGTATTTCACCTTTCATAGCTGCGTTAAATAAGAAAGTTCCACTAAAATAATCACAAGGAAATGAGTCTACGAAGTGTGATCGTGAAGATACTCCACATCCAACGACCATGTTAGAGGTTCGACATATATGCACTAGGAAATGAATGCTGAAAATGTGCAGTACATTATTAGCAGTGTGCCTGTGGTGATGTGCTATTTGTCGATAAGTCATGTAAGAAAACAAATCACTCATTGGAGAAAGTTATTCAATTTTTCTTCCAGAAACGTCAACACGTAACATTAAAAGCCTACATTCTCCTACAGGAATAACAGGTTCACAAAAACGAAGAACAAAACACAACAAACTTCACACTGTGTTCTGATGAACTGCACACTGCGGGCCAGTTATTGTTATTGTTATGAGTAACAACATTTTGTAACAAAAATATAAACTGTTTGACAAAAAATGCTACGTATTTTTTTAAATCAAGTCCAAGCAAGGCTTTAAAACGTTCACGTTTAAGAAATATTGTTATACGTGCTTCAAAATTTGTATTTTCCTGCCAATACCAACCCATTACTACTATTACTACTACTACTACTACTAGTACTACTACTACTAGTACTACTACTACCAACACCACCACCACCACTACCACTATTACTACTAATACTAGTACTACTACTACCACCACCACCACCAAAACTAAAACCACTACCACCTCTACCACTACTACTATTACTACCACTACTACTAGAACTACTACTACCACCACCACCACTACCGCTACTACTACTACCACTACTACTAGTACTACTACTACTACCACCACTAACACCACTACTACTACCAATACTACTACTACCACTACCACTACCACCACTACTACTACTTCTACCACCACCACCACCACTACTAATACTACTACCACTACTACCACCACTACTAAAATTACTACTAATACTAATACTACTACCACCACCACTACAAGTACTACTACTACTACTATTACTAATACTAATACTAGTAATACTACTACCACCAACACCACAACTACTACCACTACTACAGCTACTACTACTACAACTACCAACAACACCACTACCACCACTATTAATAATATTACTACTACCACTATTATTACTACTACTACTAATAGCACTACTACTACCACCAACACCACTACCACCACTACTAATACTACCACTACTACCGCCACTACTACAGCTACTACTACTACTACTACTACTACTACTACTACCACAACTACAACTACTACTATTCCTACTACTACTACTACCAACACCACCACTACTAATATTACTACTACGACCACTACTACGACCACTACTACCACTACTACTACTACTACTACTACCAACACCACCACTACTACAGCTACTAGTACTACCACTACTAATACTATTACCACTACTACCACTACTACTACTACTACTGCTACTATCACCACCGCCACCATCACCACAACCTTCGCTAATAAATTTAATAATAAGAATAATAAAATTATAAAGCATTTGTTAGGGGAAGTGACTTTACCTGCAACATAATTTTTAACCACGAAATAGCTGCAAATTTATGTAGTAATTACCCTACGAACATGTTTTTATTTCAGATATGTAGATATTCGGCGTAAAAGTGATTACAATTGTTGTTATTATTATTATTATCGTCATCATCATCATCATCATCATCATTATCTCCTTTGTACAGGGTATTTATACTTATATTCCTGATACAAACTACGTCCCTACGGAATACAGTGTTGCAGCTATTTTGTTGTTACTATTCATGGTGCTTATATCGTTAGTTTCAGTGTTGAATCTATTGTGCTTTTACATTAGTACTTTCCGAAGTGTGTGTGCAGTGACCAATATGGCTGTTGTCTGGAGTTCCTTGACTTCATGTTTCCCTGGTATGTTGCTCACGTATTTTCTAAATGACTTTGAAGTAGTCCCAGTCGCCCGTAGTATTACTGGTATCATCTTTGTTTTTACATTCCACATGCGCTGTATTTATATTTAAGATCTTTATACTTTAGAATCTTCTCGGCTTCCTTTTTAATCACATTTCTGTCTCCTGAGATTGCAACATCTGTTAACATACATGTTCCCTTTTCATTATCACGGATTATAAAGTCTGGCTTGTTGTTGGGAATAGTTCTGTCAGTTTGTACTAATTGATTCCACAATATGGTTATATTATTATTATTATTATTATCATTATATTCTACTACTAATACTACTATCTTCCGCATAGAATATTTAAGATGCAGTTACAAAAAAGATAATTTTAATAGAATTACCAATTTAATATGTTCAGTACAACCGTCTTGCGTCACTGCCTCAAGCATACGTGACAAAAATCAGTGATGTGATTTTGTATGGATAAGAAATATTTCCTTGACAATAGCAAGGCTTCTCAGTGACTAATCGGTACCTGAAGTTTCCAGATAATATATTGGTCTGATTTTTAATGGTCAAACTATCCAAGAATAATGTTTCGTGAACGCTTCAACACGTAAAGACGAGAATACTACGTTGCTCGAAACATAGGGTATCACTTAGTGACGCAAGATCTTACTCTCAGGAGAAATGATATATCGACTGCAATTTTGTCTTTTTCTACTAAATAGTTAGTAGGTGAAAAACATCTTCAAAGGTGGAGTTTTGTTATTACCTTTAATAAGAAATTAATATTGTATTGAAACGTGAGTTCTCTTCAAATTTACTGTATCAGAAGTAATCTTCCTTCAGTCACCGCAAGGCACAGACAACCTATTTCACATTTCATTCTTGAATATCATCACATAAATCGTAAGTTACTTTAAGGTGATTACTGATTTGTGAGCTTGATGGAAGGCATCACGATGTTCTAAGAATGAACTAACATTAATTAATATACGTCAGCACAACTATTTTGTTATACAAGGCTACATGTTCCGACTTTATAAACGGTCATCATCAGGCCTTCTAACAGACTGAGTCAACAGATGTTGTGTAAAATTTGGGATCCCAATATGTGTACGTCAATAAAACACATAAAATAAGGCACGTAGTTTATTGATGTAAACATATTGGGATCCCAACATGTACACAACATCTGTTGACTCAATCTGTTAGAAGGCCTGAAGATGACAGTTTAAAAGGTCGAAACATGTAGCCTTGTATAATAAAATAGTTATGCTGACGTATATTAATTAATGATTTGTGAGACATGGTACTGAGTAGTTTGGTAGGACTCTCCATAGTTTCTGAAACAACAGCTGCCTATATTTTATGGGTTAAATACAGTTCATGTTCACAGTAAGATTACCTCAAATTTTGGGAAAATTATATGTCGTGTCATAAAGTTGACTCTTTTTCCTTGGTGATGTTTCGTATAAGAAGGAGGATGTGATTGTGTCTAGTGTACATTATAACAGGGATGCACAAATTTTCTAAAAATAAAAGGAGCCATCTCAGAAATCTAGGGGCTAGAATGGAGACATGGAGGACGCTTCGTAGTGGGGATCCAAATATTACGAAACACTGTATCAAATTTAGCTGCCAAGCCGACCTCCTTCCTGGGATTTGTGCAATCGTGCATGCAAAGGGCACGATACAAAAGACGTATAAAGATGTAGGTTGTAGAGCTTCAATTTTTGAGCATTTATAAAAGTGAAATAGGGGACCGCGGCAGCACAGTGGTTAAGGTGCTGTGCTACAATTCGGGAGGTCGCTGGTTCGATCCCAGTTAGTGTCAGTGGATTTTTCATTGACATAAAATTCTTCCGATCGCACTATGGCCCTGGGATCGAATCAGCCTCTAACAGAAATGAGTACCAGGAGTATTTCCTGGGGGTAAAGGCGGCCGGTGCGTAAGGCTGACAACCTGCCACCATCCTGTGCCGTTGTCACGAAATCTGGGAACCATAACTTCTTGGAACCCTCTGGGCCCCTCCGGGCCTGTAACGGGACTGCTTTAACTTTTAAAAGTGAAATATGAAAACTTACGGAATTGGTTACCTCTTAATATGTTAAAGCAATACAAAAATAAATTTTTACTTTATTCATCTCTCAAGTACCTACAGTTTCTAGAATGCGTCTGGGCAAGCGTGGACTTATGAGGCAATGTGGGCCGCTCTTCACGTCAAGTCGTGCCGACAAGTCATGCATAATAACGACTTGCGACGCCATTGTCTGGAATACTTGTTTTAGTTAAAGTCGGTTAAAGACGGTTCTTGGAAGAAAAATAAAACTGTGGAAGGGCTGTCCACACTTAGATTATTAGTGCCTTTTTCAGTCACTTTGTGCAAACGCCTGAAAATGTGCTATGCCTAACTCAGTTCTTACCCCATTAGTTTTAAATGACTTTTTTGAAATTGATGTGCGAAAAAGTAAATAAAATTTTGCTTAACTTCTGAAGTATTAAATTATATTTTAATTTTAATTTATACAAAAAAAGACACGTTGTGTCTTTGTTACAAATAATAACTTGTAAATACTTTGTAGGAAATTAATAGCTGTATGTTATTACAACCACATTTGGCTTGTAATTGTACTTTGTTGGTAAGATGCAGAAATTCTAATGTCAAGACATGTGGTACGTACTGTGATTATTGAGTTTTAAAGGATTAATAAAACAAGAATTAATGATGATAAACAAAGGTTGTGTGCAATTAAGTAAGAGAACTTCACGCTCCATTTAATGAAGCTGTGTGTAAAAAACTGCCCTAGGTTATATTTTTTCAGCGTCTGGACGCCGGATAACGACGTAGCAAGTGGCGTCAACGTGACTTGAACTGGCGTAGCGTAAGGAGCGTTAATAACAACGAAGAGGAAAGCGATGGCGGTCCGTAGAGACATAGGCTCTGCTTCTACAATGACAGTGAAGTATGGAAGTGCAGCAGGCATCCATATTATAAGAACACAGATACTAGCTGCACAAGAAACCAACACCCCTCTGCCCCCCCTCCCACTGCCGCAAAATAAATACCACAGCCAGTGTCATGCGTCTTGTATTAGAGGAACGTCTCTTGTAGGCCTCAAATGTTATTATCGGAAAAAGAATTTCCTGTTTCTACGATCACAACAAAGAAGAAGGACAGGGTGAGGCATGTAGCCGCAGGAACATGGCAGAGAAACATACGGAGTATTGGTTGGAAAACCTGAAAGAAAGAAGGAGACCACTTGGAAGACCTCGAAGTTCATGGGGGAATTTATTGGAACGGACTTAGGAAACTAGGATGGAAGGTAGTGGACTGGATTAATCTGGCTGCTGATAGGGAGAAGTGACGGGATGTTGTAAAAACGGCCATGAATCATTGGGTTCCCTAAAATGGGGGAAAGTTTGCGATTGGTTAAGAACTTGTTATATTATCGAGAAAGACCCTCTCCCAGACAGTTTTATTAATACATTCTGCTCAGAAAATTCAACTTTCCACACTCGATATTAATTTCCATACCTTATTCTTGTAATACGGAACAATTTAAAAAGACAGTTTTGTATCAGTTTGTTATCGTACTTAATCCGCTTTTGTCCTAAAAAAAATGACGAATGTTTGCTATCCGCAAATAATGGATATGGTATATATATATATATATATATATATATATCTGACAACTTCAACCTGACATGACCCGGAACCAAAGACGTAATGGTAGCTTTATCTCTTCCAAACAGCTGTAATTCTACCCTAGATATAGACCTACCATGTGTGTCTTCCTACAGCACAACAGAAAAAAATATTAGTAGAAATGTACATTTTAGAAAAGTATGAATATTTGGGTTTACATCGATTTCCTTGTAATATGATAAAGAAATAAAAGCAATATAAGGAACAAAGCAAAAAAGTTTTCCCTGAGTGATCGCAAGGCACAAAACAACGTAACAAAATCCAATGAAGGTATTAGCAAACTAGGAACATGGATTCGGACTGTCAGCACGACAAATCATATACTGAATAATGATTTGCAAATGAAACGTGAAAACTTAGGAGTTGAAATCATCTGTCTGTACAAATCCACAGGGAGGTAATATAAGCAACGTTGGATGAAATATTGGAGAATTCTAAGGAAAATGATGCTGACGGTGATGAAATTTTCCTTCATTGTAAGTGCATTTAGTTTTGTTATTTTGCTTGCATTCGACTCCATGTTTTGAATTCCCTGGACCCTCTTGTCTCTGAAGCAATCATAAGAACGCACAATCACTTTTCTTCCGAGTCAGGAATATGATAATGAGAAAAAGGCCGAAAGCAAATAAGGAATAACGACTGCTAAAATTAAATCAAGAGGGGACCACAAAACAAACATGGGAAAACTACAAAAGGAATGCATTGGATTAAGTAAATACCGAAACATCCTTTACTAGATTTGTGTCCCAGAAAGAAATATATTTGCTCCGTTGACAGAATAACAAAAGAGATAAAATGAAGACTCTATGGGACAAACTTATAAGGTGGAAATTTTAGATATTATTAAAAAACGTCAATACAGGTGGTCAAGGAATGGTACAAATCCTTCTCAGAAAGACAGTGATGGTGTTAAAGAAAGAGGACTGCGTTTTGAGGAGGCCTTGCATCTCTTCAGCTTCGAGTAATTGTTATTAATTTTGGATGTATTTTTCCAAGTTTCTATAAAAGTACTACAGTAGCAGGGGCCCTGCATTAAAATAATCCCGTACGTAAGGAGTCCAACAAAGTGTTAAATTTGATTATTACACGAGGCAGTTTAACGGTGGAACGTACCTGCTTTATGTATTCTCTCAGAAAAATAACAACGATAAAGAAGGGGACGATTAAAAAGAATAAGGAAAACATGATGATGGTAATGATAATAAACCTATAATAATAATAATAATAATAATACTTTTGGGCATCGTTTATTAGTTATATAAGAAAATTTCCATTACCGATAGAAAATTTTAATTGTCTATAAACAACATTTCCCTTAAAAAAGGATTTCACTTATACTGAAAAAACTTAGTGTTACTTATTTAGAAATTTAACATTCTTTAGCAAGACACCTTTTTAAAATAATGAAAGACAAGACATACAGATATGCATAGCAGCCTAAAAGTTGTATGACATTTTTAAAGAGAGACGAGAATGATGAAGACACTTTTAATTTGGCCTGCATCTTTTCAGTGTTAAGCGCACAGACAACCAATTTTAAATAATTTAATAATAAATACATGCAAATTTCCGTTAGAGCACACTAAATATTTGAAATAAATTTCTGCCTTTCAAAATGCATATACGAGAATGTTTCTTTGAACAAACTCTTTGAGTGTCCTTAGAGTGACAGATTGCAGATGATGTCTTGTAGTTAATGGAATGCCTGTAATGCAGTTTATTCCATTACTTCACACCAAAAAAAACAAATTCCATACACGTCTGACCAATTTACACCCAGTACTGCAGGCAGCTGGGCAGCGATAGACGCCACGGTAATCTCTCACTATTCGTTTTCTTTAATTTTTGTGCATCATCGTCTCGCTGTGTTTCCATCGAAATTATTCGTATATTCAGACTGACAACAAGAAGAATACTATACATTCTTTTTGTTCACCCAAACTTTATCGGCCGATATTTATTGCATCATCACACATTTTTTCAGTGTACGTAAAAAGAAACTGCATCAGGCAGAGTTCTCTGCTTTACAATCAGCGGATACCAAAATCAACATTGAAATTATTACTCCAAGTAACTAAATAACATTGAAATAAGAGAAAAGTTAAAAACTGGTTACAGTAAAACGTGTGCGCTGAGTCCTTTTTCCCATATATTTGCATTGCTCAGACTGCCCTCAGACCAAACAAGGTCCATCTTGTGGTGTGCAGTGGATAAAACGCATGACTAGCTTTCACTGGTAGAGCCACACACATAAAAAATGGCGATATAATATGGCGCATGCGCCTTGCATGCTGGGTAACTAAGGCTACACACACACACACACACACAC
>Ga0123354_10008440_pt1 | contig 15656 bp, 7 predicted proteins | sample TergutLab28metaG_2_FD_97872 | JGI IMG/M metagenome (GOLD analysis project Ga0123354, IMG submission 97872) | Labiotermes labralis P4 segment gut microbial communities from Petit-Saut dam, French Guiana - Lab288 P4 | ecosystem: Host-associated > Arthropoda: Insects > Digestive system > Gut ...
ATTACTACTACTACTACTACTACCACTACCACCACCACCACCACCACGATTACTACCACTACCACCACCACCACCACCACCACCACCACCACCACCACGACTACTACTACTACCACGATTACTACTACTACTACAACTACAACTAGTACTACCACGATTACCACTACTACTGGTACTACCACGATTACTACTATTAGTACTACCACGATTACCACTTCTACTAGTACTACCACGATTACTACTACTTCTACTACTACTACTACCACCACCACCACCACCACCACCACCACGACTACTACTACTACCACGATTACTACTACTACTACTACTACTACTACTACTACAACTACAACTAGTACTACCACGATTACCACTACTACTAGTACTACCACGATTACCACTTCTACTAGTACTACCACGATTACTACTACTTCTACTACTACTACTACCACCACCACCACCACCACCACCACCACTACTGCTACTGCTACCATCACCACCCCTAACACAACCACCCCTACCACAACCACCACGATTACTACCACGACTACGACTATTATTATTATTATTATTATTATTATTACCACTACTAATGCTGCTGGTGCTCCTAGTCACCACTGTTGCTGAGTAATGAGTGTTACTGTTTTAGTAATAAGAATTTTCTGATTTATTGGTTCAGAGGCTTTTCTTGACCGGAAATCCGAAGTTCGTGTAGTGGCTAATGTAATAGGTACTGAGCTTGTTGCCGTGGTGTATTTTAAAAATTCCGAATGAACTTCCGTATTACAAAATTCTCCAGTATATTCTTTAGACTAACATTTCCCCCCAAGGAACTGCGACTAACTCTTCCGGAGATGTGGAGTATGGCCTCTATCGGAAATAAAGGAACTGCATATGAATTTAGTTTTACTTAAGCTTTCATTCAATATTTGCTTATCTAATGTGACGGTTTAAGTTCTCTCGTTGTTCGGTACCCGTGGAGAAGTCATTCTTACAATTAATTACAGATACACTATATACGTCAGGTGGCACTGACTGTAGAAAACAATCTGTCGTTGTGAACAGTTGATCGATAGGCTTACATGATTTGCTGTGTCGGCGTTGCTACCTCGACCTTTGCCGGTGAAGAAATACCACTAGGTAGCAATACCGATAACTGCAGAAAGCTGTCTTTTGAAGAACTTTTAAAATTCGTGGCACGGATATTCACTGAAAATGTGATTTCGTGGTACTTGTCCCTAAGCGAATATCAAGTGTAAGGATTGATCAGTGGAGCTGTGGAATCATGTCCAAGAGATGGGAATTTTCAGGGGTTTCCAAGGTTTTAAAAGAAGCGGTAAAAATATCATCGGTTGCCATTTGCAAGTAAAGGAGGCAGCAGAATGTCCTCCCACTTTTGTCCCTACGGCTTTAATTCCAGGTGGGATAAAAACACCCTGGGTGGTGCAGTTATCGTGGCTGTCATCAGTCACCCCATGCGAACACGATGATGCAAGGATTCTAGGATGGTACGCCGTGTTCACTGCTGAATACTAACCGAACTTTCGAAGGATTGTAGCGGTCTTGTCTTAAGGTTCATGAAGTCCAGTCACTCTTCTTGGGCTGCCTGACTCTAAAGATGAAGGCAGTAGGGGCGTAGCTGAAGTGCAGCGTTTGGTACGGCCGTCCTGGACAGCAGAGTCAAAGGGGCGGTAAAATGTAAATTTTAAATGAAAAAAATATATTGATTTTCTGGGCCCAACAGATTTTAAATCGTAGAGACAAATAGAAGACAATTTGATAAATAATTTTGATTTCCTTAATTTTTAATTTCTGTTAGGAGGCGGCTATTGTTATTGCTTGCCCCGGGTGACGAGAAACCTAAGCAGGCTACTGGAAGGCTTTACGATGCTTCGAAACGGTGGTAGATATCTACCAATCGACACGATGTAACATTTCGTAAAAGCAGTCCCGTTACAGGCCTGGAGTGGCCCGAGGATTCCAGGAAGTTAAGGTTCCCAAATTGCATGACAACGGCGCAGAATGGTGGTAAGGTTGTCAGCCTTACGCACCGGCCGCCTTTACCTCCGGGTAATGCTCCTGGTACTCATTTCTGTTAGAGGCTGAGTCGACCCCAGGGCCATAGTGCGATAGGAAGGATTATGTCAATGAAAAATTCCAATGAAACCATCTGGAATCGAACCAGCGACCTTCCTAGTTGTAGCACAGCACCTTAACCACTGTGCCACCGCGGTCCCCATGTAACATTTCATAGGACTTGAATATTCAGCACAATCCGCATAATATGACTGAACTTGAACTCGAACCTTCAGCACATTTCGCACAATATTATTGACGTCGAAGCGGGTTGTGACCACCTGTTTCACAATTCTTGATTCTACCCATCTTTAGCCTCCGGTAGTTGAAGAGCATTGTCTCATAACCTGAGGATCAATTAACTGCGAGGTTCGATAATACGATTCAGTCTCGAGCTCCTTTGAGACGTGAGATTTTCAAGTAAAAAAAAAAAAAGTTGGTGCTTCTTGAATTGAGATCAATCATTGATTCGCTCTGGTGTGGCCTTTTTCTTGTGTTGGTGAATTATTTATTGGCCAACCAGAAGCGCTCTGTTAAGTCATGCAGCAAGATATGGTGCAGAGGTTCGTAATGGATCACTATTTTGAGAAGCAACAAGACTGGCCATCACGAATCCAGTCAGTAAAAGCTGTGTGAAATTGAGAATTACAGATTTATTAGTTACGCCAATCGCTGTTGCTCCTAACCTTCCCGTAACTTTTAGCCTGGAATGTTACTGATCCCTTGAGGTTTTTTTTTTTGCGAATGGCCCTACTTTCCTTTCAGAAATGGCAAAGAAGCAATTTTAAGTTATTACTGTAGTTTTGTGTCTGTGTGTGTGTGTGTGCTCATTCCGTTTAAGAACCCTTTACCTGATTTTCATGGAACTTTATATGGAGGATAACCCAACGCCGTGCTTAATATAAATTCGCCACTCTTAGTGATAAATATGGCGCGCGCGCAAACTTATAAAATTGAATTCATATTGCATATTCTTAAAAACAATATGCAGATTCTCTTAAGGTAATATATTCGTAGATGTAAATATAACTTAGTTGTGGCCGTTCGAAATGTTTCTTTACATTTCGTTTTAATGGAAATCAGCAGTAACCCACTGGAGTTAGATGTTCGCAGTTTTTAGATATTGATGGATCATTACATATGAATTTTGTGTAACGAAACAAAGCATGTGGATGGTGCGAAACTGTGGAGCTCGTACCTGTCAAATCTAACTGCTACAAATCCTGTAATTTCAATAACAAGTTTCGTGTGAAGGTAAATTAGTGCGTCAGTAATCATAGCCTGCTGATTGACGAGAAGGTGTATGAATTTGTGCAATAATCAACTGGGTTTTATTACTCCTGCGCGGATGTTCGTGTTTATAGATTCCGTCCTTCCCTTGAGTTTTTATTTATTTAATTGTTTAATGACGTTGTATCAGTTTTATGGTATGTTTTTAAAAATACCCCACGATGATTGAATCGGCAACGATGGTGAGTACTGGCCGAACGACAGGTGGTGTTTTCTTATCACGGTGCGAATTACCAGAACATGCTTTGGTGTTCAATGATTATTCTTCAGCTTGTAACATGTTTGTAACTGGGGTTCGCAATAACACCATCTACCCTCCCAAACTTCAACGCTTAGACAAGGAGGAAACTTCGCTGTGTAAGCTGTTACAAAACTACGATTAGGGAAATCTGGTAAAAAAGGTAAATCAGTTCCATTAAAGGCCCGAGGTGCCCAGAGGGTTCCAGGAAGTCAAGGTTCCCAGATTACGTGACAATGGCCCAGGATGGTGGTAAGGTTGTCAGCCTTACGCAGCGGCCGCTTTTACCCCCAGGAAATACTCCTGGTACTCATTTCTGTTAGAAGCCGAGTCGACCCCAGGGCCATAGTGCGATCGGAAGGATTATGTCAATGAAAAATTCCAATGACACCATCTGGAATCGAACCAGGAACCTTCCGTAGGGAACTCTGGATTTATTGTAATTTTGGCGTGGAGCGAATGTGAAACGAAATGTCCGTGCACTCTGAAGGTATTGTCGTGACATTTTGTTGGAGAAATCGAAGCAGCTCAACAAAATGCATCAATCTTCTTCCTAGTTCTCCATTCACAGATTCGAAATTGGAATCCCTCGACACGAAACTGTGCATTACAACAGTCTTAACATAACGAACGGATTCCATGGTGAAGGAATGTTTTTGAGAAGTTGATAGTCGCTTCGCTGGTCAGTACATTCTGAGCCTTTCATGGGTCTTTCTTTATAGGAAAGGACAACAGGACTCTGTCCTGAGCCGTATGAATCCAGTCCGTACGCTCGCGCCCGCTTTCTTCAAGGTGCATATTAATGTTATCCTATCGTTATTTTCAGCAGACTGTATATTTGGATAGCTATAGTGAAAGCGGAAGGGGCATGTAGCACGCATGCAAAAAAACAAAAAATTATATGCAGAACTTTGGCTCGAAATTCTGGGTAAAGACATCTTGGGGAACCAGCCGTAGATGACAGGATTTTATTGCAGTAGATCTGAAAAAAACGTCATGAATGGTGTGGACCTCATGTGGCTGTTTTATATTGAGGTTTGATGGCTTTGTCTGTAGATGTGGCATTGAATCCTCGCGTTCCATAGCATAGTTTAAAGCTTAGATTCTTTTCCGTAGCGTGATTGTCTTACTAGTTGCATAAAAAGTGGAAAATTTATTGACTAGCTTTGGAAATGTTTGTTCTCAAGAAGGACTCCCTTCCATGGAAATAGCTACTGAGTTTGGCAATACACAGTTTGGGCTTCTCGTTTAGTTTCTTAGCTTCGACGCTTGTGTTGTGTGACGGTAAATATTTTAAAGGTGGTTGTTTCTTAAACCTTGCGTGATTCAGTACAGGTCAACGGGCAAGCTGGGCCAACAGTTAAACTTCTGAATATTGTTCAGTTGTGTGTTTCGAGTCTTGACTGGGACAGTTCTTATCCTGAGTTTTGTCTTGGTATTATTCCGTCCTCCCAAACGAATTAAGTGATAAAATAATTGAATTTGTTCATGGCCGCTTCATTCCCCTTATCTTTGAATGCGTTATTTATTGTCATCAATTAATGCGACGCTGCCTTAACCTGAGGTGCTGACAGTGTTGTTGAATAAACAAGAAATGCGCATAAAAACATGGCATACAGACCTGTTATCTGTTATTCAGAATACAAAAATTATATAGTTGGGGCACTTAGCAGGACGTTAAAACACAATTATGAATCAGATGTAGCTGAAATTTTTCACTGTGATAATATTAGATAATTTCGTGTTAGGTTGTACTTCTGTCATTATTTTCGGGTTCAACATAACGACGTTTATTGCGTATTACAACGACAATAAATACGTACTGCGCGTTTCCACCCGACCGTGTCGTCTTCAGGCGTGTAAGCAAATTTATTTTTGCAACTCGCTTGTGTTAATGCGTGAAGAGGTGGGCTGAACGATCCGGGATTCGAATCCCGCTAGGAGCAGGATATTTTTCTGTGCTCCAAAAGGCCCAGACCGGCTCCGGAGTCCATCCACCCACCTGTTCAATGGATGCCGGAATTTCTTTCCTGAGGGGAGGGGGGTAAAGCGGCCGGGGCGTGAGGTTGACCGCTCACCCCTAATGTTGAGATTAAGAATGAGTGGAGGTGGACGTTCGCTTCCCCTATACGCCTCCATGGTGTGTATAGGAACATTAAAACTCGTCCTTATACATGAAGAGGTCATTTAAATTATTAACATTAACGCGTTTATATGAAATGTGGGAACGCGCGGTTTTTCTGAAGTCTGCATAAGTGAAGTGTCTGAAGAGTTGTTTTATGTTAAAAATCTCTAGATTACATGTAAGCCCAGTCCAGGAGTTTGTGTACAGCTGGTAATGGATCATTACACACCCCTAATATGACTTTTTTGATAACTGTGTACAATAAACTTGGCGAACTGGTCGTCCCGTAAGGTGGTTACGGCCTGCTTAATCTTATTGTGTCTGCATGACTTCTTTACTACAGTACGTTTTCCTACACACCCGAAGATGGCACGACCTTGTCCAAGCGAGCACCATCTACTTATTTTTATTGTAATACTTAATCACGCTGTATTTTGTATTAATGAAGCCAACTTGGTGCACACTACTTCTTAGTATATTTATTTCAACTTCTCTACATGTTTCGGGCAACTACGTGCCTATCATCAGGAGAACTTACTGCATCTATGCGACAGTCTGTTTGTATGGGTGGCTGTCTGGTCTGCTGGTACCAGCAGACCAGACAGCCACCCAAACAGTGTCGCATAGATAAAATAAGTTCTTCCGATGATAGGCACGTAGTTGCCCGAAACATGTAGAGAAGTTGAAATAAATATACTAAGAAGTAGTGTGCACCTAGTTGGCTTCATTTGAAAAATATTATACAGGAATACACGGTCAACAAAACATAAAATTAATCACGCTCTATCCTAGACCGCAACACAGTATTAAAGCGATGGCAGTTCCTACACTTTTGTGTGAAATTTAAGCTTGGCTGAAAGCAACAAAATATTAACGAAAGTCAAGCAGTTGTTATTTACTGAGTCAGAGATTAGATGAAGTCATGTTTGACAACATTTCTTTGGCAGGGGAGGTGTAAGATGGCTGGAGCTTGAATGGCATGATGTAGGGCGTCATTACATTTTCTTTTTTCTTCGTACAACTACACTCTCAGGTTGTATACAAACATGACCGAGTAGTTGGGACACTTGGCTGCTGCCTTAACACTGTTCAGTTTCTTGTTTTAAGAAGGTTTGGTATACGTGGTGATTAATTTTTACTGAGATTCTTGTAATGGCCTGCGGGCGGGATGCGATGGAATTTATATAGTCTACCATCGGTTGACCATGGAAGGATGACCGTGGGCTTCCACTAGAGTATTCTCGAGTATTTGAGTGGGAGCAAACAGGCTGGTTGTTCAGACTCTACTAAACATAAAATAATGCTCTGTTTCTCCTTACCTTCTGTAAACATTTGAGAAATCTGCATTTTGCCCACACGTTGTGTTATTGGCGTGTATGGAATAAACAGTTACGCCTTCCTAGAACACCTGAATTTTTAAATACCGTTAATGTAAAGGACAGCCCATTCAGCTGTTGTCACAGTATGAATTGGATCAATATAAAGTATAGAAATACGTATTTTGTTGGCATTTGTGGATCGCGCCGTTAAATTGGTTGTAAACAGTAGATGCTACTCTTCCAGAACTCTCAATATTAACTTAAAAAATTTCCGCCCAAATGCAACCCTCCAAACATTATTAAAAATTGTTTCATAATGCAGCCCTCCAAATGCATAATTCGACAAGGTTTAGAATTCAGCCGAAATTCGCAACATCTTCATCTTCTGCCTTGTCTATCTACTTCCCGCCACCGTACCTTCTTCTCTTCCCACCTGTAGGCCTATGCCTTTCCTCAAGCCTACATTTACCATGAGGACGAGCGGGGACAGCTCTTGGCCCGTCATAGAAGTAAGTTTCTTGTCCCTCCCCTTGTAATCAGGCTTTCAGTAGTCAAAAAAATTGACATCGTCTCCAAGCCGAGCATTATATGCGTTATTTGCAAGGGAATCGTAAAGTAACGCTTTGATGGACTTGTGTTTGTCTCGAACTGACCCAGTCAGTCTCTATAAATTTCGGTACTGGTGATCTGGACTGACAGTTTTCGGGGCAACGTAATTTTTTCTTCCTGTCGTTCACATAGAACCCCTACTTATGAAAATGGAAGTTAATTTTTTTTATGTATCAGCATTCCCTCGCGTGTTACATATGTGTACCTTACCACTTACCGAACAGATTGGCTCCGTCTGTAACGTTGTATTCAGGAAGTGCCCTTTTTGTATCTTAAGTCTTAACACTGATTATTCTTAGAGTCTTCATTGTTTTCCCGAGTCCCTCCACTTACCGAACAGATTAGCTCCGTCTGTAACGTTGTATTCAGGAAGTGCCCTTTTTGTATCTTAAGTCTTAACACTGATTATTCTTAGAGTCTTCATGGTCTTCCCGAGTCCCTCCAGACAAGTTTCGAGTTGTTTCAAACTACGCCACGATCGCTTCTTTCTCTTTCCTTTCGAATTCACCATTCCTTATAGACGCTATGTAGTCCGAGGTGTGGACATTGTCGTTAAATAAACCATAGTTGTACGTGTCATTTCAAGTGGCTGCGATATTTTTAGTATTTAAAACCAGAAGGGAGAACGGTTTCAGACTGTACACAATACTGTTAACTTTGTAGCAGTAAGCTGTAACCTGTAAAAAAGAAAAAATAATAATCCGTACGACGCTGTGAACTCGCTAGGAATATACAGTAATATACAGTGATGCCTCGGCTAAAGAAGATTTTTTCGCTTCTTTTTCGGACTCGGCTAACGAATATGGATTCGGCTGACGAATGTTTTAGTGGATGCGCGCGCTAACATAAAGCAGCAAACATGAACGGTCGGGCCATTCTAGGATTTTATCTTTTCCGTCTGTATGTGTGTTTCGGCTAACGAATGTGATTCCGGAACGAATTATCTTCGTTAGCCGAGGTATCGCTGTATTGTAAAACCTATGCGTTAGAGACACCGTCAAATGTGAAACTAAATATAAATGTTTTCAGAAATAATAGAATTATTTCTCTAGTAAACTCAGACGGACTGCAATTTTATCTTCGGTCACAAGAAGGAGATGGAGATAAAAAAAAAGTGTGTGAAATGTGATTTTAACTGAGTTCCATGTAGTGGTGAGGGGAGTGTAGTGTGGTCCTGCCTTCTGCAGTGGCGGACAGTACACACTACACACACTATACACTACGTGTTCAGCATGCGAGCCACGTCTGCTGGTCAGGTAGGGGTGGGTGGGAAGGAGAAGAGCTTCCTACAACAACATACGGCATCTCCTCATGAATTGATAATTGCCCACTTTCACTCAAGAAAATATCCCCCTCCCCGTCAACTTCAAACACCCAAACTTGCAGCTGTATAAAAATCGTAAAAATTTGAAAGCCCTAAAGGCGTCCTTGGTTTATATCGCAATAGGCAATAGGCAATAGGCAATAGGCAATAGGCAATAGGCAATAGGCAAGCAGAGAGAAGGTTTTTAGAACTCCTAAGAAAATGTTTGTTTTTGTTTTAGATTCTGCTGGTGGGAAATAAAGACGGTAGGTAAATTTACACGATGCATTCTTTGTCAGAAAAGCTCTGATAAAAAAGTTGCTTTTGTAAATCAAGTGTAAACATTTTGCCGCTTTGGAGGAGACGTATACTTCAAATAGTTGTTTGTGACATTATATGCCTCCTTGTTAGCTGAATTTCCTTTATTCAAAGAATATAAGTGGCCTTTTGAAGTCAGCGTGCTCTGTGTGGGTGTGTTTTTTTTTTTTTTATGTGTCCATTTTAGCTGCAGAAGCAATTGACTGATTTTTACGAAAATTGACGTGAAGGATGTGTCATTGTATGACACCCCGAGCGCAGTATGTTTATTTTACTGCATGCAGTAGTAACAGCATGGCGGATGCGAGAGGCGCTGTGTAACGTGTAGCTTTTGTGAAGGTGGTGTGTGTGTGTGTGTGTGTGTGTGTAGAATGTGCAATAACAACATGGCCGCCATGCTGCGAGTGTTTTATTTACGCTTCGTTTGATGCCGGTAATTATTGAAAAGCTGGAGCTAGTCACGTGACATTTGGTACTCAGTAGGTCTTAAATGTACCTGTGTGTCTGTGGCGGTATTTTCTTGGAAGTCGTTAATGCAAAATGGTGGTGACTGGAAGCGGCTTTGTAGGTGTGCGTTTATTTTATGTAGGGCTGCTAAGATTTTGTGTTATGAGGCATCTTTGGAGAAATCGATAAATTTCAATTTAAGGTGCATGTACTATATAGAGTCAGGGAGCAGAGGGGTGTCCTATAAACAATAAAAAGGAAGAGGGCTAAGTGTCTTGGTCAATCTTGCGTAGGAACTGCCACCTAAAACACGTTAATGAAGGAAAGATAGAAAACAAAAGTGACGATAAGACGAGGAAGAATGCGTAGGGAACTACTGGCTGATCTTGCGGAAAGAGAGGATACCGGAAATTGAAAAGGAAGCACTATATCGCGCTCTGTGGAGACCTCGCTTTGGAAGAGACTGTTGGACCTGTCGAAAGACAGACTACAGAATGAATGAATGAATTTATCTGTGTTAGGTAGGCTGATACAGTATATACATGGCGGCTTTTGCTCTAGACGTTCAGCACCCGAAGTTGTGAAAGTACTCTTATTGATTTGGGACATGTATGGGCTGATGCCACGTCTCAAGTACGGTACATATTCACCGTCTTTTAACCCTTTGACGCCGGAATTAACCCCCCCCCCCCCGGTGATGGCGCGCGCCCGCGCCACGTGTGTTTGTGCGTGTGACAGGTAAACAGTGACAGTAGGCTGATGACAATAACATTTTCATTCAGCTTGGCCAGTACCCCCACCGAGGTGGGAAACTGCTGCTCCCAAATACAGTACATCCGCTATAGCACTGTTAACTTATACTAAATTCCCCGTACGAAACAAAGAAAACCCACCTACATTTTATGGATCATGAAATGTGTGTTTGTAAATCGTGCAGAACGTACGTCAGAAATCTCAGAAAACTCTTCTGTAAATCCAACGGCATAATAATTGGAATTCATTAATTCTTTGAAGACTGATATTCAATAAATTATGCATAAAAATTCATTTCCTTCCTCACAGAGTACACATCGCGTGTTCGTTGTAAAGACCAATCAGTTAGTGCTGTTAATGCTCTGCAGTTAAATAATCGGTGTTTATTATGAGAATGACACGGAACACATAGATACTCATTTCTGTGTGGGAAATGTGTCACATGCAGTAGAAGAGGTAAAAAACCGATTTGAACGGAAAATCTACAGTATTTATTTTATGGTAACTTTAATATTCACTTTGTGCTGTGCTGGAAATGATTCCGTGACAGCTCAAAATGTGTAGCGTCTAGAGTGAACGCAAACGAAGAACCGGTTTCAGAGTGATGTTATTTCGTACGTAGCATGGAAACTGTAGAACTCTGGGGAAAACGCGACCGGTGGAGCTCGAATAGGATACTGGGTGGCTCAAACACCACTCCAGGCGCGATGCAGAGCGAAATATCGTTGACATCCCGCACTATTAAAGTGGGATTTGCATTCAGCCACCTGTAACATGGTCCAAGTGCGTAATACAGCCGGAGGGGTGCGTGACAGCGGGGAATTCAAACTACTCGTGGGAATTGTGAACAAAACATGGCCACTTGTTCCTTTCATTGGGACTCTAGCGGTCATTTGTCTCACCGCAATCACTCGTCCAATATTCAGGCACACTTCATGCCTCTGGAGGGCCCTGGGGACGGTGCAGTGCATTAGAGAATTGTGAGGTTACTCTCATCACACGACCTGCGCTGCTGTTGAGAGTCCCGAAGCCAAGTTCAAGCTTGTGTTCTCTGCTTCTTTTTAGCATAGCAGGCCTAATCATTGTAGCTCATTCGGGCTGGATGGCACAGGAGACGTGGTTGGATTTCTGTTAGGGTCAAGGGCTCTTCTACGGAGCGTCCAGATCGGCTGTAGGACCCACTGGACCCAACCAGTCTGCACGTCACTAAATATTATTGTGGTAAAGCCGTCGGATCGTGAAGTTGACCACTCGCTTCTAGTGCTGAGGTTAATAAGGCAGGGAGATATACCTCCACTCCGTCATATGTATTCATGACATCATGCTTATTTGAGCACAGGGACAATTTCATGTTGACCTGTATTACATTTCTTGCCTAGACTTCTCAAGTATTTGCCGAAGGAAGTGTGTAAAATTTGGGATTCGAACCTGAGACCTGTAAGCTACCGTGCTCGGATGTTGTAAAGGAGTTTGTATTATGCAACGGACATTGTTGTGTATTAATTAGAACTGCTTTATATTCGGGAGATTGTGGTGCGAACTCGATTCGTAAGGTCGACGGTCTCGAGAACTATTTCATTATTTCCTGTGGTCTTCCTAGGCAGATACTAAGATTAATGTGTTTCAGTACGGCGCGTTCGTCGTTCAACGCAATGTATTCTGTGCACTTGGGAAAACATCTCCAGACCGCCATCACTCAAGTGCCAAGGTAAGACTTAAGTTTGCGGAGGTAATCCGCTTGGATGTGTTTGAAGTCTTACGCATTGACCCGGACGTAGGGCTACAGTCTCCTCTTCTTTATTTTTTCATTGCAGCACCTTCTTTGCTCACTCTGGCTTGCTGATGTGACAATGCAGGAATTACCGTATCCACCATGTGTAACTTTGATCGTGACGTGTGATAATAATTATCACCATAGCTTAATTTTCTAGTAGAGAAAAGCTTTCTGTGAAGACCCACGCATTTATGTTTATTTCTGTTGCAATACGAGGATCTTGTGGTTGTACTGTAGCAACAAGAGACGATATTTACAGGTTATTTTATCTTTTGTGCTTTGTCCGCTAAATTTTAAAGATATGCCAACATTCTTCCCGAAGACAAGTTCTGCGTCGTGGCTTCTCAAACTAGCCGTGTCCGAAACTCACTGATACAAAGAATGAACCGACGCTAACGCCACGGTGCGAGAACCATTGATAACCTAACTGGATAGACGGTAATCCGACCGAGATTCGAATCCGGCACCTTCGGAGTCTGCATTCTGATGCTGCTGTTGTCGTAGCCTTCTGGCGTGTGCTCGACGTACACTGGATTTATGACGGCACTGCCCTAGTGTCGTAAGTCATATGTGCTGTCTTCAGCCAAGTTACTGTCGAATGTCCTCATGTGACGTGATATCATCCTTGTAAATCCAACTAATTGTATAAGGAATATCACATGTTACGTATTTCATAAACTTCAGGTTTTGATCTTATGGGTTATGACGCAGTGTACAAGATTTTTAAGAAACGTGCTGTTTGATTCAAGTCGACCCTGAAGATGGAGGTAACATATTTTTCCGAAACGTTGATATTCACCGACAAGATTAAATGGCATCACAATCCAGAAGTCTGTATTCTGAAAGCACACAGCCGTTAAAACGTCAGTACTGTACTTCATAAACTTATAATGCGTGTTATTAAAATATTGAAACCAACAAGAAAGTCGTAAAGCAAGTCAGTTATGATTGTGTAATGTCATAAAACTTTTTACGTTAGCCTTTTACAACGTGTTGGTTGACGTATTTGCAGTGCCACCTGCTTTAACATTACCGTAAAATTGCTATTCCCACATTGTGTGTTTATGTGTTTTGTATGATGCGTAACATAAAATGCTATTTTCCGAAACAATATCGCATGATTTGCCTTTGTAGTGGGGGATGTAGTTTTTATTTTATTTGTGAGATAGGGGCTGCAGTGTTTTAATATTGTTCAAGCTTCAAAAGTTGCAGAATCTGGCACGCGTTACTTGATTGATTTGGAAAAGCTAGGCATCCCCGGTGGTTGAAACCAGTTATACTCGGTGTGGTATCCAGGTGAGTGAGTGAGCGAGTGAGTGAGTGAGTGTGTGAGTGGGTGGGTGGGGTGGGTGTGGGAGGGTGGGGTGCTCGCATTCAACTGTAACAACTCCCAACTCTTGACAGTTGTGCCCCCTCTGTGCATATCGATCACAGTTTGTTGAATTCTGCTTGTTAATAATATTGGCACGAGTTTGAAATGTCACGTACATGTTCAGCCTCTATAGACAGCAGAGGTTACAGGCTATTTACACACCCGCTTTCAATCGAGGCAATTTTGCTTCATGAATGTTCAAAGTCCTCAAATGACAAATTATTTTGTCAGTATTATTTCCAGTGGTAACTGCCAGCCGGGATAGGGATAACACACTGAGTATGGCTTGAGTCCAGTAAAGCTGCTGCGACGCAGGACACTTGAAATATCTCCGCCTCTCCCACTATTCCATCATAATAGTCGTTTCGTAGTCACTGTACTTTTGGTCGTGTGTGCCCTCTGAAATTACTTACCAGTTACCCGGAAATCTGTTCTCAACATGTCATGCTGTCTTGTCAGAGCTGCTCTGAAGGATTGCCTTGCGACATATACCACTTACAGTGCGCCGTTGCCAACGCCACGGAAACTCTGAAGGGGTTCCGGTACCGATACCGGACAGATTGTGTGGCAAAAATGGCGTTTTTTCCCCTCTCTTAGCAAACAGCAAAACTCCGTGATCGTATACGAACTTCTATACAAGGGCGCTTTTCGTAGCTTTCAGTGACAATGGCGCCTGTGATTGTTGTGTGTTTCGTGTTTTCACGATCGCTAGTAGCTTCTGTTATTCCCCGACTCCCTACCTGTCGCTGAACTTCATCACGCGCACATCGCAGCTCATTTGTCTGGCTCGGACTCTGTGTTGTACAATTGGGGTTCTGTCCCCGGAACTTGTACAGGAGGTGTATGGTAAGGGCATTTGAAAGCCATGTACAGATTGAATATTTGTTTGGAATGCCACTCGACCAACACCTTTATTGAAATATAAAAGATTGACATTTGTGGGAGGGTTAAATTATTTAGCCACAATTAGGAGTGGATCGTCCTTGGTTATTTTCAGGGAGTGGTAATTTGTTGGGGAAAATAAATAATGGGAGTAGACGGAAGGGTAGGCTCTGTTCAAATGTTTGACGTTTTACCAATAATGACTGTAATATAAAATATTTAAAGACCCGTCCGTAATGACCTGCGATGTATTTAGCCCTTTTATTAAGCGAACTCCCAGTCGTCGTACAAATAGTTATCATGGATCAGCAGTCATGCCTCAGCATCATTGTGCTTTGAAAGTTCTTTCTGGGTCATAATTGATCAATTAGAGTGAACTCGATGACTGGTCAATTCATATAGAGGCGAGCTGTTGACTTGTCCGTTGTATGTCCCTTTTTTTTCCATGAAAAGCACAGTGTGAGATTATTCAATATACGAAGTTTCATTGTACCTGCTTTGAATTTATTACTCTTATTTATAACAGAAACTTAAGTATTGTCATTTCGCAGTAGGCTATACCAATGTTTCCCAACGACGATTTTGCGGAAACTTAGCATTCTGTAGATAAATGGTGGGGGTTCCGCGGGAAATCTTGGAATGTATACATGAACTTTTTGTAATTTTAAGTACCTCGAAAGTTTAAAATATCCATCGCAATAGAGAAAAACACTTCAAATTGCACAAACACACACACACACACACACGCATATGTGTGTGTATATATATATATATCCATACATACATATATCAGTTCTTCTGGCCTGTATACGTTGCCGGTTTACGGGTTCCTCAGGATATGTAAAATTGTTTATTGGTCATTCTAAGGTATGTCATCTCCGTTGTGTGTTGAAAGACAAATGGTGAGTTAATTTCAGTCAGAAAACACAACTATAATTGTATGCTAGATGATGGTATTTATTAGCAAAGTAAATAACCACATGTTTCGGCCTAAAGCGGTCATCTTCAGGTTATTAATATAGACATTTATATGACACTCTTTGAGCAAAATTGTAATTGTGATAACCTGAAGATGGCCGCTTTAGGCCGAAACATGTAGTTATTTACTTTGCTAATAAATACCATCATCTAGCATACAATTATAGTTGTG
>Ga0123354_10008441_pt1 | contig 15655 bp, 12 predicted proteins | sample TergutLab28metaG_2_FD_97872 | JGI IMG/M metagenome (GOLD analysis project Ga0123354, IMG submission 97872) | Labiotermes labralis P4 segment gut microbial communities from Petit-Saut dam, French Guiana - Lab288 P4 | ecosystem: Host-associated > Arthropoda: Insects > Digestive system > Gut ...
CCCTATGTCGAAGTACAGGTAAAGGTATCCCCTAAGACTCTCGATCGCGAGAAGCTGACCGTGAATCTGGAGAATTACGGGGATACCTTCATGTTAAGCCAGAAAAACGCGGAATATGGGAAACATCCTCTGATCGAGGCCGCGATAGACAGCGTGGATCTCCCCAAGGATATGTCCTGCGACATAAATATTTTTTCCACGATGCCCCCCGGGGCCTCTACCGGCACCTCCGGCTCAATAACCGTCGCGCTTATCGGCGCGCTTACGACGCTCGCCAAACTGTACCCGAGCGTCGCAGAAGTGGCCAGGCTGGCGCATGAGGTCGAAACGGTCAAGCTGAAGCGGCAAAGCGGAATTCAAGACCAGCTTGCGGCGGCTTTCGGCGGCATAAATTACATTGAGATGCGGGAATACCCCTATGCCACAGTTTCTCCGTTGAGGCTGCAAGACAGCGTTTTGTGGGAACTGGAGAGAAGGCTGCTGCTGGTGTATATCGGGGCCCCCCACGATTCCAGCGCCATTCACGAGATCGTAATAGAACGGCTGGGAAGCGGCGCCGCAAATTCCCCTTATCTGACGGAATTGCGGAAACTCGCGTCTTACGCCAAAACCTGCCTCAGCGAGGGCGATTTTCAAAAATTCGGGGATTGCATGTCTCAAAACACAAACATTCAGCGGGAGATGCACCCCGGCCTTGTCTGCCAAAAATTCGAAGACATCATCGAAATATGCAAAGCTTATAACGCGAACGGGTACAAAGTCAACGGCGCGGGCGGCGACGGGGGCACGATAACCATACTCACGGACGGAGACATGAACAAGAAGAGGATATTCATGAGCGAGTTAAACGCAAAGGGATTCGAGATAATACCGGTATATTTATCGGCGCACGGGCTGCGGGTGTGGTCGGAGAAAGGGTGATCATTAACATGGTAATTATAGTGGTCTTGTGGTATCTTGTTACATTCGTGCAGATATTTTTGGGCTACGGGACGGCGTACAGGCTCACAAAAAACGGCGGGGACAGCGGGGTCGCGCTTTTCGGATGGATGTTAGTCATGAGCCTGGCGGCAATGGTTCCCGGGCTGGGCATTTATCTGTGGAAGAAAAATAAGGAGTGATCAGCTTACTTCAAACGGAGGCCATACATATGTCTGAATGTAAATACATCTCCCGTTTCAACAAAGAAACCGCCCCAACGGGCCACAACGGCACCATTCTGGCGGGCAAAGTGCTTCCCGAGGGCCTGAGCGCCCCCTTCGGCGACGCCTGGGGCTATCTGGAGGGCGCGTCCATGATGGAGGCCCACTCGCACCCCACCGACGAAATATACCTGGTGGTCGCTGGCAAGGGCTGGTGCCACATAGACGGCGAGCGCTTCGCGGTCGAACCGGGCGACGTGGTCGAAATCCCGCCCAACGCGGCGCACACCATGGAGTGCGCGGACGGGGAAACGCTTTTGTGGGCGGCGTTTTGGTGGGTACTAGAGGCTAGAAACTAGAGACTGGAGACTAGAAAAAGACCGCCGCTCCGCTGCATCGAGTTTTTTCTAGTTTCTAGTTTCTAGGCTCCAGTCTCTAGAAAATGTACACCATCAGCGCCGCGTACATCACCCCGCCGAACAGCAGCATAAACGGGTTGACCGATCCGCGTACCTTGATCCACACTAAATTGATCGCCGCCGACGCTATCGCGATGACGGCCGAGGCCAGGGTTATCCCCGTGAGGTTCCAGTCGGTTAGCAAAATGCCGAACACCACCGGGAAGCAGCTCTGGAACACCATCGCGCCCGTGATGTTGCCCAGGGCCAAAGTGTCCTTGTTCCGGCCGATCCATATGATGGAGTTGAGCTTTTCCGGCAGTTCCGTGGCGATGGGCGTGATGATGATAGAGAGGATCAGCGGCGCGACGCCAAGGGTGTTCGAAAGGCTCTCGATATGCGTGACAAAGAAGTTCGCGCCGAGCAGGATGCCCGCCAGGGCGACGGCAAGCTGCGCCACGATCCACGCCATATTTACCTTAGCCTTGAATATTTTTGCGAAAAACAGCGGCCCAAGGTCTTCGCACTCGCCGCTGTCCCCGGAGAACGAGATTTTCAGGTAAATTATATAGGACAGCATGAGCAGGACGGCGATGGTGTTTTTCAGGGGCGCGACGCTGCGGACGAGCGTCGTCAGCACCGCGAGGGTGTAGATTATCAGGAAAAACAGCAGGTCGCGGGAGACGACCTTCGCCTCCACGTTCATCCGCAGCTTGCGCCGTTTCAGCGCGGCGTTTATGACGACCGCCAGGCCGGTGACGAAAAACGCCAGCGTGCTGAGCATGAACGGCGCGCCCGCGATGGCCCCGACGCCGACCTCCTTCGACCCCTCGCTGTGATAGAACACGATGGCGATGATGGGAATGACAGTCTCCGGCAGGGCCGTGCCCACCGCCGCGAATATGCTGCCCACTATGCCCTGGCCCAGGTTCAGCTTCTTCCCGAACCATTCGACGGCGTTGGTGAAGAGGAAACACGACAGCAAAATGAGCGCGAGGCTCCCCGCGGAGAATAAAATGTCGGTTATCATTGGGTTATCAGACCCTTTACAAAAAAATAAGACTTTCGACACAACTAAAATAAGTCGTGTCAAAAGTCTCGCCGCCTAAATAAAGTTTGATCCCGAAGGTTAATCCCAAGGTTGCTTCGGCGAACCAAACTTTGCTATAATAGGCCGTAAAGCCAGGTATCATTTCAACCGTGGTGTTGACTTTACGCGGGAACTACTCCCCTTTAACGGCATTATATTATCATAGCGGGACGGGGGAAGTCAAGCTGATACATTAAGCAAGTTTATGCGGGTAAGCTTGTCATATATGGCATATTGATAAAGGAGTACTGATATGGCCTTTTGTTCTAACTGTGGAGCCAAAATCGCAAATGAAGCCAAGTTTTGTCCTGAGTGCGGGACGCCTACTGTTGTTGGTTCGGAAAAGATAGATCAAAGGCAACAGGAGTATTCGGGTAAAATTGTAAAGTGTGCAAATTGCGGGGAAGTTATTGACGCATTCGTAGCTAAATGTCCCTCTTGTGGATATGAGCTACGCGGAACAAAAGTATCAGAATCCGTTCATGAGTTTACTCTGAAGCTTGAACACACTGGCACTGAGGAGCAACGTATTGATTTTATTCGTACTTTCCCAATACCTAATGCAAAAGAAGATATTTTTGAGTACATGATTCTTGCCTCAACCAATATCACAGGGGAATCCCGAAAAGCAGTATTCGACGCATGGTTAGTTAAGTTTGATCAGAGCTATCAGAAAGCAAAATTGGTATTTGGCAATGACGATGATTTCGCAAAAATACAGACAATATACGAAAAAACTTCAAGACAAATTATCAAAGAAAAAGGCATTCATAATGTGAAATCGGCGGGAAGCGTTATTGCGAAGTTAATAGCTTTAATGCCTAATCCTATTTTTGGAATTGTGGTAATACTTATCGGGATTGTCGAGGTTATCCGTATTATTCGCCATGATTTCATAGGAATTGAGTTAGTCTTTGTTGTACTCATTTTATGGGCCACCTATAAAATAACAAATACAAAAAAACAAAGTAAAGCGCGGGGATCCGCGCAAGGAGCCGAGCAAGAAATCGTAAAAATAAGGTATCCGTGGGCCGATGTGGAAAACGCATATGTGCTTCAAGCAAAACTAGAGCAAAAGGGGTTTACGAATATCAAAATGATCAACTTAAAAGATTTAAAAGTTGGCTTGTTTAATAAGTCGGGCGAGATAAACTCTGTTTCTATAAACGGGAAGGCAACAAAGCCGCTCAAAAAGCTTGACCCAAATGTTTCAATTATCATTACATATCACGGATGGCCTCACGAACAATAAATAATAGAAGGTTGAAAAACGTAAAGTTGCAGCACCATGCTGTGAAAATAATTGAAACGGAGGTAACAATTTATGGGGCTATTCGGCAAAAAATCCAGCGGCTTGATGGATGTAATCCGTTGCGACGAGCCTTCCTACCTGATTTGGAAATGGCATCCGGCAGGCTTTGAGGCAGGGAATAGTAAACGAGAAAACGCCATTCGATGGGGTTCTTCTCTACGCGTTAAGGCTGGCGAGGTTGCCGCGTTTGTTTACAGTCAGTCGGACGGCACACAGGTAGATTTTATCGAAGGCCCATGTGACGCGATAATGGACACATTGAATCTCCCCGTACTCTCCAGTATATTGGGGCTGGCATTCGGCGGCGGGTCACCTTTTCAAGCGGAGATTTACTTTATTAATCTTGCGAAGGTTATCCAGATACCCTTCGCCGTGCCGTTCTTTGATGTGTATGACCCGCGTTTCTTGGATTTCGGCGTTCCCGTAGCAGTCAGGGGAAAAATCAGTTTCAATATAACGGACTATCAGGAATTTTTAACACTGCATAGGCTTAGGGACTTCAATCTCACGGAATTTCAAACGCAGATCAGGGATGCCGTTTCAAAATATGTAAAGAGCGTCGTCGCTAACACACCTGCTGAAAAAGGCATTCCGCTTGTTCAGATTGAGCGTCAGATAGCTCAGATTAATGAGGCCGTTGAAGAACCGATCAAGAATCGTCTTCTTAATGATTTTGGCGTCACGGTGACTGGCGTAGATATAAGCGCGATTGAAGTTGATAAGGAAAGCGACGGATACAGACAACTCAAGAGCGTAACACAAGACATGTCTGTAGCCACAGTACAAGCGGAAACCGCCGCGAAAATTAAAAACATCCAGGATATGCAGCACATAAATGCGGAAAACGTACAAGAATCATTAAGGGTTCAACGTGAGGAAGGACAATACGCGCAGCACAAGCAAACCCAAACCGGAAATTTCGCGGCGTTTCAAGTAGAAGCGCAAACCCAGGTCGGAGTTGCGGGCGCGAACGCTCTGGGTCAAATGGGCGCAAATGGCGCGGGGGATATGGCCGGCGGCGGACTTAATCCCGCCGCTATGATGGCGGGTATGGCTATCGGCGGGGCAATGGGACAGAACATAGCGGGAACGATGAACAAAATGATGTCTGGCATAAATGAACCTCCTGCGGGAATGACGCCGCCTCCTGTTCCGGCAGTGACTTACAATGTTGCGGTAAATGATCGGGCAACGGGGCCTTTTGATGTTAAAACCTTAACGCAAATGGTTTTAGCTGGTACATTGACTTTGGAGACATTGGTATGGAAAGCCGGTATGGCGGATTGGGCTAAAGCTGGCTCAGTACAAGAACTGAAGGACATATTTAGCGCGACACCCCCGATACCGCCGAAAGAATGAATTGCTCTGTCATACAGTTACAGCGAAAAAAACATTAAACATACAAGGAGGTTTCCCATGTCAAAAACCACCAAGATCGGCTTCGTCGGCTGCGGCTCCATCAGCGGCATCTACCTCGAAAACATCACGAACATGTTCAAAGAGATTTCCATCGCGGGCGTATGCGACCTGATCGACGAGCGCGCCGAGCGCGCCTCCAAGCAGTACGGCGTCAGGAAGTACAAGGACATGTACGAGCTCTTCGCCGACCAGGAAGTGGACATCGTCCTCAACATCACCCGCCCCTACGAGCACTTCGACGTGACCATGGCCGCCATCGAGGCCGGCAAGCACGTGTATTCCGAAAAGCCCCTGGGCGCGACCTTCGAAGAGGGGCAGACGATCCTGGCGGCGGCCGGGGCCAAGGGCGTGCTCATCGCGGGCGCGCCGGACACTTTCCTGGGTGCGGGCATACAGACCTGCCGGAAGCTCATCGACGACGGCTGCATCGGGACGCCCGTGGCCGCGTCGGCCTTCATGGTCTGCCGCGGGCACGAGACGTGGCACCCGGATCCGGAATTTTACTACAAATACGGCGGAGGCCCGATGCTGGATATGGGGCCTTATTACATCACCGCGCTGGTCAACCTGCTGGGGCCGGTGCAGAGCCTCACCGGCATGTCCGGCATATCCTACCCGAAGCGGCTCATCACCAGCGAGCCCCATAACGGCGAGATAATCTCCGTGGACGTGCCGACCAACATCAACGGCATCATGCGCTTCCGCTCCGGCGCGATCGGCACCATATACACGACCTTCGACGTATACAGGGCGAACGTGCCGCTGATGGAGATCTACGGCTCGGAGGGCACGTTATCCGTGCCCGACCCTAACTACTTCGGCGGCCCGGTCAAGCTGTTCCGGCCCGAAAAGGGCGAGTTCCTGGAAATGCCGCTGATGTTCGAGTACGCCGAGAACAACCGCGGCCTGGGCCTGGCGGAGATGGCGAAGTCCATTGAGCTTGGCAGGAAGCCCCGCGCGACCAGCGACCTCACCAGCCACGTGCTGGAGGTCATCACCGGGTTCAACAAGTCCAGCGCCGAGGGCAAACATATCGAGCTGGCCACAAAGCCGGAGCGGCCCGCGCCCATGCCTATGAGGACCATGAGCGGGAGACGGGGTTATATAGAATAGACTTCTTGCATAACTGGGCAATGCCAGATTTGCGCGACAATTTTTCGTCAGTCGAGGAAGCGCCGACGACGCGTACTCCCACATTACGTACGCTAGGAGGCGCTGACGAAGTCTGGCGGAAAATTGGCCGCAAAGATGGCGTTGAACAGTTTTGCATGAAGTCTAATAACGGAGGCGCATATGCTGGTTTTTGAGATAGGCGGCGCGGACGTGAAGGCTTTGATGAACCGGCTGCTGAAAGAGGACGCCTTCGACAAGTTCGAGGTCAGGGGCGTGGAGGTCTGCGGGTTCACTAAGTTCAGCGCCACCGGGATTTTGGACAAGTCAATATTGCCGGACAAAGATGCGGCGGAGATTACGCGGAGCTACTGCCTCTGGGGGGAGCTTCGGCCCTATGTATTCGCCTGGGTCAAGGCCGGAAAGACGCCGAAATCGATGAAAATCGTCTTCTCCCTGGGGGACGAGGCCGTGGCCAAGGCTCACGAGAACGCTGCGGCCATGTCCCTGAATATGAATTTCGAGGAAGGCGCGGCCAGGTTCACGACGGGTACGACGCAAAAGACGTTTTCGCTGGACAAGGCCATGGATCAGATCTGGGATCAGAAGATAACCAATTTTTTCAAAAAATATTTTCCGTCTGTTAGCACTCATTCATAATGAGTGCTAATTTTTTCTTGACAAACGACTTTCCAGTGTATAAGATATAGTGAATTTGATAATATGCTAGAACAATCTTAAAAACCAAGGAGGAAACACAATGTCAACCGAAAAAGGAAGCCTCTCCATCCACAGCGAAAACCTGATGCCCATCATAAAGAAATGGCTCTACTCCGACTCGGACATCTTCGTGCGGGAGATGGTCTCAAACGCCTCGGACGCCATCACGAAGCTGAAAAAGCTCGCGGACATCGGCGAGGCCGCGAATATTCCCGAGGACGAGGCCTACTCCATCCGCGTGCGCGTGGATAAGGAAGCCAGGACGATCACATTCGAGGACAACGGCATCGGCATGACGGCGGAGGAGATAAAGCAGTACATAAACCAGATCGCCTTCTCCGGCGCCAGCGACTTTTTGACGAAATATCAGGAAAAACTCGACAAGGACAACGAAATAATCGGCCATTTCGGGCTGGGGTTCTACTCGGTGTTCATGGTGGCCGAGCGCGTCGAGATAGACTCCCTGTCGTACCAGGATGGCGCGGCGGCGGCCCACTGGGTCTGCGACGGCGGCGCTGATTACGAGCTTTCCGACAGCGAGCGAACCGCCCGCGGGACGCTTATCACTTTGCACATCGGCGAGGACGGCAAGGATTTTCTCGAGGAATACAAGCTGCGGAGCATTTTGGTAAAATATTGCAATTTCATGCCTGTGGATATTTATTTGGAGGACGCGGCCGCGAAGCCTGCGGACGCCGCCGACGAGGACGATTTCGAAGAGGCGGAAGACGATTTGGCGGAAGAGGCCGAAGCCGATATTATTGACGCGGAAGAAGCCGAATCTGATATTATCGATGCGGAAGAAGCCGAACATGACGACGGATGCGAATGCGGCCACGACCATGAGGACGGCGAGTGCGAGTGCGGCCACGAGCACGGCGGAGATGGTCACGATCACGAGCACAAACCGAAAAAATCCGCCCCCAAGCCCATCAACGACACCCACCCGCTGTGGCTGAAGCCCGCCAACGAGTGCACGGAAGAGGAATACAAAGCCTTCTATCACAAAGTTTTCACGGATTTCAACGACCCGCTCTTCTGGATACATTTGAACATGGACTACCCGTTCCGTTTGAAAGGCATCCTCTTCTTCCCGAAGATGCGGCACGACCTGGAGTACGTGGAGGGTCAGGTCAAACTGTACAACAACCAGGTTTTCGTGGCGGACAACATCAAAGAGGTCATCCCGGAATTCCTGCTGCTCCTGAAAGGCGTCATGGACTGCCCCGACCTTCCGCTGAACGTATCGCGCAGCTTCCTGCAAAACGACGGGTACGTGAGCAAAATGTCCGGCTACATCTCCCGGAAGGTCGCCGACAAGCTGAACACCCTGTTCAAGAACGAGCGCGACACATATACGGGGTACTGGGAGGACATCAGCCCCTTCATCAAGTACGGCTGCATAAAAGAAAAGGACTTCTACGACAAGGTCAAGGGTTCCGTGGTGTACAAAACCACCGCCGGCGACTTCCAGACCCTTGCGGAGTTCACCGCCCGCAACGAGGGCAAGACCGGCAAAACCGTCTACTACGTCACCAACGAGCAGCAGCAGGCCCAGTATATCAAGCTGTTCAAGGATCAGGGCCTGGAGGCCGTCATTCTGACGACCAGCCTCGACAACCCGTTCATCTCCTATGTGGAGGGCTACGAGAGCGGGACTCGCTTCCAGCGGATCGACTCGGACATCACCGATTCGCTGAAGGGCGAGAACCACGCCGAGAACGATGGGGAGCTGCAAGACCTGTTCCGCAAGGCGCTGGCAAACGACAAGCTGGCCGTCAAGACCGAAAACCTGAAATCCCCAGCGGTGTCGGCGGTTATCCTGCTGTCGGAGCAGTCCCGCCGGATGCGGGAGATGAGCCGGATGTTCGGCGACGGCTTAAACATGGGCATGTTCGAGGACCAGGAAACGCTGGTGCTGAACAGCGCCAACCCGCTGGTGCACTCGCTCCTGGCGCTCAAGGATCAGGAGGGCCGCGAGGCGGACGTGAACATGATCTGCGAGCATATATATGATTTGGCGATGCTGGGGCACAAGCCGCTGGACAGCGAGCGGATGACAAGGTTTATCGAGCGGAGCAATGAGATTTTGGAAAGGGTTGTGGGGTGACAGCCAGCGTGGACATGAGTTTTCAGGAGGCTGTTGACCTCTATCGCGATGTAATAAGGCGCTTTGAGAAAATCGAGAAGCGACCCTGGGGCGTCGAAGGCGCTATGATGGAATTGACAAAGCAAGTAGGCGAACTCGCCAAGCATATCATGCAACAGGAGGACTATTACTTTTACTCCATTTACAAATCCGAAAATATCAAGCACATCGGCGACGAACTCGCCGATGTGTTTGGGCAAATCATTAGAATTGCGGATTATTACAAGATCGACCTGCTGGAAGCGCATATCGAAGCGCGAAAGGGTGAGGCGCGGTGTTTGGCCGAAAATGGGGTATGACCTTCCGATGCAGGTAGGGGCGGCGTCTGGCCGCCCGATTTCCTCGGCGTCAGGCCGCCCGATTTCCTCGGCGTCTGGCCGCCCGGTCATGGGGGCGAATCGTATGGATGAATTGCCCAAAAGGAAGAATACACGGCTAAAAGGGTTTAATTATTCAAGCGTCGGCTGTTATTTCATAACGATTTGCGTCAAAGACAAGCGCGATATGTTAGGCAGGGTTGTCGTAGGGGCGGCGTCTGGCCGCCCGGACGCTCCGCCGAGCCAACCGCGTATGGAGTTATCACGTTATGGCAAAATAACCAAATCGTGGATTTGCGGAATATCGGAGAAATATCCCGATGTAACTATAGAAAATCATGTTATCATGCCAAACCATATTCATATGATATTATCAATAAAAGAAGCGGGCGCACAGTCCGGTATGGGAAACGGGCGGCCTGACGCCGCCCCTACGGCCGCCGTCGGTAGGATTATCGGCTATTTCAAATACCAAACAACAAAGGAAATTGACATTAATGGGTTTTGGCAGCGCTCTTACCACGACCATATCATCCGCAACGAACAGGAATATCATAAAATATGGAATTACGTAGACGAAAACCCAATAAGGTGGGCAACTGACTGCTATTTTGTAGAAAATACCCTTGACCCGCAATAAATAAGGAGGCCTCCCATGCCCATAAAAGTCCCCGACGCCATGCCCGCAAAAGAAATCCTGATCGCCGAGCACATCTTCGTGATGGACGAAAGCAAGGCTTTTCACCAGGACATCCGGCCGCTGAAGATCCTCATCCTGAACCTCATGCCGGACAAACAGTCCACGGAGGTGCAGCTTCTGCGGCTTTTGGGCAACACGCCGCTCCAGCTGGACGTGAAGTTCCTGCGCATGGAGAGCCACACGTCCAAAAACACCAGCGAGGAATACTTGTCGTCCTTTTACAATGTGTTCGGCGATAAAGAGGTGTGCGGGGCGAAGTTCGACGGCATGATAATCACAGGCGCGCCCGTGGAGCAGATGGACTTCGAGAGCGTCAACTACTGGCGCGAGCTGGAGTCTATCATGGCGTGGACGACCGGCAACGTGACCTCCACGTTCCACATCTGCTGGGGCGCGCAGGCCGGGCTGTACTTCCACTACGGCGTCCCGAAATTTCCCCTTGTCCGCAAGCGAAGCGGCGTTTTCAGCCACACGGCCAACAAGCCCGGCGTGAAGCTCTTGCGCGGCTTTGACGACGTGTTTTACGCGCCGCATTCCAGGCACACGGAGGTGCGGCGGGAGGACGTGGAGCGCGTCCCTGGATTGGAAATACTCTCCGAATCCCCCGAGGCCGGGGTGTACATAGCCGCGTCGGAGGACGGGCGGCGGATTTTCGTGACCGGGCACTCGGAGTACGACTCCTTCAGGCTGAGGGACGAATATTTCCGGGACGTGGCCAAAGACCCGTCTGTGCTGGTGCCGGAGAATTATTTCCCGGACGACGACCCGTCAAGGGAGCCTATGACGCTCTGGCGGGCGCACGGGAGCCTGCTTTATGGGAACTGGCTGAACTACTATGTGTATCAGGAGACGCCGTATGTGCTGGAACCTGGAAGATAGAGCCTGGAGCCTGGAAAGAGCCTTTGCTTGTCTCCCGGGGATTGTTTCCGCGCATGGAAACGAGGTTAGTAGTAATTTTATTCGGAATTATTGAAATACCGATAAACACTGCGCTTTTTTCCGTAGGGGCGATTACCAATCGCCCGCAGGCGGCTAATAGCCGCCCCTACGAGCGCAATGTTTATCGGTGGGGGGCTAAACGGGCGCGCAATGCGCGCCCCTACGGAGCCTGACGCAATTTCTAAAGAAACATAACGTGAGTCCGACCGTATCAAACCGGCAAATCATACCGATTTGAGACTGCGAACTCACGTTTTAGTATACACATAATTGCCGCCAGCCTACCTTACGCAGGATACACCAACTCCGTCTATATCCACTTTACCGGCTGCGCCGTAAACCGTGACCGTCCGCGTGTCGCCGGGCAGCATGTCAAAATATTCGTCGCTCAGGCGAACCGACGCGTCCAGCCCGAACGATACGGCGTGGCTGTAGCCGCCGCTCTTTACCGTAATTTCAATATCTCCGTCCTTGGCCTCCGCCTTTTCAATCGTCAGCCGGGGCTCCGCAAGCTCGTAGTCCCGGAAGTCGCCGGCGCGCAGCAGCGCCAGCGGAAGCTCCCCGGCGCGCGCGAACACGACGCCGCGGCGCAAATCGTGCTCCGGCAGCGCGAATTCGAATGAGACGCCCTTTGAAAACGGCTCTATCGTGATTTCACGCCTGGCCGAATCATAGGCCCCGTCAAACCCGGCATAGCCGTACTCGACGCTCGCCCTGACCGTCTCCGGCGTGTCGTTGACCGCCATCACGCGGACAGTCCTGCCGTCCGCCGACTTGCGCAGGATCAACTTCACCGGCGCGAAAGCGCGTTTGACATAGTAGTAAGACGGCTTGCGGTCGAGATAGTAGTCGATGATCGTCCAGCCGACCTCGCCCCAGGTGTCGTTATACATCCAGAACAGGCTTCCGGCGCTGTGCTCGTAAAAGCGGATCGCCTCCAGCGAATAGCCGTACATCAGCCCCTGCGTGAGCCGCGCGTATTGGAGATACTCCTCCGGCGGCAGGCCGTCCGGGTCGGCGTAATGCTTTTTTATGCCCGCCGGCACGGTTTCCTTCTCGAAAGTGTTGTTGTGCAGGTTCCAGATATCGCCGCCGCGCTCAACCGGCTGGCCGCCGAAATACCTGCGGATGGTCTTGTCCGAACACGGCCCGATATATCCGTATTCCGACACGAATTTTGAAGTCACCTTGTCGTATTCCTCCGGCGTTATCCGCTTTTGCATGTCCGCGTTCATCGTGCAGTCGTTCCAGTGGTGGCGGTCTCCGGCCTCGTTGGCGTTCGGTTCGGCGCCGCCGTAGGGAGACGAGCGCCAGTAGGGCAGTTCGGGGCAGTTTGCGCGGATCATTCGCGGCGCGATCTCATTGTAGATGATCAAGCCGCCGGTAGACGCCCCGCTGTCCCGTTTAGTGTAATAATCCCCATAAATCCATTGGTTCTCGTTGTTCCCGCACCAGAGTGCCATACATGGGCGGCTGCGCAGCCGCTTCGTCTGATAGTCGATCTCTTTGGCGCATTCGGCGCGGAACCACTCCTGCTCGTCAGGGTAGAGAGCGCAGGCGAACATAAAGTCGTGCCATAGAAGAATACCGTATTGGTCGCAGAAATCATAGAATTCGTCCCGCTCATAAATGCCGCCGCCCCAGACGCGCAGCATGTTGAAATTGCAGTCCCGCGCTTCCCGGACCAGAGTTTCGTACTTCTCCGGCGTCACGCGCGCGTAAATCGAATCGGCCGGGATCCAGTCGCCGCCCTTGCAGTAGATATCCACGCCGTTTACCCGCACGGCAAACTTCCGTTCACCGCCGGCCGGCTCGATGTTCAAAGACACTGTCCTGATGCCCGTTTTCACAGGCTCGGAGCGCGCCTCCCCGCCATCCCACCGTAGCGCGGCGCGAACCTCGTACAACGGCTGCTCTCCCGCGCCGTTCGGCCACCAAAAACGCGCGTCCTCGACCTCCGCGTCGAACGAGACGAAATTGACGCCGGACACCGCGAGTACATCTTGGCTCAGCGAAAGCACATTTTCATCCGCGAGATACATATCGAGCGACAGCCGCGCCTCCGCGGTGGCGATCGGCAGATAGCTCTCAAACTCGACTTCAAAGCGCATCCTGGCGGAACGGTTCGCCAAATCCGCCTCTAGCGTAACGGGATGTACCCAGGAAATGGCAAAATCTTCGCGGATCCTCAAATACGCGCCCTTCATAATACCGACGGTAGCAATGCGCGGCCCCCAATCCCAGCCGTAGACGTACTGCGGCTTGCGCAGGAAGGCGCGGGCCTTCTCGCCCCGGCGGACAGACGGATCGCTGTCCGATTCCGCGCTGATATATTTCTTAAGCGGGCGTAATTGCTCTTCGGAAATTTGCTCATGCCCGGGGGTCAGCCGCACGATCAGCGTGTTCCCTCCCTCGAGCGCGAACGGGCCGATCTCGACCTTGAACGGATAGTGACAGCTCCGGTGCGAGCCGATATATCGCGAATTCACAAAGACATCGGCATAGCAATCGAGACTTTCGATCACGAGCTCAATGCCCCTAGCGCCGATTTCTTCCTTTGTGAGAACAAAATCCTTGCGGAACCACCAGGATTTTTGCTCGATCCACTCGCTGTCAAAGCAGTAATCCGCGACGACGGGGTCTTTAATGATCCCCTCCCGGATCAGCGGCATACGAACGTCGCACGGCAGCGAACCGGCGTCGATAAAGTCGCCCGCGGCGGCGATCCCGGCGATGTCCTCGCCGGTGACCTCCATGCCGCGGTACAGAAGTTTCCAGTCATTGTTCAATGATTTCATATGATCTCATCCTTGTATATTTTGTGAGCTTGATTCTACCACCGATTTCCCGTTATTACAACAAAAAAACACCTCCTTAGCGCGCGACAGACGCATGAATATACAAGTAGGCGATGATTGTAGGGGCGCGCATTGCGCGCCCGTAAGAGCGCAAAATTTAGGAGTGGCAAAAAAGCGGTGTTAATCAAACGCCGTCATCCCGACCTCAGCGCCGGAATCTCATGAAAAAAAGGAGATTGCGGCCCAAGCCCGCAATGACTGGCGGCATCTATATCAACGCGATTGTGGCCACTTCCCAAAATTTGCTGGCAAACATTTTTTGTGAATCGCTGGCCTCGGGCGCACACAGTGCGCCCCTACGAGAACCGTGTCGTGCAAAAATACAATCATGCGTTTGTCATGCCCCCATAACGAAGCAGCGCCCCGAAGTCTCTCGGCTTCGGGGCGCTGCCCTGTATAATATGAAGGGGGGATGAAAGCGAATGAAAATCAGTTAATATCAGTAAATGTCGCTTAAAAATTGCTGTTATCCTGATACGCCGTCAGTTTTACTTTCAGCGTCAGCGACGTGGTTCCGTTCCTGAGCACCTTCATGTCCACCACGTCTCCGACCTGACAGCCCTTGATCGCGTCCTGAAGCTGCTGCATGTTGAATATAGTCTTCCCATTAAAGCTCGTAATTATGTCTCCGGCCTGGACGCCTGCGGACGCCGCGCTGGTGCCGTCGAGCACTCCGTCCACATAGACCCCGACCGCCGGGATCCCCGCCTGATCCGCCAGATCCTGCGGCATGTCCTCGCCCTGGATCCCCAGGAACGCGTGCTGCTTCTGCTGCATTATGTCCTCGACGATGGGCTTTATGACGTTGGAAGTCATGGCGTAGCCCATGCCCTCGACCGTCGCGTTGCCCATGGAGCTGTCGCTGGAGAGCTTCGCGGTGTTCATGCCTATGACCTGGCCGCGCATGTTGACAAGCGGCCCGCCGCTGTTGCCCGGATTGATGGCCGCGTTGGTCTGTATGGCGTAAAGCGTGCGGTTTTGCACGGGTATTTCCTTGTTGACCCCGCTGACGATGCCCGTGGTGGCCGAAGTGCCTTCGTCCATGGCGTTGCCGATGGCCATGACCGGGTCGCCGATCTGCATTTGATCCGAATCGCCCAAAGCCGCCACGGCGTAATCCGTGATGCCCGCCGCGGCCATGTCGGCCTTGGCGACGCAAATCACCGCCACGTCCGACAGCGAGTCGTTCCCGACAGAAGTGGCGTTCACCGGGTCGGCGTCCCCGAAGGAAACCGTCACGCCGGACGCGCCGCTAATCACGTGGTAATTCGTGAGTATATATACATTCAGGTCAGTCTCGTAAAATATCATTCCCGAGCCCGCGCCGGTCAAGGTCGGCTGGGCGTTCGCGCTGAAATAACTGGCCTGCTGGGTGTAGGTGTTGATGCTCACCACCGCCGGCGACACCGCCGCGAACACGTCCGCGAAAGTTATCTGCGAGGGGGTCGTTGTCGATGACACGGCGTCCGCGCTGGCTGCGGCCTGGTTGGCCCCGCCGCTC
>Ga0123354_10008443_pt1 | contig 15654 bp, 8 predicted proteins | sample TergutLab28metaG_2_FD_97872 | JGI IMG/M metagenome (GOLD analysis project Ga0123354, IMG submission 97872) | Labiotermes labralis P4 segment gut microbial communities from Petit-Saut dam, French Guiana - Lab288 P4 | ecosystem: Host-associated > Arthropoda: Insects > Digestive system > Gut ...
AAAACCACATAACAAACACAAAACAAACAATATTAAAAAAAAAAAAGGCCCCCCCCCCCAAAAAAAAATTTATTAATTAAAAAAAAAAAAACAAAAAAAAATTAAACAAGGGGAAAACAAAAAAAAAAAAAAAAAAAAAAAAGTGCTAACTGAAGGGAAACCCAATTTAGTTCTTTCTCTTTCTCTCTCTCACTCGCACATGCACCCACACAAAAGACACTTGACTATTTCTAACAGGGCCTAAAAATGGATTACTAATATCTAGACTTTTGTCTGTTGTTTTATACTTTAAAGGAAAAATTCATATTTCAGAAAACTGGATATATTCCTGCCCTCCAATAAAAGGTCTTTAATTACTGGACCACTGTTTGCTAGGGAAGGTGAACAGGTCCAAATTCCAAAATGAAGAGCTCATTTTTTGACAAGATGGTATGGAGAGTCCAGAAACCAAGCATTTATAAAACTAAGCTGGATCAATTTACAAGCCTCACAAGAAGCAAAATATGATGTCTTATCAACTAATTTAACAGTGAGAGGTAATATAAAGGCAACTGAAAATTGTAAGTCCAGAACACTGTGAAGACTTTCTGCCACACTGAGTTACTTGTGTTGCTGTCTCACCTGTGATACTTCAAAAGTATTTTCAAAAACTCCTGATATTCATCCATCATAGAAGATATTGTAATTTACCTTATCATAACATGAAAGACAAGAAAATCCAATCAACAGTAAGGTGAAACATCACCAAAAAATTACATAAAATCAACAGGATATCATGTACCAAACAAACAAGATATTTTCTCTAAAAAACAAAACAACACCAGCAACGTGGCACATGTACCTACACATGCTTGGAAAGCTTGACCTCAAATCTAAACACTGCTTCATGTAATCTGCTATATATTGACATACACAGATGACTTGATGACCTACAGCTTCTGACTGACTGACCAGCTGCCTTACAATCTCCTATGATTTTGTATGCATTTACTTAGCTATATATGTATAAGGATGCTACTTATAGAACATAAATAACATAGGAATACTTATGCAATAATAAATGTTAAACTGTAGAAATATTATGGGACATATTTTGCATACTTAATTACAAGTGTGTTCCCACAACTGTGCCTGCATTCTCTTTGCAATGTGGTAACCCACTCATGCTCTTGGGTGCTATTTAAAGTGTCTGGAACCTACTGGTGACTACAATACTTTTTGCAATACTAAAAAATCTCTGCATTCTGTCTACAGTGCATTAATGTGTTCCATATAATTTTTGTAATTCCTTTAACAGCATTAACTGACTCATTTTTATAATGGAGATGAACTGTGTTCTCTCTGAGGTATGAAGTGAATTTGTGTCTTTAAAGGGTTAACTTTTAACAGTCAGTTGTACATGTACATACAATTATAACTAGGAAGCGGCTTGGTATACAAAATACTGTTCAAAAGTGCAGCGTTCACTTTATCATAAAACAGTCCCAAATGCATTCTGTAAGGCTGTAACAATATGTCTTGAAAGAGGCAAAAAAAAATCACTGTATTTGTAAGAATTATGTACATTAAGTTCAGGCTAGGTTTAAAAATATGCAGGCTTTGTTAAAAGTGCCCCAACTGGGTAGAATGTGCAATTTCATACCTCTATAAGGCTGCTAAACGTACTTTAATAATCCAGTGATTTGTGTCACTGAAAGGCCTTAAAGTATCAAAGAACTCTAATACAATAAGCTTTCTTAAATATTTTCAACCCTATGGGCATTAAAATATGACTGCCATGCCACAAAGTACATCACTTTGTACATTTAACATGTCAGTCAGAGACTACACAGTAAATTATTTCCATAAACTGGACAGTGAGAACTTGTGGAAATACTGCTCAAATTCTAGTCACTAATATGAGAAATTTATTGCATGTAAACACACTGACAGACATTAACATCTACATAGTTAGGACAGCATAAGAGAACATGAGAAAATAGAATGAAATAAGTAAATCAGCCACTTGTTTATGGAATACATTACACAAAAAAAATCATATACAACACAGACAATGATCTACATGGCATTCCATGGAAACCTAGGGGTTTTGCACATTGAAAAGTAAGGGGTGAGCCAGATAATTCCAATGACATTAAAAAAGATTATAACAATACAGAGTTGTTGCTTTTAAGCTTCATACTTCACATACACAAAATGTTATTTTTGTTTCTATGTGCAATTACACAATTTTTATTTCATATCATTGTGAAACATTTATTACTGCTCTTTCTTCTTTTTGGTCTACTTCATCCTCTTCACACATAAGAAATCTATTAGGGCTTCTGCTAATTTTTTTCAAGTAAGAAAGAGTCTTGCAACCAAATTAAGTTGGGTAACAACGGTCTACAATTAAATATAAGAAACTATGAACTTGTTCATTTCTTGATAATAAATCCCAGACAGGTTAAAAAAAAAAGGCACCCATAAATATAAATGAACCAACTGACTCCAGTAAGCAGTGTCCTTCTTGAAAAGCCAACTGCTTCCTAGCTATTCAGAACACCCCTTGCATTTTACAGCAACTAAGGTTTATCACCACATTAAGAATGGGCTGCCATTGGTCACTATTCTCAGCTGGACAAATCTAGTCTTCACCCTCCCGACCAATTTCTTTAATACCAATTTCAATATTATCCTCCCATCTATGCACAGATATGCCAAGTGACCTCTTTCCTTCAGATATTTCAGTTGAAAACCTTGTATCTCTTCTCTCCCAAGAGTGCCACACATTCTGCTCATCTAATGCTCACTCATTGAATCATAATAAAATTTTTATGTGGAGTAAAAGCCATGAAACTCCTCATAATGCAATTTTCTCTGGCCACCTGTTAATTCCTCCTAAGGCCAAAATATCTCCCTCAGCACCCTGTTTTAGAACAATCTCAGTAAATGTTCTTCCCTCAAGGTAAGAGATCAAGTTCCACACCAATATAAAACAACAGCCAAAACTGTCTACTAATAATGAGCACTTTCAAAATTAATCCACAATGAAATTAAGAGCAGATTAACCTTATGATATGCGTGATATTGTTGTTCTAAATCGTCTACTGCCATCTTATTTCTGAAGGGCTAGACTGCATCACATAAGCCTATCATCATTAAAATGAGTTTCTCACGAAGAACCATGTTCTGCACAGTTAGCCATATGGAAGAGATATTTTGCTGGGTAGGCATATGTGCTTACATACATAAGGTGAAGAAACACATTTCAGAGTTACCGAAATGCAAGTGCTGATAGATGGCGTGGAAGGGACAAACACAGGTTAATGATTACAGGGAAATTCAAAAGAAAAAGTTCTGATGTCTTACACCAATCACACTTTGTTAACTGTTGAAACCACTCTGCAGAAACAGCTCAGAAGATTTTATGAACAATTTTTTTGTGTCGTCGTACATCAACCTTTCTGCTGAGTGTCAAGTTACATATGGGGCATTTAGTGTTGTTCAAGTGCACATCCATGTGCTGTTTTAATGATGAACGTTGCTTGTAACTGGTCCCACATATGTTGCAAGTATAAGCGGCTGTGGTCACGTCACTTGCTTTTACTGGCGACAATAATCCTCCAAGCCAATAATCATCTGGAAAAAGACAACATATACATGAAACCTCAATTCTGTCATTGTATCATATGTACCAACAATATTTCATACTACCCAAGTGTCATGTGAGATACAAATTATTATAGCATTTCACCCTTAAAGTATGAAATAACTTTCAATGGCTAGGAATGGCTGACTTCTATGGCTCTTGACGAAAAATGAAGAATGTATTTGGGATTAAATTTTGGATGGTGGATGCAGAGACAAAGGGGTTACAAGATGACACTTCTCCTCAAAAAACTGTACCTTATGCAGATTAATACACCACACACAAAGGGTAAAAAAACAGACAACACAGTTTCATTGAAGGAAAAGTAACACATTGCATCAGGAGATACAAATTTTAAACAATAAGATTACTAGTATACCTTGCGAGAGGCAAAGGAAAAAATCACTTGGGACAGGTATTTATACATACATGGTCATTTTCTCTGCCAAATACTTTTTGTCACTTCCCAACACTACATGCTGCATGTGTGGACAGTTGGGTGAGCCATGTTAATGTGATAAATGAGCTGAGGGAAAGTGGTAAAAAATGGTTGTCAGATAAAATAATGACCACATACAATTATTACAAATATAAATGTGAATGATGAACAGTAGTAAACCTTGTGGAATTTGAAGTGCTCACAGTGGTGCTGATGAAGATTCAGTCTTCTGAGATATGATGCTGGTAACTATTTACCAATCAACATGGCAACATATCCCAGAAGAACTTATGTGATGTTTTGATAGTTTTAAGGACACAACGGAATGAATTCTATTAAATAAACCTTTAATACTACACCTTCATACACTCAAACCACAATATACTGGCACCTGTCAGTATTTACATTTACCAAAGTGTGCGATGTGGACAAACACAGGATTAGTGAGAGAGGTATTTCAGAAGCCAGGGAAGTATGAAATGCTGCCCAGTCAGTGAAACTTTTTATCTTCAGGAAGTACTTCAATAGTTGATACTGCACTAAAACTTCATTATCTAGCATAACAGACATTATGAAGCTTATCACAGATGCACAGGATGATGGTCATTCTGTGTATGAATGTAAGGTAAAACAAGTCATTCCTTCATTAATTTATTCAACAATTATTACAATTTAATAACTACTTTCACCAGTCATAACCTTTACAGAGTTTTTATGTCTCATATCTAACACAAACATTTTTTTTAATAAACTAGCTATTTATTAATGCTTCATCAGGGACAAGCAAGTTACAATAAAAGAGAACTTAATCTGTATAGGAGGTTGCAGGACTTGAGGTCACTACTGCAGGTTTTACACAGGACATCCCACTGTGTTATGAACTTAAAAACTATCTGTTGAAGCTCCTTCAACCTGTTCTGTTTGACGGAATTATAACAGATTGTTTTCTCAATACTGCAGGACCTAATTGCAGAGGAAAATCTGAGTCAGGAATGTCATGTACACATGGGTGCAATTAGCAACACTTAGTGAATTAGTATTAGTTATGTGCAGGGGATACATTCAGATGTGGATGTGTTCATGTAATAATAACAACACTAGTATAATGTGTGGTAGCAGGCAGTGAGCTAGTTTCTCCTGTGATAAGTGTACAGTGTGTCGTAAAGGTAAACATGATATATTCCCCTGAAGAATACTCCAATATGCAATTTGTGAATGGGTTTTGAAATGGTAATGCCACTGCTGTTCTTGAAGAATATCAGAACTGATGGCCTGAAGGACAAATCCCTGCTCAACCTGTCTTCATTTTTCACCAATACATGCAAGAAAATGGATCCCTTCTCGCTGTAAACCACCATACTAAACATGAAGTACTATGGAATGTGTAGGGAAAGAAAAACATTACTGGCATAATACAGCGAAGTCCATGCACTAGTACACAAATACTTCCAACCATCTCATTACTCCATGCATGAGAATCTGAAGAACGTTACACAAAGGATAGCATTCACACATATCAAGTGCATTGAGCACCTTAAACCTGCATACATGTCTAGCCACCTGAAATTCTTATATTGGGTTAATATTAACCCCAAGTGGTTCACAACATTTTGTTTACTGAAGAGGCCCATTTTGCCCGTAATGGAGTCCAAACTGCAAGAGACTTCCATTTGGGGTCATGATAATCCATACATAACAGTGTAAAGTAGATACCAACAATGCTTCCTATAAAAATGTGGCATGGTGTCATTGGCGACCTGCTCATTGGACCGTACATCGTCCCTCATCTGACAGGTGACATTTATGCCAACTTTTTGCAAATTTCATGAGGAGACATTAGTTCAGGCAATGCACCTCCTGCAATAGCAATGAATTCCACAACAAACTACTTCAGATAAAATCCACACAAGGCCTGTTATGAAGTCAACTTCAGCCCTACTTCTGTCACAACAGGCAGACAGTAAATTCTACTCTTACAATATTAGTATACACAGTTTTTAGATTAAGTGTGAAAATGAATTTCACATAAAAAGATACAAATAAATCAACATTTGGAGGGAAGTGTGGAATTAATAGTAAGAACTCTTAGGGTACACTTTATCTCATATGGAGTTCAAGCTGTCATTATGAAAAGTAACTTACATATACTTCTCACTATCTAGTTTGATTAAAAAAAAAAGCCAACAGACTGGATATCGGGTTGCAGTCATGACCAAGAACGACCCCTGTGGCTCCACTCACCGTTAAAGTGTTAACACGATCTATAAAATGGGCAATGTATTAAAGCATGTACTACAGTTGAAACATCATCACAAAACACACACATAGGCCACTGTTCACACAGCAATAAGTAGCCATATGTGACGTACACGTGTCCAATAGAGCAACATGCATGTTCAAATCACTTCTCTCCATATTCATTAGCAAGATCATCCCCACACTAATGATTGCATTCCTTAGTCAATTTATTTATCACTGAAATTATAATACTTTCCGTAATCAGTCAAAAGCTTCAAAGAAATTTTGTGTCATATGCTTATGGTGCAAATTCAATTGGGGCATCTGTTAAATCATTAAACTATTTACCATTGTTAAATAATTAAAAAGCCACAGATAAAATACCTAAATCTATAAAATGTGCGCCATGTCCACATGCAAGACAATGAAGTACACTTCATATCCCACTGTAAATTTTCTGAGAAAGCTCAGATATACTTTATATGTACATCACCTCCTAAAACTCGACAGACACTGATAGTTGGATATCTGTTGTTCAACGACCATGTATGCAGCCTTGACAGCTTGGTTACCAGATAGACCAACAAGACCACCATGCAGTAGCAGACCAATGAGAATTCCAAATAAAGAGGGACAATATCTGAACTGTGTTTCAGAAGCTTTCACAGCTGTCGAATTGAGGATGTTGTTCTGCTGGGATGTGGCACAGGGTCACAGGGTAAATGGTGCTTGATGTTTTGGGACCACTACCATGTCTCAGTCTCAAATCATCTGGCACCAGTTACCTAATGACAACGTACCACATCCCTGAAGAACATATATAAAATCATATTTGCTGGATCTGAAGGTATACAATGTTGTAATTTATAGGTACATGCACAGCACCCATGAAATCATGTAGAATATAGACCAGCATACTACATGCATCATAGCCATGTAGGCACAGATGAACTTTTCACAGCCTCAAACACACAGATTTAAGTACAGCCCAAACAAAATTATCGTATTGGGAATAACAGTTTCAGATGTCATTTTGGTAAAGAAATATGTAAGTAAATATTAAATGACCCTTCATGCCAATCCACGCAGGATTTCCTGTTAACAATTTCTGGACTGGTCACTTCGCTTGTCCTCTGCTGCTACCTGTGCATTAGGGTACTGATAAGCAGGGAGGGGGACACAATGAAATCCAATCTAATTCACACGTCACCAGTCAATCAGCAGAGTTGTTCAGGTTTAGAGAAAATAGCAAACATACAGTGCATAAAGAGACACAGCAATATTTCCTTTACCACTATGAGTGTGATACAAAATTTTTGTATTTTCCCCTTATAGTTGTTTTCTTAAATATAATTATGTTCTTACACCACACAACAATATGGAAAGAAGCTCATACAATTCTAGTGCATAATATAGGATCTAATTATTTTCATCAGGACCACGAATGTGCACAAAGCAAAATCTCCTACATAAACATTAAACACAAAGAGTAAAATAAGAATACACAAAGAAAAGATCTTGATAAGTATACATACTTTTCAATCTGTACTGTTTACCCTATAACACCAATTACAGAACAAATAAATACTGAACAATCACAGCAGTTGCATCTTGCAGACTGTAAATAACATATCGTAATAAAGTAATTTAAATCCATTTCAGGTGTTGTTCAGTTCACAACTCTGATAAAAAAAAGTCACAAACGACAACAAGTATGATCTGATCTCTTTTGTAAATGACTAAGCTGAAACCAACTCTCTTGGTGAGACTCAATGGTAACATATGGTAAGGGCTGATAATTTTTTACTACAGAACACACATCACACATGCTAAAATTTCTTCTTGAACTTAACTCTAATACAATTATGAAGAATCAACATAAGAATGAACATTGTTAACAGACCTGTTCAACAATAAAATAAGGATAAAAAGTGAAAAGGTTAGGTATAAAAAGAAAATTAAGAAAAGTTTACAATAAAAATGTGAAACCCTGATTTACAGAATGAATAATAGTGTTAAAAATGATTGTCTATTCTTCACTTCCTCATATAAAAACAAACAAATCAGCAAAGGTAAGTTGCAATGCAGTCATCAGAATTATGCAGACAACTAGAGAAACTAATCAGAATTTCACAACACTTTGCCTGACGCATACCACACTTCATATTTTGAAGATACTGGAGTCACTCAAATATGTTCATGTTTGTGACACATTGCTGTTGATTAGTTGAAGCAAAACTGTTAGGATCACATTTGTTCAGACAATATTCATGTGACAGATATCACTTTCATAAACAATATCCACCTAGACATAGATGTGTGAATATCAAGGTAAAGCAGTCCCATTACAGGCCTGGACAGGCCCAGAGGGTTCCAGGAAGTTAAGGTTCCCAGATTTCGTGACAACAGCACAGGATGGTGGTAGGTTGTCAGCCTTACGTACCGGCCACCTTTACCCCCAGGAAATACTCCTGGTACTCATTTCTGTTAGAGGCTGAGTCGACCCCAGAGCCATAGTGTGACTGGAAGGATTATATGTCAATGAAAAATCCACAGACACCAGTTGGGATCGAACCAGTGACCTTCCAATTTGTAGCACAGCACCTTAACCACTGTGCTACCGCAGTCTCCGATGTGTGAATACACAGTATTGTAATTGGGACCAAAACATATCAAAAAATACATAAAGCCATCTGCATGTGTTACAGACATCAATTAACACACTTAAAAAATGCCAAAGGGGAACTTGGACTAAAGTGTGATACACAATAAATAAGGTTTACAATTACTTTACAGAATTCACACTAATATGCAGCAAACACAGTAACACACTCTATCAGATAAACAAGCTCAAAACAAATTCTTTCCAAATGTTATATTATGAGATTTATTTTCACGTGTGAAATTAACAGTGAAGTAGAACAGCAACTGACCACAGCATCTATGTGTTTACTTATCAAAAGTAAAGATAAAAATAGAGATCCTCAGAGGTGTAAAACATCTGGGATGTGACATCATGTAAAAAAAAAGGACAAAGGTTGGATGCAAAATATTTTATACATTGTATCCTCTTTTCTTATACTACACCATCTATTTCACAAGAGCACACTGTAATTAACTTTTAAATGTGCATTTTACCTTAATCTTTGACAATGTAATATATTTCTAACTAAATATGACACTTGATCGTACTCCCTGAAGATGGCTACATATGTTAGCTGACACATATTGGAGTAAACTGTATATGGTATAAAGTGTGCAATATGTTGAAATAAATCTTATCACATATTGCATCTTACCAGATGCTTACTATGTTTTGGAGGGACATACAGTCTCCACTGGGGAGTTTCTACAACAATGTTTCGGTTTACATGGGATTGACTTGTAAGATGACTAGCATATAATTAAATGGACAGAATGAGGAATGAAGTTGCCATGTGCTATCTGAGGGTACGATCAAGCTTTTTTCTTCATGGCACCAAAAGAAATGACATGAAAGAAACCTCTGTTAGAACAGCCAGTCACTGGATTGATATGTGAAATCTGAGAACATCTAATGCTACACACTGGACAGCCATGTTCAGTGTGATATTGTTTAGTTTCTACTCACAGTATGGGGGTAGTTGTAAAGGACATGACACACAGGTTGTATGTCCAGAAATGAGTAAAATTTAAACAGCTCATACAACAAGGCAAGACATATATAACTTAAACATGATATCACAGTTCAGTGACCAAAAGTGCTTGGATGCCTCTTCAGCATTAGTTTTGTCTAGCTGGTCCTTCAGTCAGACTGATCTGCTTTGCATACCTAGTATAACGGGCAGTGATCTACATCGCCTTATTCAATGCACAGGGGTTTTTATTTGCCTTCATTTTTATTACCATCAACATTGATACTAATCATCACCATACTGTTCTACAACAGGTTCAGAGCCTCTTCCAAACTGACTTGGGTACTAATATGATAATTTGAACAGATAAGAAGAAATAACTTTCAAACCACATTCACACATGTCCCCCACCCCCACCCACACATGCACACAATAATGTACAATGCACCATACATAAATCAGTCCTTTGTATTCACATTTTTAATACATCACATATTTAAAAGACAACAAAAATATTAAAAGTATTCATTCTATCAACTCAAGCTATGAAACTGGATTAACAGACTCGCACACAAACTGAATCAAATAAACAGAGCAACCTCATAATTTAAGGTCAATCAACTAAATGGTAAGAAACTTCATAACAAAGGAGTTTTCTTGAAAGTTAATACACAGCTCTTTTTTTTTTTTAAGGAATGTGTAGGTTCATAGTCCCCACCTCCACAACCTAACGCTTCAACATGCATTTTCATATAGCCCTACTACCTTCACTCAGATCTCCTACACAGCCTTTTGGCTTGCTGTTCTCTGGTGTAAATTTGTATAAATTTCCCATTTCTGCCACTCATGATGCAGGTTTAAACAAACCACTGTCTCTGTTTTATCCTTCTTGCAATATTACCTGAGAAGCAGAAATTTTGAAACATTTCTTTCAGTGACCTCTGGGCTTCTCTTACATTCATCTATTCTCCTCAGCACACCATTCTTAAATATCCTCAATCTATGTTCTATGTTCTTACATTAAAGTCACAGACCAACTTGCACACACATTAAACAGCACATAAAATCATACTGTATATATGAATACTTTAATTTGTACTATATGAGACAGAACGTAGGAAGGTAAAAGATTCTGAATTGAACGACAGCAGGGACCTTCAAAACTTCATCCCTTTATGTACATCTACTGATGTTAGGTATTCTGTGAATATCTTTAATGATAGCAGATATTATATTTCCAAGTGACAACTTGTAGGAACTTGCTGATGTACACACAACAAATAACAGGTTTTGTGTGTCAGTCTACATATTACACCTGCATATAGACGGCAAGATATTCTACATGTTCAGTAAGCCTTTGTCTACAAAAATAGCAAGACTGTAATTAATAATTAAATACTGCACCTTTACAATAAACATACAGAAGCCAAAGAACATGAATACAAACACAAATTAATGTCCGAATTCCTTGCCATACATGTATGTGGAAAAACACAGCAATTCTTAATTACAAATGATTCAAGTATATACAACACCAGGAAGGACACAGCACTTTCACAACTTACTCTGAATTTGAATCTAATCAAGCCTGTGTACAATCCTGAGATGCTGGCGTAGGTAATACTTTCTGCTCAGAACCACATTACATACTGGACATTTGGTTGCGTTCCTGTGGACACTCAAGTGCGAGTAGAGAGAGGTGCGATGGACATACTTCGCACCACATTCGTTGCAAGAATAGGAACCCCTGTGTTGAATCTGAATCAGCTTCTCTCTCTCCTCAGTAACTGTAGGAAGCATCATGTGGGTCAGTTCTGGACAGAACAAACAGTTCAATCACAAATCCAACATAACAGTGTTTGAAACTGAGTAAAATAATTACATTCATTGTGAAATGGTGAAGTCATGTGGACTGCTGAAGAATGAAAAGCACACTTCTCACAAAAATGAAGTTCCTAAATATGAAGACAAGAATATGAATGATATGTATATATGGCAAAGTGAAGGATGTGTAAATTAATCAAATGTGTCATAAAGTGTCCATATCAAACAGGAGACTGGAACAGGGAACATTAAGCCTGATTCAATGGCATTTATCAATCAAGTTTCCTTAAACTATTTCTTTAGCTATAGTCTGCCCACCTGCAGTGCACAGTGTGCAAGTGTAAGGTAAAATTATGAAGCTCCTTCAACATTATGTCAGTATCCCCTAATTATCAGTCATACTCTTTTACTCCAGTTTCTCCTGAAAGAAACTTCTAAATTTCAATTCCACTGGCAACACACCCACACACAACAAAAGTTACCAAACAAAGTTGTGTGCCCAGAAGCAAAATAAACTCTTACTGTGACAAAAAGACAAAATTGTGTATTTACACTTGGTAATAAATACAGGATATTACCTGAAATGTTTCATAATTTGAACTGCTCCACTTAAATGTCACACTCTAGTAAATTAAACTGGAAACATGAGAGAGCATCAAAATATTAAAACAGATAAACTCTGCCTGCCCACACCCACAACCCTCTGCTGCTGCTGTCGATGACCTCAAGTATTATGCTGATTCTAAATAGTGATTTCAGCACTGGTCCAACCATTTGTTTAAGAATCGCCATTCACGAAGTAGCCAACATGTTTGAAATTTTGTGTGGGTCAGTTTAGAGAATTCTGAAAGAAAAGTTACCTTAAAAATTGAATGTGGGGAATTGGTTTCTTGACCATAACAATGCATCTGCTAACTCTACTTTGTGCCCAAATTTCTGATTAAACAAAATGACTGTCATTCCACACCCTCCCTCATCACCTGAATCAGTGCTGTGTGATTTCTTTCTTTTCTCATACCTGAAGATGAGGTAAAAGGAAAGGGCATTTAATGATATCACCATGATTCACACAAAACTGTGGGATGCAAATGCAGTGTTTCCTACAAAGCACTTCATAAAATGCTCTGAATTGGTGCATGGTCACTAGGCTCACTCAGAACACTTAATATCTTCCAGAAAAATAGGGATTGAGTGAAACTTTTCTGTGAGAATCAGTGTTCATACATCTCATTTGTATTGTAACCTTACTCTTCAACACAATTAATTCCCAACAAGAGGTCTGTTTCAGTACTGAAATCATATTAACATCCAAAATCACACAGAGTACCATTTCATGTCAAATCTCTTAAATGAGTTATCATTTTCCACATTTCCACATTCTGCAAGTTTCCGTTCATTTTTGGAAACAGACCCCACTGTCAATCCCACTAAACCTAATGCTTGGCAAACAACAAACCCGTATTCTCCTGCTTAAAGATGTGTAAAGACAGCAAACTTCACTGCTAATGACATATGTTGCCTGTGCATATTTACAGAAGTCATAGTCATGTTAGTATTCCCACTTTTAACTCATCGTAAATAAATTTAACACCCAATCACCCCCTCCCAATATTCTGCAACCCACCAATTTCTGCATAATACTAACAACACTACCATCTACAGACATCTCATCAACAAAACCACATTTTATATCTTCAAAACCAGATCACAGTGAAGTGATTATATAAATTCCCAGGATTAATAAAAACAGTTCACCATTACAATAAGCTTGTAACTTACAAATTATAACAGTGGAAGGATATTCTATAATAATAATCCTTCATCCTGTCTACACTCACGAAAACTTTAAATCTAGGAATCCACTCAACAAAGTATTCAAAAAGTAAATTATACACCCTAATAAAGTACTTTACATAATACAACATCAAAATGGCATAGACAGAATTCTGAACAGGTAAAATACATACAACTTTAACATGTATTTCAATAACACAACTTTTCATATATTATCATCAATTATGCAAAAATGAGATCCCATTTCTTTTTATAGAACTTTATGTTGCTAATTTTATCCCAAGTATTTTGTATATACTGTGTGCTACTGAAGATGACCAGATTAGCAGAAACAAGTCGTAAAGAGTAGTTAATTCTGAAAACAATAAGTTTAGTTGTGACTGATGGATTCCTTCAATATGCTTCATCATAAACAACCCTTGCATGATCACTCCAGAAATTCAACCTCTGTGGCCAATGGGTACTTATTTTTAACCAGATACACTGAAAAATTAGTTACTTACACTTTAGCACTAGATCACATGTAAAACTTTTAGTTACCTACAGTTTAGCACTGCACTGCACTTAAAATTTCCAATTTTCCCATCACTGAAACAAGAAACAGCAAAAATGAATGTAAGTTCATGCAAATAGTAGCCACATTTTACGTGTTCAACATCACACTTGAAAAAACTTTTAAAATGTAGTACTTACCTAGAAGTAAAGACAAGATCTAATAAATTTGAATCATTGATGTCTTCTACTTCAACATCCATACACAGCAGCTGCCCCAGTTGTTTATCATCATCTATAGAAAGTTCGTAATTGTGAGGGCACTGCTTATTCCTGAGAAGGCCCGCACAAATTCCTAAAATTGCATTCACAATTTCCGATCTCATTTGGTTCTTAAATTCATTTTTTACACTGTCCAGCTGACTGAAAATTCTTTCTAAATCTGCCATTGACCACAGAAGTACTGAGACCTTGGAAGAGTGTTAGTTCTCTAAATGGATTTGTGCTACTGCTAACACTGTATTTTAAAACTCTGTACAGAAAACATGCAAAATCATTGATATTCTGCTAATTAATAAATGAAAAATTTCACCATTGAAGTAAATTATTGTGACTGTGTCAGAATTCAAGTCAGATACTTCAAGTGCCTTTGCAACGGACAGAAGAAAAATTTCTCAAAACACTTCATTATTGTTTGGAAGTTTCTGCTGTAGCTGTTTGAAAAGAACATGCATGAATTGCACGCAACATTCTTTTCTTGTTCTTCACCAAACATTGCTTTTCTCAGTTTTTCCACCTTGTGCTTGAATGCAATGTTGAGGTATGCCATTCAATTTAGGTCTTTTAGAGTCAAAGCTCAGAACAATTCTCTCAACAGAGTATGTGGAAGAACAGTCTTTTTCATGAAGGGCTGATTAGGCATTGGGAAGCTTCCATGGATCTAGAGCCTTTGGTTCAAAATTCTTGTACAGTGCTTGATCCTCTGACAGAATGGGTTTAAGTAACAATTAATACACAAATTCGATTTTTCAGAAAACACTCCTAACAGCATTTTGGCCATATAAAGCTTATCTTTAATACTAGGAATGTCACAGTGCATTTTAAGTTCCTTCCATTGGTCAATTGTTCTTACCACTGCAGGGTCTATGGCATATCATCTTGTATCAAAAGCACGAGAAATTCTCAGTAATTCTTCACCAGCACTTACTGTTTTAAAAACTTCATGGTAAAAGACCCAGCATTTTGACAATAGCAAAAACTGTTTGTAGATTTCACTGACGATTAAGTCCAGATAGACACCCAGCAGTCACAGCAGAAGGAGGCTGATGAATTGAATGGCAAACACACTCTACAAGAATAATATGCGGTACCTCAATTTTAACACTCAATAAACACCATTATTGATTCATTATTGTATGGTTCTGAAACATGAAGACTCACAGAAAATAATAAAAGACATGTCGAAGCTACAGAGATGGATGCCCTAAGGAGATCCTCTTGAATATCAAGAAAAGAAAGAATTAGAAATGTAACTATAAGACAACAAATTGGATTAGAGGAACCAATTATAAAAGAAACTGAACAGAACCAGCTTACATGGTACGGCCATGTTCAAAGAATGG
>Ga0123354_10008444_pt1 | contig 15652 bp, 11 predicted proteins | sample TergutLab28metaG_2_FD_97872 | JGI IMG/M metagenome (GOLD analysis project Ga0123354, IMG submission 97872) | Labiotermes labralis P4 segment gut microbial communities from Petit-Saut dam, French Guiana - Lab288 P4 | ecosystem: Host-associated > Arthropoda: Insects > Digestive system > Gut ...
AAGTTAACTTCGTGAAATTACCTTTAATTTGAATTTATCGGTGCTTAAAGCTGATTTTCGAAAATGCCACCGCCGGCCGCAAAACAGGCTGCCGCTCGGTTGTGAACCGCGCGGGTAGCACTTCGCACCCCAACTTTCCCCGCACGCCTTAGGTATCTTATAAGTGTCTGTAGCTGGCTAAAAATAGCGACCCGCCACCTGATAGACGCGGTTCACACGAGGGCGTGTACGGGAATTAAAAAACGCACTCAGACGAACAACACGCCATGTCTTCACACGAGTTGCAAAGCGCACTGATGGTGACGGTGGAATTTTCGAACATTTATCATGAACTGTACCAACTCTGTCACTTGAACAATAAATACCGGCATTAGAAACAGTACGTACACGTAATATCTCTTTCTTGTCAACAATTTTGCGGTTGCACATTCAAATAGCTCTATCTCGCAAACCGTTCGGAATAGGACACATGGTCATATAAACATTTTTGCTTAGAATGACCGATATTATGACCTCCCAGAATATTGACCTTTCCTCCTGGAACACCCTGTATAAGGTACACGACGTTTCCATGCAGTGTGGCGACTGCTGTAATGCACTGCATAATGATGCGTGCTTTGGACGGCACTGTCCTCATCTAGAACAATTTGCAGCTATGACGACACAATCGCGCAAGGAGCGTCTAGGACGAGGGTGAGCTTCATCTCACCTGCGCACGGAATTCATCGAGGGGCTCAAATAATAATAATAATAATAATAATAATAATAATAATAATAATCGACCTGGTATAACTTTTATGAATAAGAAAACAAATAACACCTTTTTTGATAGACACAGCAGTCCAAAATACACATAATCTCGCCAAAACAATAACCGACAAACAAAACAAGTACCAAAAATTGGCAAATGAAATATGTGCTATGTGGAAACAAAAGGCAGCACAAGTGATATCATCTACGGGAGTAATTCCAAAGTCACTATCACAAAGTCTACCAAGACTTAACCTGCATCCGCATACATATACAACTGCAAAAATCTGTAATTCTTGGCACATGTTCAATTGTAAGAAACCTTTTAAACTTCAAATAAGACCACCGAGCCTAATCCTGTTGATTACTGCATCCCAGGATAGGTGAATATTTCCCAGCCAAAGCTGAGAAGTGAGAAATTCGATAATAGTGACATCACAATCCGTGATAATAAACAAGCAACATGCATGTTAATAGACGTTGCACTTCCTGAAGACAGAAATGTGATCAAGAAAGAAGCTGAGAAGTTTCCAATATATATATAAATATATATATATATATTAAAAAAACTTAGGTGGGTGGTCAATGCTTCGGCGTGGCGCCCGGTACCCACTGTACAGGTGGCTGGGCGGGCCACAAGGCCGGTCCGAACGTGTGCGGAAAAAATGGCCCCCCCCCTCCGGGATTCGATCCCCCGACCAGCTATACCGACAGCGCCAACACGGCCCACCATACTTCCCTGGCTTCGGCAGTTGGTATCCCGTGCATGCACCTGAGATAAAACACGAAAACTCGCGTTAAAATTACACAACACAAAAATTAAAACAAAAATATTAATTTAAGGTCTGCCTTCGACGGTGTGGTTCTGAACACTAGAATCAATGGCGCTGAGGACAAGACTACTTGAAGACAGCTAACCCAACGTATCACAACCCAACCCAATTGAATCAAACCAAACCAACCAACTTCATGTGGCACAGAACTTAATATTAACAGGACCTCGGCTATTGAAGAAATTCCCCGCATTTTATGGCAACCTAAAATTCATCCCCGTTTTCACAACAGCCCGCCACCTGTTCCTATCCTGCGCAATATCAATCCAGTCCACACCCTCCAATTCTATGTGAAGATACATTTTAATATTATCTTCCCAAACAGACCTAGGGATTCGAGGCGGTCTCTTTCCTTAAAGCTTTCCAACCAGAACTCTGTATGTCTTTCTTTTCTACTCCACGCATGCCACATGCCCCGCCCATCTATCTCACCCTTTTAGTTTTGTTCACCAAACTACTGGGCAGAAAGCAGAAAAACACGAAGCTCCTCGTTATGCGGTACTTAAAAAACACCCAAAAACCTATTTTCTTGTAAAAATCCGTTCACTGAGTTTAATACACAAACAATACAAAGTAATACAGCTTCAATTTCTTGCACGGGACTGTACCATATACTCAATAATTCATTTAAACCGTGCAATCAATTTCCACGCGCGCGCGTACCATCGTAGCCCAAACGAAATGACTTGTCGATAATTTTGAATTTATATTGTGAACCTGCTCAAATTAAAAAGAATGCCAACCGCGTGCCAATTACAAAGTCGTCCACTGCACCTTCGGTTTAACGTCACGTAATGACACCACCTTCCTTAAAAAAAAAAAAAAAAAGCCAAATAATTAGTTCACCCCACTTCCAATTGCAAAAGTAATATACAGATATGCGTCGTTTCCCGACGGAGATACGTTTTGAGAAATTCTTCGTTAGGCGATTTCGTCGTTGTGCGTACATCATAGAGTGTACTCAACACAAACCTAGACAGTATAGCCTACTACACACCTAGGCTATATGGTATAGCCTATTGTTACTAGGCTACAAACCTGTACAGCGTGCTACTGTACTGAATACTGTAGGCAATTGTAACACAACGGTAGGCATTATTATATTATAATATTATGGGACCACCGTCGTATATGCGGTCCGTCGTTGACCGAAATGTCGTTATGCGGCGCATACCGGTACTAACACTGTCTGTCCGCACAATCGCTCGATAAAACAATATCACTGAGATAAACAATTATGAAAATACGGACAATAAATTCACATTCCTGAAAATATGTGTGATGTTTAAGCCTTTAAATTCCGCCTTAAAGAACTTTTCTATCCCACGATCCCCCAACTGCCGAAAGAGCGCTGCTGTTTTGGGAGGTTCCCAGGCTTCGTCTGTTTGTGCTGGTAAACGCAACATGCAGGATGAAGCTGGGTATGGAGCATTGGTGGTACGATACTGACAGGAGAAAATCGAAGTAGTGGGATGAAAACCTGTCCCAGTGCCATTCTGTCTACCACAAATGCCAGACTGACCTGGGATAGATAGCGGGCCGCCGCTGTGACAGTCCGGCGACTGACCGCCCGAATCGTCGAACGAATACTGAGATTAACCCTACTTGGGGTTTAAAAAATTCAGTCCGTTCCGCGCTGTAAACGCTCAACAGTTATAAAAACCAGTCAGTTAATGTTGTATCGGGAAATAATCGCTGTTTTTTCTGAGATCCACACAAAACACATAAATACACTGTGTGGGCAGAACGTGGAATTGTTGAATGTTAAACTGGTGGTACATAGAGTGGCCACTGGACTTTACAGGGATGTATCTCAGTTATAAGAACCAGTCAGCTAATGTTGTATAGGGAAATAATCGCTGTTTGTTCTGAGATCCACACAAAACACATAAATACACTGTGTGGGCCAAATGTAGAATTGTTGAATGTTAAACTGGCGGTACATAGAGTAACCACTGGGCTTTACAGGGATGTATCTCAGTTATAAGAACCAGTCAGCTAATGTTGTATAAGGAAATAATCACTGTTTGTTCTCAGATCCACACAAAACACATAAATACACTGTGTGGGCCGAATGTAGAATTGTTGAATGTTGCACTGGTGGTACATAGAGTGGCCACTGGGCTTTAAAGGGAAAAGTAAACACTACAGACAGGATGCCTCATTATACCTATTACCCTCCCTAATGAACGCACGAACATGTTCGCACTTACAGGGATCCAGGATATTCCAGAACTGTGAATGGCGATGTTCGCTTTTTCCTGAAGGTTTCGTCGGCTCTGTCGGCGCTCCGTTTGATAACACCGAACTTGCCATTCCTGTTAACGTTGAAGATACTTCTGAATCCATATCCCGATGTAATCTACAAACTGAATTACACCTTACACTGTCACCCCACGGCACACAATACACACCGCGCGAGCACTGGCACAATATCGACCCGTGCTGCAACTCCGCCCTTATCGGTACTGCCCAAACTATGGCCGAACTAACACTGCCGCTTGGTCGACAACGTTTAAACAACCATAAAAGTTCCGCTGCAACTACTCCGCCGTTTACTGTGTACAGAATACAAACGAATAACACGCACGACGAGAACAACCGCCAACCTCCTAGCAATAACTTCCTTTATCGTGAACTGTTCTGCCCTCTATGGTGCTAAGCATGAAACAAGGTCCACGTACAGTCACAACAAAAACGAACTGCCAATGTCACCTTGCAGACCGCAGTAGTGTTGCCTCTTTCGCCAAGCACAAAACAAAGAGGCCTGAACTTGGGTACGAAATGGTGCCAATCAGTAACTTTCCATTCTTCGAACAACGCCTACCAAATTTCCTTTTCGTCATTATGTCACGATTTGCTCCACAGGCTTCTTTAAATGACAATTACGTGACGTGTTGCACACTTTCAATACAACAAAATGAAACAAGGGGTGGGGAAAATGCATGGAGAAAATTGCCCCCCCCCCTTAAATGCTTCCATCCTGAACACTGACTCGGGTAACTTATAAAATAACACGCATTATTACACAACCCAACAAAACACAACACAGCAAAACGTAACACAACACAACGCAACACAGCAAAGCGCAACACAACACAACCCAACGCAACCCAGCCCAACTCAACACAATCCGACACAACCCTACTCAGCACAACCCAACACTACACTACACAACCCAGAAATATTCCGCAATATTTCACGCTAAATATCTCCAACAGCAGAGGTGACCACAACGCGGCTCGCCCACGTGACTGCGCCTCACACAAGTTGCCAATAAATAACAATAACGACACTCAGTTCAGTTCACATACAAACCAGGCTGACACCGAACGGCAATTTAGAAGATTTCGTAAATAAACGAGACTCAAGACTAACTGAAACTATCCTACTGTAGTTGAACGAACAGAAATAAGAAGCCATGAAACATGAATAAAGCTATTACACCTCATAACTGTACGTTTCCTGCCTAGACTGCCTCATGAACTGCGGCTCCAGAAGCCCGTCCAGCAGGCCACACCTGCTGTAAAATTCTTCGTAAAACCGAAACAGCTATATGGGGTCTCATGGCACAAACATGGTTTATGTTAGCAATGTAAGAACGTTCGTAATTTCACGAGTAACAATGGTTCATATTTTATCTTGGGGGGGGGGGGTGACGCAAGTTTTGGCTTTTTTCATGTGACACTATATATTAACACTGCAGGGGGGCACAAATTTTCCTGAAATCGGTGACATGAACGAAGTTCCATCCTGAGAACCCATAAATGCAACACGCCACTGGGGGGGGGGGATCTTCACCACGACGACCTTGCGCCCGGGATTTTTGCACCCCGCAACAATGTCCCTTTCCACATTTCCACGGGTCTATCGTCACACATGGAATTTCAGGGTATATTAAAAGGAAAGTGATGTTATGCCTAATTCAATGTGCGCGTGTCCGCCATACCGGTACGTGGAGATTGGAAACTGGAAGAGTCTAGAGTCTACATGTTATTATGCTCGCCTTCTCTTCTGCGACAAGGGCCAATTCAGTTCAGGGTTCAACAATTACTGGTGGAGATAGAGCACAGAAAGCACGCGGACTGATATACATTTCCATCTGATACAGGCAGTGCAGCTAAACGTACGCCTCGACTGACACGAGACACAAGCAACTGGGGATTCCCCGCAATACATCGACATACAAAGTGCTCGTGACAGGTGTACGTTCCTGAGGCAGTTCTCTTCAACCATCGTGCGAAATCACGCGTCTTCGTCCAGTTATCACCACAAAAATCACTTCACACATTCCGCCCAGTTGGCCACGAAATGCACTGCATTTAATCCCGGTGCGTTTTATAACCAAAGTTACTAAAAAAAAAAGTCGTCAAACACAACACTTTCATTGCTGAAACACACAGCTACATGTTTCGGCTCACATAATGCCACCTTCAGGCTGTGCATAAGTATTACTACATGCAGCAGAGTCCTTCTTGAGAAGCTAACCGTCAGCTGGTCAAGGAAAAAATCCACAAACCATACGCGGCAAAAGATCGTTAAAACAATGAAATATGTTGTATCAGGCACAAAAGTTTATTCAGTGCTGCGTACCACTCAAAAAAGTGTTACTATTCAACACTGAATGCACTGAACGGAGTTAGTGGTGTTCGCACGACCGCAATGTTGGTGGTGCCGTAGCATAGAATCGGAGTAAAAATACGTGGCGAACTTCCGCACGAAGTTTCATGGCAGAGATGCGTTAAATGTGAAGCGGGACACGGGCACTGGGGACTGTTCTTTACTTTTATACCGCTCTATTTATTTATCTACGGCTGATTTTACGTCGTCAGCAGCCCAGCATGTCAGTATCTAACGACACCTGACAAGCATGGCTGGGAGAATATCTGACAGGAAGCAGTTGTGGCCTAATATGAGAAAGACCCCAGGACCACCCACTCCGGTATTAACTGCAGGAACAGGGGAAACCCTCGAAAACAATTATGCACGACCAGTGGCGTACCGAGGGAGGGGAGGGGGGTTTGTTCAAACCACCCCCTCCACGAAATTCCAAAGGCCCTCCAAAATCGTGCCAAACTCAACCCGATTGTGAATACTGTTAAAAATTGCTGAATTTAGGACGCCAGCACTCCATGATGTTAGGAAAAAAGGCAGTGAAATTCTAAAACTACCTACGTTCGCAATTGTTTTACATTAGCAATGACAAATAAATTGGTTGTCATTATAATTTTACTATATGAAATGAAATTTCTTGTACCAAATTACAGCTGCCTCCAGAACCCCTGACTACGGGGCTACCACCCCCAGATCCCCGTTCTTTTTGTCCTCTGTCCTGAAATGAATTTGTTGACCCCCCCGAACAAAATTCCTGGGTACGCCACTGGATCAGGAAGATGGGTAGGTACCACAGACCGCATGGCCTGTACTGGTATCGGAATCACAGTTCCCTAAGTCGTCCAACTAGTAGCCCATTCTCATGACCTAACGCACTTGCAGCCTTCAAAGCAAACTCCACCATCGGTTCATGGACTCTGTTGGTGATGGAACCAATGGCGCAAGCATCTTGTGTACCTGATCAGTAATTCTTACACTTCTGTGAATTCACGGTTCAGTAATAATGCTGCTTCCTAACAACCAGACAACCAAGTGAAGACAAGCAACACCCGTCAAAACAGATATCACGGCAAAGATTCGAACTGGAAGCCTCCAGAGCATGACAAAGGGGGTTGGATCTAAGGTACTTAGAAGAGGGAATTTTACGGATTCAAATCACGCCCAAAATGACAGCGATGACGTGCTTTCTTATGGCAATCCAAGTGTTCCGAGATGCTAGCTCAGAGTAAATAAATACAGCAGCACTGCTGTTCGAACCTCAAAATCTCGCGATGTATATATTTTTTCCGAGGAATTTTGCAAAATCGTACAAATGGTATTGCATAGTGGTACTGACTGCACTCTACTATTCCGTAATAAAAAGGATCAAGACGAGTTTAGCCTGCACAATCTCTATACGACATCCAAACTATGAATAGTATAAAATTTAAAGAGAAATGTCTTCATCTTTAGCAGTCTCTCTCACAAACCGCAATTTAACTTCTGCCAACTCTGGCTGGCAAAATGTCAGACGCCTCCAAAAGGTTAGAGAATCAATGAGACACTCGTCTTCTTGGCTTCCAATGTGGAGACGGAGGCAGGCGTTTAAAGGTGAAACACAAAAAATTGCGGACGTAAGGTATTCCGTGGAGTGCCACTGCATAACTGCACTTGGGCGCCACCCTTGCCGTGAGAGTTGTGCTAACTAAACCGCAGTCATATTATCCAACATTGGCTGCCATCTGGCGGGCAATCTACGTACTACGTCAAGAACGCCCTTCCAGGAATGTCATTAAGAACGCATAGCTGCAACCACATATATTTACGTTATCTGCGGAAATTGAATAAACACGTCAAGAAACTAAACAAGATGAACAGACGCAAATGTGTTTTACATAATTATACTAGCAAGTACTAAAAATACGTAGCTTTGATGGTAGATGGATAAATGTGTGAGCATGAAGGTTTGGTAGAATGATACTAACGAAACGTGAAGTGCTCGGAGAACTAAAATTCTGGCTGTTTTACATGGGTGTGAAACGTGGTCTAGAAGGAAGGATGAGAGTGTTCGAGAACAGGTTCCTCAGATATTTAGACCAAAGAAGGTGAAAATAACAGAAGATTGGAGAAAACTGCATAATGAAAAGCTTCATGATTTCTACTTCTCAAATATTATGGTGACCAAATCAAAAAGGAAGAGATGGGGGGGGGGGGCATGTGGAAGGCAGGGGGAGAACAGAAGTGCATACATCGTTGTGGTTGGAAAACATGAAAAAAAGAGACGCGCTTAGAAGACCTAAGCATAGATGGGACGGCAGCATAAAATCTATCTTAACGGGATAAGACGGGGGACGGTGGACTGGATTCATCTAGCTCAAAATTGGGGCAAGCGGCGGGCTGTTGTGAACAAGGCGATGAACCTTCGGGTTCCATAAAATGCGGGAAATTTCTTGAATAGCTACAGAACTATTAGACTCTCAACACTGACTCCGCTTCATGGAGTAAATTAGTTTGTCAGTCAGTTAGTTAGTTACATTATTTAGTTACTTTGTTTGTTAGGAGAGGAAAATGTTCCGCTTCATAGTTTGTACACTCCACTTATGATTGTCAAATTAAGGACGGTAGGATGGTGGGGCATGTAGCACGTATGGTCGAGATCTGAAATTCGTGCTAACTTCAATCGGAAAAACTGTAGAGATGAAACCATTTGGGAGATACTAACATAGATAGCAGAATATTTTGAAAACAGATTCCAAAGAAATCAGCCAGGGTAACACAATCAGTACTGGGCACAGGGTACGGGCTATACGGCCGAAGAGATTCTGTCAGAATCTTGGCAGGTGAAAGAGATTTCCCTCTCCAGAGCGAACAAACCGTCTCTGGGGCTTACCCAGCCAGCCACCTATTCGATGGGCACCGGGGATAAAGCGACCTGGGCATGAAGCAGACCATTCACCTCATAAATTACCAATATTAAGAATGAGTGGCCCAATAACTCCACTCACCCATATATATTCAACGTGTGCACAGGGACTTTACCAACACGTTGTATATGAAATGAAAGTAAAATCACAAACACGAAGACGATGGGTTACATTGAGGTTAGGTTCTAAAAAATTACAGGTGATACAACAACAACAACAACAAGAACAAGAACAATAAGTATAGTGTAATGACAACTGGAAGCAGAAAAACTGTACCAGCATTCCACTGCATGGCCATCCGGGCACGAATTCAGCCAGGCTTGTCCATGACCTGAAGGGCATTTTATTGTTAGATCATAAATTTACATTGCCTAAACAGCCATTTAACAACAGAAGATTTGTACAGTTTGAAGTCTCCAACAAGACAAGAGGCTAATGCAGGAGTACAAATACATCCTGGGTGCCAGATCGCCGAGGCGATTAAATTATGTATTGTGGTGTCTGAACATCTGTGAGTCCTGAGTGGAAATGGCTGCATGCCACCCTTCTGGCGCTCCTAGATTTCTGGGAAAATTTGTGCAGCGCTGGGCTAACGAGTTTTACCCTCATTCCATGCTCCATTTCACAGATAATAACCAGCAAGCAGGAAACAGCTCTTGTTGTCGGTTTAGCGGTTTGGTGTACATGCACACACTGACAGGGAAGGTACAAACCGTACATGGAACATTGTGAACTTACGAACTACTGAACTACAGAGGGGCTAAGAAACGCTATGAAGCAGAGTACTTCACGAGAATGTGAAGACCAAGCAGATATCCGCCTTTCATGGAGCCCACAAGTTCATCACCGCACTTACAACAGCCCGAAACAAGAACCCTATCCCACGTCAAACGGATTTAATCCACATGGCCACACTCCAATATCCACGATCGGTTTATTCCACATGGCCAAACCCCACGATCAATTTAGTTCATATGGCCACACTCCCATATCCACGATCAATCCAGTCCACATGGCCACACTCCTATATCTACGACCAATCCAGACCACATGGCCACATTCTTATGTCCACGATCAATTCAGTACACATTATCCATACTCCTGTCTCCACAATCAAAGTACTGTTCTTCCATCTACGTCTAGGTTTTTCAAATGCTACATTACGTGGCTACCAGCATCGATACACACGAACACATATTTAAATGGTGTGCAGCAATGGCTCGCCATCCCACCGTAGTAACAGTGCAGCGACTCGCAACTATTTGCATCTCACGTCCCGCCGGTCATCAGCAAACCACACCATACTACTACTACTACTACTACTACTACTACTACTAATAATAATAATAATAATAAATCTAAAGATTAAAATATACAGAACTATAATTCTGCCTGTTGTTTCGTATGGGTGTGAAACTTGGTCGCTCACATTGAGAGAGGAACGTAGACTGAGAGTGTTTGAGAATAGGGTGCCGAGGAGAATATTTTGGCCTAAGAGGGACGAGGTAACGGGAGTTGACAAAACTACACAATGAGGAACTTAATGATCTGTACTCCTCACCCAGTATTGTTCGGGTGATAAAACTGAGAAGAATGAGATGGGTGGGGCATGTAGCGAATATGGGGGAGACGAGAGGCGTATACAGGGTTTATATGGGGGGAAACCTGAGGGAAAGAGAACACTTGGGTGACCCAAGCGTAGATGGGAGGGTAATATTAAGACGGATCTTCAGGAAGTAGGGTGTGGAGGTATGTACTGGATCAAGCTGGCTCAGGATAGGGGCAGGTGTCGGGCACTTGTGAATGCGGTAATGAACCCTCGGGTTCCATAAAATGCGGGGAATTTTTTGACCAGCTTAAAACCGGTTAGCTTTTCAAGAAGGACTCTGCTCCATGGAATGAGCGAGTGAGTGAGTGAGTAAAGTAAGTATGTATGTATGTATGTATGTGATGATAATAATAATAATAATAATAATAATAATAACAGTAAAGCTCATTTCCCAAGAAATACAAAGAATAGCGACAGCAACCCGCCCCACGCGAGAATTTCGAACACACGTAGGGTATGATCCAGCAGCAGAATTCAGGACAAGCTTTCAGTGACCTGGTGGACTCGCGTGCATATTTAGATTTGGTAAACACTAATTAAAGGTAAAGGTAAAGTGCACCCTTGTACAGGCACTGAGGCTCTGTACATGCCGTACGGCCCATAGGGGAAGCAGAGGTATAGCTCTACTCTTTCTTGACCACAGCACTAGAAGGGTGTGAGTGGTCAGCGTCACGCCCCGGCCGCTCTTTACCCCGGGGAATGACCCGGTACCCATTATACAGGAGGCTGGGTGGACCCCCATGGCCGGTCTGGACAGGTGCGGAAAAACTCGACACCACCGGGATTCGATCCCCGGACCGTCCAGCCCGTAGCCAGTCGCTATACCCATTGAGCTACCCAGTCCACAAACATTAATTAAGCTGTAAAGCAAATCGTGAAGATTGCACGTTGCGAACTTTACAGTGTGAGGAGTGACAGGAATACAGACGAGAGGCTCTACCATTCTCTTTCAGTTCTAAGTACGCTCTAATGACAGTGCCAGTGTATTCAAGCCTAATTTTGCAGAACGCAATGCCGTGTGCTTCCGAATAAAAATACCAGTAGCAAAGAAACAGCGCAACCTTCAAAGTGACATGCTTCCATTCTTGAAAAACAATGGAAATCCCCGAACTCTTACTACAGTTAACTGCGACATTACTTTTTACGAACAATTTGCAAATACGAATTCTATTTTTTTTTTATTTGCTTAGTATCAAATAAGTTTTCCTTCAAAGTATAACACTTTCGCCATTAAAAATAGGTTTGCGGTCCGCGCGGGATTTACTGGTATTTAGACGGACCTTGAGCGATAAAAGGTTGCCTCCACGGATACTGGGGCTGACCACCACGTAGCGGGCAGCACAATCGGGTCGCTCTGCAGCAACGATGTCGTCCGCTCTACGGCGAGCATTTCCATAAGCAAGCGCATGTCAATCAATTGAAATTCTCATTTTAGACACGCGACTTCCTACATTACAGCGATGAACTGTCAACTGATAGCGCTGATGACATGAACTGGAAAACGCACAAAGATAAAAATGATAAACATAATCTTCGTCATACAGAGATAAAGCGAAGGAAGCACTATTTGTTCCGGATTAATATATTGCTTTGACAATTTCATCATAAACATTACGTTAAAGAAACTGGCACATTAAAATTCAGGTTCTGTAAAAAATTGTTATTACTACGAGTATATTAACCCTTTCAAGCCCAGTGGTCACCATATGTACCCCCAGTTTAACATTCAACAACACCACGTTCTGCCCACACTGTGTATTCATGTGTTTTGTGTGGATCTGAGAACAAACAGCGATTATTTCCCTATTTGACTGACTGGCTCTTATAACCGAGATGGGGTGTGTTTACTGCTTGGTACGAGCTGGGTCTTTATCCGTACATAATTTATGTCAGTCTTGTTCTTTGATGGGTTAGTAAAATTCTACTAACTTATGGAATACTTGAGAACTGGGTGTTGAGGACACTATCTGTAGGTAAGCAGAAGAAGTAGGACAAGGTTTAAGAAATATGCACCTCTCACCTGATAAAGTTACGCTAATGAAACCGAAAAAGGTGGGGTGGAGAGGGGCATCCATCACCCACGAGATAGACCGTGAAGAATAAAAGATTTTAACATGAAATCCTTAAGGGAAAAGGCTTTCTGAACTAGATGTGGACGAGAGGATAATATTAAAATAGATCCTACAGAAATAAGAAGAATGTAGACTGAATTACTCTTGTTCAAGAAAGGGTACAGTGTTCGGCTCTTGTTACTACAGTATCGAAATTTCGCGTACCACAAAAGTGGAATGGCCCCTCGAATAGATCAGTGGCTATCAGCTTTGAAGCAAGGCATGAGATTCGAGGAGTTAATTAGTAATCATTAGGAGAAAATCCAGCGCTCTAATACGTTAAGTTCTATTTCCGGTAGTGCGTACAGTCACGAGAATTCTCCGTCTGGAGTTGCGTATGTGCGCTCTGAGACTGGTCCTGCAATAGAACTGCCACCTGGTCCTCAGAAATAAGCTAGTCTGACCACAAACTTGCACCATCTTGCGAATTCACAAAATCCTCCACGGATAAACAGCGAGGCCTCACGCGAGATTGGAACCTGTAACTCCAGTGTGACCATAGCAGGATTGCTGTTCTCCAAGTCTCCGAAGGCCGGGAGAGCTCAGTCAGTCCAGTGACTAGAGCTACGGGCTTGATGACCATGGGTGCGATTACCGGCAGGGGCAAGATATTTGTCTCTTCTTTCAACCGTGTAGACGGGTACTGTTGCCAAACCAGCCTCCTATTCAATGGATGACGGGGTTCCTTCTGCAGAGGAAGGGTAAAGCGACCGAGACATGCGGCACATAAAGCCGAGGATACAAATGCGTAGAGCTATACCTCCAACCCATAAACCCTAATGGTGTACACGGTTTGTCTTCATTTTTTAGAGGCTCCAGGTTCTCAGTAACTACAATCGCAGATCATTCTTCAATTCCCTTCTGTCACCGCTTCACAAATTTCTGTCAACTGAGGATTTCAAGAGCCATCAGGCTGGCATGGCTGCAAAGGTGCAAAATTATGTTCGGCAGGTAACTGCATCGAATCTACACCGCACACCGGCTGTCCTTACCGAAATCTTAGGTGGTTTCCCTCCGTTCCTCCATGAATATTCCTCGACATTACTCTTATCGGACTGCGACAGCCTCCTTTTAGATCCCTTGCAATTCCAACACAGAAAACCGAAGATTTAAAGCATTACGAAATCAATGGTAAGTCATGGTGGGGGGCGGGATTTTCCGCGCCGTTCAGATCGGCCCTGGGTCCCACCCAGCCTCCTATAAAATGGCTACCGGGTCTCGCTACCAGGGGTAAAGCGGCCGGGGCGTGGCATTGACTACCCACCGCCATCTAACACCAAAGTTAAAGAAAGAGTAGAGTTATACCTCTACCTCCCCTACGGGCCTTCATGGCCTGATTCAGCGTGAACTTTACGTTTATGGTTAACAGTAGGCACGGCGAAAAACATGAAAAAAAAAATAAATAAGAGAGTTTTCTCCGAAACGTCCAGACCGGCCCCGGGGCCCATCCAGGCTCTTATTTAATGGGTACAGGGGTCACTTACCCGGGAGGGGGGACGCGGACGGGGGCGTGAAGGTCACTACTCACCTCCCTCTAGAATGGGTGGAGCTATACTTCTCCTCCCTCCCGATACCCCTTCAAGGCGCGGGCACGGACAACTCTCTCTACCTTTTTAACTGTACCAACAATATTTCCATAACTTCCACCCTTTCTCGCGCGCACAAATCGCCACGCTGTAACTTGCATCTCCGACAGTACGACATTATATCGGCAATTTTAAACCGACTTACCTTCTAACACTTACAGTGTAAAAACATTGTAGCCCTGTGCTTTAACTCATGCTGCTCACCCCCACTAAACACCGGACCATCACATGATCACTGTACCAGCATTCTACATGAGACTGGCATGCAGGGAGGAACAAAACAACAACTTTGCTCGCGGTCGCGTTAAGTTGATCTCGTTCGAGGCAAATTGTCCAGTGTGGCTCCCGATCCGATCAGTTTCAGGCGCCATTCATCTGCTCCCTGGGCAGAAGCGGTGAGGACAGTGACAAGTACAAGCAACGCCAACGGTAAGTTTGAAGCCATTCTGGGAAGTCAATCCCAAGTTTTATTATTACAGTTACTGGCATACACCGTGGAAAGGTGGGATATGAACTCTGGTCTTTCAAATGCAATCTTTGCGATTCTACAAACCCGACCGTCTTTGGTGTTCATTTATTGCACACAGAAAACATTGCGAGTGCCGTGAATTGGAGGTGTTCACACGAAAGTAAGAACAGGCAGATACACACATCAACTGACAACGTCAATTAAAATCCCTTTCCACGTCAGTCATGCAAAGATACAGGTAAATGTAAAGTTCACCTTATAAGAGTCCACGAAGGCCCATAGGGGGAGTAGAGGTGCAGCTCTACTCTTTCTTTAACCTCGGCGCTAGATGGGGTGGGTGGTCAACGCCAAGCCCCGACCGCTTTACCAACGGGAAAGACCCGGTACCCATTGTATAGGATGCTGCGTGGGCTCCAGGGCCGGTATGGACAGGCGCGGAAAATCTCGCCCCCACCGGGATTCGATCCCCGGACCGCCCAGCCCGTAGCAAGTCGATATTCCGAATGAGCTATCCCGGTACGCCAAATCACGTACTTTAATATTGTTTCGAAAAAGGTCGTATTTTTCTAGGAACGCATCCCTGACGTAAATAGGAACCTACCCGCATCGCATCACCTCAATGATCGTTTCTGACTGAACGAAGCGTAACGACATCAAAGTCTTTTTTTTTTTTGCAAGCCAGACCACATTTACTTTTATTCTCCTCAGCACAGTCGAATGATGTCCTTCAAATGACTCGATCTCCACCAGATTAACTGTCACAGAAAAAAAAAAAAA
>Ga0123354_10008448_pt1 | contig 15651 bp, 12 predicted proteins | sample TergutLab28metaG_2_FD_97872 | JGI IMG/M metagenome (GOLD analysis project Ga0123354, IMG submission 97872) | Labiotermes labralis P4 segment gut microbial communities from Petit-Saut dam, French Guiana - Lab288 P4 | ecosystem: Host-associated > Arthropoda: Insects > Digestive system > Gut ...
AGTAGTCCATTTTCAGAAACTAACAGATCCTCATATAGTCAAGACGTTTCCAAAACTTTATAAAACCCAAAAGCTCAACACCATTACTGATTTAAATCCACATAAATACAATATTTGAACAACCTACATTCATTTATTTACTTTCCTACAACATGTTTCAGTCGTACTATTCGACCAGCATCAGGCAGAAAACACAAATATATAAATGGACAAGCATGGAATGGAAAGGGCCTATTCCATACCATTTAAATGCTGTTCAAAGTCAGCCTCAAGCACATGTAAATGCTGTTCACAATCAGCCTAAAATGTTTGTAAATTCTATTCACCTTCAGCCTCATATGAATGTAAATGATGTTCACAGTCAGCCTCAGGTGCATGTAAATGCTGTTCAGTCAGCCTCAAGCACACGTAAATGCTGTTCAGTCAGCCTCAAGCACACGTAAATGCTGTTCACAATCAGCCTAAAGTGTTTGTAAATTCTATTCACATTCAGCCTCATATGAATGTAAATGATGTTCAGTCAGCCTTGGGTGCATGTAAATGCTGTTCAGTCAGCCTCAAGGGCATGTAAAGGCTGTTCACAATCACTGTCAAGTGCATGTAAATGCCATTCACAGTCAGCTTCAAGTGCAAGGAAATGCTGTTCACAGTCACAGCCAAGTGCATGTAGACTACCTGAATATTATTATTTACACGCAAATGCCTGTGCTGCACAAAGTTCATATGCAAGCTGTATTTGGGCCATCATAAACAATATGGTGTATACTGACAAGCCAGGCTGAATGGCAAATAACTTGCATGATGAAATGACATACTTTGCAGTGAATGAAGAAGCTCTTCTTCCATCTACTGGACCTGACCATTTAACTTATTGGATCAAGTTGTTCTCTTGAGAAGCCACGACTTCTCATTGACATTTCTGAATAAGTTTGGTAAAAAATCTTTAGATGAAGCAGAAAGAGTGGGGGTCCTTCATCCTCTTATGAAAGAAAGGGAAGTTCTACAGCAATAAAAGTAGATCCCCTTGCACTGATGAACACTGGTCTGTGACTGGTACAAAGCTACAAGTTTATATTTTGTACTATTCATACTGTGCATATTCTTACAATCAGTACATCCACCAACAAATGCATGTAATAAAATAAAATATAATTCATAACAAGTATTAAAACACCTACATGTTTTAGTACTGCGCTGCCTTCCACAAGGAGTTATAGACCAAAGGAATATAAGCCCATCACATTAGTTTATGTATTACATTGCCTGTACTGAAACTATGAAAAATGTTAACAAATCTAAAATACATTAAAAATTGATTAAGTATTAAAATTACAATATTTGATATTAAAACTATGTAATATTGAGTAGTTACGAGAATAAATGCTGCTGTGTTCAGACCAGACTGCTGTTAGGAAACGGGAAGGAGTCTTTTGAGATGTTAGGTATTTTAACACTTACAACCCTCGCTACTTCTGAATATAAGGTGTATATTAATTTGAATATTACAAATTGAACAATTAGGACAATAATATTGAATAGTACAATTTAAAATACAATGTTAATATCAAATCCTAGATGCTTATACCATAATCTTTTTACAATCTGCTCCTATTAGGCAGTTATAAAGTTATTTTGGTAGCACGCACTCAGGGCACTAGAGAGCAAAATATTCAACAAGACAGGCAATACCACTCACCTAGCAAGCAAAAGATGTACACACTCTTCATAGTAAGGCAGCTACATACAACCTCTTCAGCGATATCAACCAACTCCTTCACTTAGCTAAATATGGAGGACTATTTATACTACCGAGGATGTTACGCATTAGGCCTGCACTTTAACCTTTTATCCCATTAGCTAAGGATGACACACTTTCTAGAAATGGTGAAACTGAAAGCTGTTATTACACATCATTTGTGATTCAATGCGTAAGAACGAAATTCACCCACTTGTTATGATTTCTTAAGTGTGATCTCATTTCCATAGCGCTGTCTGTATAACGGCCAACGCCTTGTGGTTAAGTGATCTCATCCTTGACTCAAGAGAAAGTGAAAACTGGGGTGTGAAGTGTGTATGGCAAAACAGTGCGCTGTCTATTATGTTCTGCAGAGAGTATGCACACAAACATCTGCCTCATTCTTATGTGATCCAAAGGGATCTTGTCCAGGTGCAGTGGGCGACATGCAGCTTATCAGACACATCTTTGTTGGTGGATATGCTGATAACAAGTTTCTATGTCATGCATGCTCTGTGAACAGAATGGAAATGAAAATAAACCACAGGTGTGTGCGCGTGCGTGCATGCATGTACGTGGGGGGAGGCAACTTTTACAACTTAATGCAGTAAAGAAAATAAATTTACATTTTATCTTATTAAAAACCAAAGTTTCACTTCAGGTTTTTTGTATACAATATTAATTGTGTACAATGTCACCGGCTATGCAATGTTTTACATTTTGCTCAAGACATTAGATGCTTATATATTGAAATAAAAACTTGAAAAAAAATTTTTCATAATCCAGTAATAGATCAGTCCAGAACTTTACGAACACAACTTCATCCACTGCATGTGGGTTAATCTTCATGACATTGTTAAAATGCAGTGACAAGTCTAATTTTACACTTCTCTTACAACTGACACACACAACAATGAAAATCACGCATTTATTGTGTCCTTAGCACTACTCTGCAGTATTGAGATGGTAAAAACACATTTTATTACAAACGCAATCTTGGATATTTTGTACAAAGTAGCTAATGATATTTAAAGAAATGGATATGCTGACATGTGCATTATCATAAAAAATGCTCAACAAATCTTTCTATTTACAGTATAACCTCTGTAGTTCGAGTTACTACTGTACGAGCTTCCACTTCACAGCAGAGAATATGCTGTCATCAAGGTTGTTTCTATGTTGGGTACAGAAATTGGTTAAGTGCGTATGTCTGTATGGATACATGTCTTACAAGCATTACTGTTCTGTCTTTTGGTGTATTATTTGTGTATTCTTGTGTATTGTGTGACCTAGGTATGCACTTTAATATACCCTAACAATGAATGCTTAAAGCAAAAGAAAATATGTTTCTGTTGTCATGAATTGTGTAGCCTGAGTTTTCACTAATTTGAGGCAAAATCAGTCCTGTTCACATCGAACTACTGAGATTGTGCTGTATTACAAACATTTTAATATGCATTAGACATAGTATCACCAAACTGAAACCTTTATGTACAAATGACCCACCCTGAACAATACCAAATGACACAATAGGATGAGACCAAAAAATTTAAAAGTATTTCCTTCACAGTGCTGGTCCATCAGCATCATCATCATTTTCATCATAATCATCACAACCACCACCACCACCACCACCACCACCACCACCACCACCACTGCCATCACCATCCAAATGTGTGAAAAAATCACCTGTATGATCCTGAATCCGAGATGAATTCTCCAGTGTTGATGCAATAACACGCAAATTACCAACCCCAGTCAGCAGTTGTCTGTACATAGAGAAAAAGAAACAACTTTAGATTCACAGAACACACAAAATTTGAACACTGTACCTGCGATGTTGTACAGTTAAACAAAGTTCAACATTACACACTAATGCTACATCCTAGTGCCACTAAACTTACACCATATGAAATGTAATGTCATCAGTTAGATTCAATTTTCTCACTAGTAAGAGTATTAAAATATTATTTGCAAAATGTTTAAATACACATACACATGAATTATGAACTTAAGTGTATATATATCACTTATCTAGCTTCAGTAGGACTGGCTACAGTGCATATTCTCTTGTACTTGGGCCAGAATAATAATATTTACATAAAAATCACATTTTGCAAATAAGCGGGACAAATTTCCTTGGCACTGTAACAATTGTACAAAGAATTAAGACGACTGACAAAGTCAAAATACATACGACTATACACCACGTCACACTACCTCACACTACCACAAAACAACTTTACTGACACAGTGTTTTGACAGTTGGAAGGAAACTGACATCATTCAGTTGTGTAGCCGAACATTTCTTGTAAATCAGGTAGAGCAATTGCTGGCCTCAGTTATGAGCAGTTCACAGCCATCCGTCATAAATTTCACTGTCAATTTCCATCCAAGGAACCGTTAGTGACAGGTAGGAAGGGTTGGATACAGAGAACTAAAGTTCGCTGACACTGTCTTCCTTTTTGGGACTCTATCAATCGTCTAGTGTCTTAATGAAAAACGACATTTTTTGGATACCAGCTTTGTTTCTGTTTTCAGTCAAAGAAGTGCCTAACTTGTGGACCATTTAGATAAAGCTATTCTCAGTTGCTGGGCACCACAGAAATGGTACCTTGTTAAGATATGCATCTGTGGACAGATCCAGTTCAAAGTTTTTGACAGGAAACGGCTACTAAAAAATTACAAATTAACAAGACTCAAAAATAAAACCTGGATCAATCCACAAATTAACAAGACAGGCAACGTATGTATAACGTAACAACGAAGTGCATTCATGCAACCACTGCTGCAGTGGAAAAGCAATATGTATTACACATTCTGAGTGTGCATTTGTGACCTCAGGTATCCAGCATGCAATGGGCATGCACTACATTGTCTTCTGTGGCCCATCCAGCTCTACAGTACTTTTCCACACCATCTCATGAACAGCACAATTTTTTTTTGGGGGGGGGAGTTGCTGAACATGAATTGTCTGTTTCGATTTTCTCTACAACTTTTTTCAGCAACATTTCTCATTCTAGGAAGAAGTAAGCAAGCTATGATCAAAAGTGTACATTGCTGTTCATGTAAAGTATCCATTCTTCTTGGCAGATTTTAATGAAACTTGCATTTTCTCAAAAGATTTTCAACAGATATTCAAATACCAAATTTCATTAAAATACATCCAGTGGGAGCGAGTTGTTCCATGCGGATGGACATGGCTAAGATAATAGTCACTTCTTGCAATTTTGGGAACACGTGTACAAACCATAAAAATAGCCACAAATTCATACTGAACAGATCACACACATGATGCAAAAATCCAGAACACACATCTTTATAATTCTTAATACAACTAACACCACCTGTGGAGAAAACCGTGAATCTTCATGGGTTCACATAAGTTTATAAACCAAGACATATAAATGTATTATTTAGTAAACATGGTTCATAACGGCATGGCAGTGCATCTCACCAGAAGTGACTGTGAGGGGTGTTACGAAGTGCTGAACATCAAGTGCAGTGGATAAGAATGATGATGGTATGTTGTGAAATGGCAGTGAAGAGAACGGGACTGTTGAGAGTGAGTGTGAGGAAGATGAAGGCACAGACTGTGAAGATGGATAAGTGACACTGATTGATAAGGGTGGATGGAATCTCACATGCTTTGTGTACTCAGTGAATGCAATTAATAGTAAAACATTTTTTCTTAGGAGAAGTTTTATATTTTGGGGCGTTGTCTTAGATTAGAGTTGTCTTCCATTTGGGTAAATAAGGTATTACACAACATGATACCACAGCTGCATTGAAAAGTCATTAATAACAACTTTGTGAACTATGAAACTGTTGATGAGATCAGATGGCACAACACATGTCAATGGCACACCTCTCACATTTGTAGCAGACCCTATTTATGACAATTACTTCTGTGGGTTCAGTCTACTTGTGTTATTTACCTGAGGAGCCGTTCTGCAGTGCCAGCCGCCATCCTGAGTTCATTTGCGAGTCGCTGTGATTGTAATTCTTTATCCATATCTACTGAAGTGCTGGCACCTGCCTGTCGGCACCGGAATTCTCTGTTCTCCTGGCGCAGAAGTGTCATTTCACTCTAAAATAAAGCAGTTACTTATTTGACACACTATACATGAACACCATGTAACTTACAGAAACACCCTGCTGGTATCTTATTACGGCTGGCTCCTTTGTGGTAGTGCAAGTAAAATCACTGTGCCTTTTGTGGTATGTAACAGGTAAAGAGAATAGAACAGAGCAGAATACATACGAGCAGTCACCACAGTGACCCACGCACTGTCTGAATTCCATCTTTCGTGCAGACCTTTAGCTCATGCAAACAGCAGCCCCGCACTCTGAACAAAGTGCAGTAACCTGCTGACAGAAATGTCACCACAGTCAGCTGGTTCCAGAAAATGCAGACCCAGGTACCTAAATCTTAACTTAGCCAAGGCCTCACAGTAACAAAGAACATGTGAGGCGTCTCAAATGCCTGTTGGCATTTAGCACACCCAGGACTGTTTACAAGCACCAGTTTGCAGAGAAGTTTAAGTGTTGGTGTGCTGTAAGCAGCCCTGTCAATATTTGTAATTTTCTCCATCTCAAATTGAGTTATTCTCCCACTCTCTTAGCAGAGGGTCTTCTAAGGAAGCCCTTAGCCTCCCTAATCATTTCCCTTGCAACCTGTGCAGATATGCCAAATGTGAGCTCATAACCTGCAAGGAGCCTTGTCTGGCTAATTCGTCAGCTATTTCATTTCCATCAATTACCACGTGTCCTGCCACCCACAGGATAGCTTAATTGGTATAATGACTTGCTACAGGCTGGATGGTCCAGGAATCTAATCCCAGTGGGGGATGATATATTTTTCACCTGTCCAGGATGGTCCAGGGGCCCACCCAGCCTCCCATACAATGGGTACCAGATCAATCCCACAGGTGAAATGGCCACGGCATAACCACCCACCCACATCTACCAGTTAAACAGCAGAGTTATGCCTCTACTGCCCCCCCCCCACCCGCCCCAATGCCTCCATGGCAGGTTACAGGGTAAACTTTAACTTTACCTTTTACCCAGCACCCACACCATCTGTATTTTGTTACATTCCACTAGTATTACCAGGGACTGATGGCAGTCCCAGACTAATTTAAAGTTTATCTGGAAATTACCTAAGGCCTTAATGGCTGCTTGACTATCAGACACAATATGTTACTACCTGCATGGCTTTTTTTTTTTTATATTCCACACTGTACAAGTCTTAATGGCATATATTTCAGCCTGGAATGCTATGGTATGGATCCCAAAGACTGAAACTGTGCCCCCTTCTCAAGCCCCATCTATATACAACAGCACCTGTTCTCTATTGGCTTTGGACCCACCTGTATACCAGAACGGCCCCTTTCCATGTCCGGTTTCAACCCCTTTTGCCACTCACACTGCTGGGGAATGTGACAATGAACGGCTTGTCATATGCATAGCTTGGTAGCATCCTGTCAGTCCACATCTGTAGAAAGGATTCAGCTCCATGTCCCAAGATTTTCTACCATACCCATAATTTGTGGATTTAGATCTCCACTGCTTGCTGCACATTAGTCTGTTGACCTCTGCCTGTGCCTTGGCCTCAGTCATCACATTAAGAGGACAGAGGACCAAAAGGACCTCCACTACAGCTGCTGGGGCCATTCTCATCACCCCTGTTATAGCCAGACCGGCTAATCTACGTAACCTACTGAGTTCCACCCTGCTGACCTTGTATGTAACCCTAGGCCACCAAACTGTGAAGCCATTGGTCAACATAGGTCTGATGACCATTGTGTATGTCCAGTACACCACTTCGGTTGTCAGACTGCCAGTTTTAGCAAATGTGCCCCTACAAGTCCAGAAAGTCCCACAGTCTTTGGTCATCACATTACTCAGCCGTGCCTTTCATGCCAATAATCTGTCCATAACAAGTGCAAGGTATTTGACCTCAGGAGTCAGTTTGAATGTGTGTCCAGAGAAGGATGGTGTTCCTTTAGGCCCCTTAAACCCTTCCTTCTGGTGAATGGCATTATCACCATCTTTTGTGGATTGACAGACAACTGAGTTCTGTCACACTACTCCTGTAGCATACCCTGAGCCCCTTGAAGAAGTTCTGAGATCGTGTTCAGTAATTTTCAGCTAATTAGTATAGCAGTATAATCCGCATATCCCAATGTTCAATGCCCATTTTCATGAGTCCTCACAGGAGTTTGTCCATGGCCATGCTCCACAGCAGAGGCAATAAAATGCCCCCTTCCAGACAGACCCTGGCCACAGACCTTTCCAGAGGTTTTCATGCAAATGTGGCTTAGATTTTCTGCTTCACAGCACGCAGCTGACCTGCTGACGTATTCTCACGCCCATGCTGTGCAGCAGCCTTCAAATGTGGTTCTATCAAAATCTCCCTCAATATCTATAAAAGCTCCAAGTGCAACTTCCCTTTGTTACAATGCATCCAGTGTGTGTGTGACACCATTATGCAGTGCAACTTCCCTTTGTTACAATGCATCCAGTGTGTGTGTGTGTGACACCATTATGCAGTGCAGCTTCAGTGGAAATACCTGGCTGGTAAGCAAACTGTGTTTGATGTACAGAATATAGTCTTAAATAGGTAAACAAGGTACAAAACCAAGTAAGATGGAAATGACACCACCATCATGGATTTCCACCACCAATCGCCACTACCCCTTACCCAACCCAACCACTACCACCAACATTACCATAAACTCCCAATAGCTGATAATGAACTTTTATCATCGCCACATTTCTTCCTCTCCAAAACAGAGTAAATGGATGTAGCTCTTGCCTGGACTACCATTCCAGACAAGAGAGCACATCACACTGACTCAAACTGCCACTGTTCAGAACATGACAGCTGAATTGTGAGTGCTGTTAACAATTACAATAAAACGCCAATTTTATATTCCTGCATTTTGCATTTACCATGATTTTAGGCACTTTTTATAAGGTCCCAGCCATACACACATACAAAAAGTGTTGTATCTTAAAGGATTTCATGTTGTAAGTGTGATTGCTGTTTCTTGTTCATTCATTTGCCATGTTATTACTGCAGGTATGAAATTAAGAAGTACAAGATTGGGATGGTCTCTAATACCATAACATCCCAACCAAAATTTGTATATATATATGTCCAGTAGTTCAAATATTTAAAGGCGCATGCCCCCCCCCCCACCACACACACACGCACGCGCACACATGCACACACACACACAGTGTGCTGATCTCATAAGCCTTCTACCCTATTCTTAATATGGGAGTGAAGGATACAAAAACAAATGCATCAACAGCAAATTTACCCCACACTTGCACCTGAAACCATTCATGACCAAGTTTTGCTTCAGAATAGCTGATACAGCCTACTCACCATGACAAGGTCCAGTTCTTGTTTCAACTTGGAAACACAATTTTCTGCAGTTACAGCTCTTCTCTGCAAAACAAACAAGACACCATATAAAGGCAGGTTACTAGCAATCATGCTGAATACCCAAAACAAAATACAAACTAACCAAATAACTGGAAATGATTGTACCTCTTATTCAAAAAGAAAGCACAATCTTGATAGCCTGTCATGCAGCATCTCAAACCAGACCACATATTATCAACATGTTTGTACAAACAGTTGCACAAACTGCATGATCGCACATGGGCCGCTTCTTTAAAGACAATCATAATCTTTGAAAGGCATTTATTCATGCTTTAGAGCGACGTTATCACTTTGATGGCAAGGTGACTGTATCCCGTCCTTGTAGATTTCACATGACTCCTACAGAGCAAGGCATAGAAACCCCCCCAAAAAATTATTAACATTTCAATGCCAGAGAAAAAAATAAAGGATCTATTTCTGTACACTACATTGCATACCACCAAAACACCAGCTGTTTTATCTTCCAAAGCAAAGCAGGTGGATTACAACTGCTTCACAGATGTTCAAAAGAGGGCAGCACAAGTCAGAGTACAGAATGTAGAAAGAGGCCAGCACTCCAATGGCATCTGACTAATATGTTACAAAGAATAATCCTTGAAACTCTAATGGAGTTAATTTATCAAGAGACTAATTAATATTAACCCACTAAATCTGAAGGAAAACTATACTATGCTTTTTCTGTAAGGGTTTACATAAATTAAATCCTCTAATTGAAATACCTATCTTCTGCACATCATGCCAGACATTTAATTGCAGTTCCAAAGGATTAAGCAACACAGACTGCAATTACTGACCACCAGACATTTAAATGTAGTTCCAAAGTATTAATCAATGACTGAACATTAGACTGCTCCCCCTATTCTGCATGTGGCCATGCTTGAAACACCAAAGCAATCACCAAGAGAATACCATGGATGTACATAAAATGTGCAGACTTCTCAGTTACTGATGATGGGTGAGACTGCCAAGATTTCAGTGTTTATTAGCCAGTCTACTCTTAGTCAAAATGCTATTAACACTACTTAGCTTACTTAGCAGCACAGGTGCTTGGAAAGACCTTTTGTCTCTGCCATGCATTTGTGAGAGTGCTGCTCTGCAGAATTGCACTCACCCAACCATGACTTACAATGCACTAGTGCCAGCTCCTGACAAATTATCTGTTCAAATGGTGTTACCAGTACTGAGAACAGAGACAGAAAAGGTGACAAATGTGGTGTCCCTAATCTCACTGTTTGTAAACAGCAATGTGTGCTGCTTGAACACACGCCTTTATACATGCATTGTGGTCTAGCTTTAACAGACACTAACAAATGGAGCACAGTTAGTGCTGTTAAGTTCCTATGATCACAACTAGCTTCACCTACTTCCTCACCAGTGCCTCTCACTTAAACTTTCTATCAAGAAATTTCAACTTCTATATCGAAATTTCTCTCATGCATTTCGAAGCATATTTATACAGCTCAGGGACCTACTTACAGTGGTTCTCTTCAAGTTGTCCTCCACTTGTTCAATTGCCTTCTCAAGTGTTGTTGTTTCCTCATGTTCCTTTGAGTGAATGCTGAGCAACTCCTGCTCCAGGTACTGGACTCTATAATCACAAGAAGAACTAAACTTGTTATGCCACTTCAAAAACACCCTGCCTGCCTGCCTTCTAATTATTCTCTGTTTATGCATTATCTTATGCAACTTGTATTATAGAATGCCTATAAATTGATTACCCAGGGTAATGAAACACTACTCCCCAACTGGCAGAAGGAATCATGGAAGACCTTTAAAGAGACTTCTGGATACGTGAGACCAGAACGGGTCAACAAGTGGCCCAACTCCATGAAAGATACATGATGATGATGATGAACTTGTATTATAAAGACCGTGCCGTGCTATATTTACTAAAATTCATGTGGTTTCTTTTCAGTGAATCACTTAGCTTCTGGAGTACTATCTGGGTGAAAAATGTATCCAGGCTTGGTTTTTTGCCTCAGCAGTTCTTGGTGGAAGAGTAACAAATTTAATGATATTTCTACTTGTTTTTTAAATTCCCCCAACACAAAATTATCTTCATGCAGTTACCATACTGCTTTTCTATATGCTATACTTTTTTTTCAATTCGACTGAACCATTTTTTACCCATATTAAAAAAAAAAATTGTCTCAAATATGTTTTCCACCAGAACTTACATATGGGCTGGGACAGCATAGTAAGTACAGCGATTTGTTACACGCTGGACAGTCCTGGGATCGAATTCTGGTGGCAGGTGAAATTTTTCACATCCATCCACACCAACCCTAGGGCCCACCCATTCTCATGTACAATCGGCTCTCTTTCTTGGGGGTAAAGCGGCCAGGTCGTTGCGTTTACCACTCATCCCCATCTAGCACCAAGGTTAGAGAAACAGGAGAGCTACACCTCTATTCCACCTCTGGGCCTTCGTTGACTGCTCTAGGTTTAACTTCTCCTTCCTGCACTTTCACCAAAACTTATACATAAATCACTAGCCACATAAAAACTGTAACATCAATACCAGCTCCCAGTGACTGGTGAGCCCAGATTATGCAGTAACATATTGGTCACTTGAACATGAAAATATACACTGGCAAGATTAATGGAGTAAGAGAGAGAAGCAAGGCCTTCAAGATTGCTTTTTAGCATAATGTATAAGCACTACATGCATATACATGGTTGTCAGTCTGGGCCTTTGGATAAATGACCAACTTGATGCACAATTACATTATATAATACATTTATTGTTATAATCCTCTACATGTTTCGAGCAACTCTGTGCTCATCATCAGGAGGTCAAATTGTACTAATATAGCATCTGGTATTGTATTCTCTGTAAGTGACCGTCCAGTGTGCAGGTTGAGAAGGAACTCAACCTGCACACTGGGCGGTCACTTACAGAGAATACTATACCAGACGCTGTACTAATACAATGTGACCTCCTGATGATGAGCACAGAGTTGCTCGAAACATGTAGAGGATTATAACAATAAATGTATTCATCATCATCATCATTGGCACAACAGCCCCTTTTGAGCCAAGGCCTTCTTCAGAAGCTTCTGCCAGCTGTCTCTATTCCTTGCAGCATTCCTCCAATTTCTCTCCCCCCAACTTCCTATCTTCCATCACACCATCTTCCCATCTTGGTTTCAGCCTGTCCCTTTGTCTTCTTCCTTCTACCACTGCAATGAGAACTCTTCTTGTAGCACTCTGTTCCTCCATATAAATACCATGTCCTGCCCATTTTAATTGATTAATTTTAATGTATGTTACCAATAAGTGTATTATATAACGTAACTGTGCATCAAGTTGACCATTTACCCAGAGTTGTACCAGGATGCAGGGTCAACAAAACATTAAAAAAAAAATTCTAGGCCTTGTCTAGCAGACCTTCAATTATGTTACTTAGCTATGGTTATAACAGCAAATCAGTCAACTGAACAGTCATAAGTTGCACTGCACAAACTTTTAAGACTCATATACTTCTGTTGCACTTTACCTTGTCCCACATTGTGAATATTTTAAATGTCATCATTAGTAACACTTCTGCCTAATTCCTGTATAATTCTGCAACAGAATCATTTATGTACAGAATTCTGAAAGCCACATACAGACTGCAGAGTGGTATGCACCTCAGAAAGTTGCTAATCACACATAGAACTTTGTTTTGCATGCACCACAATTTCTAAACCATACATACAGCATCTACCATGAATGTGAAGGACATACTGGACAAACTTCTCACAAAATCAAGATCAGGATCAATGAAAACCATCATTCCATATGACAGTACAATCCAGATAAATCTGCATGTGTGGAAGACATTAAACTTGTCAGTTGGATCCTCCTTAAAACCAATATCCTGGCCAGCAAATCCAGATGCATGGACCAGCTCATAAGGAAAGCAATAGAGATGAAGCTGCATCCCAAAATAAAACAGAACGATAGTTTCTACTTAAGCAGGTACTGGTAGCAACTGATCCATTCCCCACAGGAAAGGAAGCAGGAGGCATTCTCCAAGAATGTCCTCCTGTGGCAGCACTGTGTTATTTTAACAAAACCCACATGAATAAGGTTTATATTCTCCACCTTACACCTCACAATTAAACCCCTCAAAAGTGAAACCTTCTGCATGTTATGTTACAATACTTCCAGTTTTGTTGCACCTGTGAACTTAAGAAAGGCGATCTGATTCACTTCGACATCTCAGCTCCCACTGGCTTGATACAAATTACATCCTGTCTTCCTGTTTGCAGCTCTAATTATCAGTGTAAATACTAAACTCAATTGAACTAGTCACTTCCTTCAGCTGAAGGATAACATATTACACACAAAGGTTGGTTCCTTAGGCAGTCTGTGTCATGCACAGAATGATATTACTGTCAGCTCCGGTGAAATGAGAACAGTGTCCGAGATAGTGGCTCATGTTAATACAAGATTTTTTACTAAAAACAAACCATAAATCACCACATACAGTTTGGCAGACATTACATGGGCTATCCTATACAATATCAAAATAAGAGTAAACCGAGTAATACAGTGCACAGAATGTCGGACACAGTGGTCTTGACCCAAGTTCAGGTGGTATCTCATCATATGCATATTGTGAGTATATAAATTCAGAGCAGTCTTCGGGCTGAGATTTTAATGCAACACATATCGAATACAAAGCAGCATCTACCTTACAACAGAGAGGTTGTATCTGCAGTATACAAACACGAAGGATAATGAGGAAAGCCACATCATGAAAATGTGCTTAGATTAGACGCATCAAAACAGCACAAGTGACAACTATCGAAGTTAGAGACAGAAAGTGACTGAAACACAAGAACAGAGTATTTTGTGCACGTGCATGGCATGTCCTCATCAACTGTGATCTGCCATAACCATATTAGTCCATGTACTTTCCTGGTGTGCCCATGTTATGTGTATAATGTTATCAGAACATGCACTATGGCAAGCTTTCCTCCCAAATATACTTTGGTGCTCACTATACTCCAAAATGGAGTAAACCTTTCAGTTTTGTGTTGTGAGTTGCTATGGTCTTGCTTTGCAGCCTTTAATGGGACAAAAGATCAGGCATTAAAAATTGTGTTGGTGGAATAAGTCACCATACAATTTTCTTTAAAAATTCTGTGATTCTGTATGCACTTTTTACTACTGTGTGTGTTGTTTCTTTCATAGTACTGAAATCTATGTATCACAGTACAACTGCAGAAACACGTACCACAGATGGCAGGCATCACTGTCATCAAGGTTACATTTTTCTGCTTACTACTTGTCCCCCTCCAGCTTCTTTAAGTGTTGCTAACCAATTTGAAATGTCTGTCGCCAGTGCCAGTTATCACTAGCAACATTCCTGTGGACAAGCATAGGGGAACATACGGAAGTAGGCTAAAATGGAAATGTTCAAGGGAGATGACGGGATCAATTCATGACACTTATTTTTGATGCTTCAGTATAGTTTGGTTCATTAATACATAACTGTACAACATACAATTTGCAGAGGAATACACACACACACTTATATGTTATGTCATTTACTTGCTCATACACTTGTGAACAAGACGTGAAGAGAGGCACTCCTGGTAATCAAATCAAACCCATTCACATTATAAGCAAATGAACTAGTACTTGCAATGTGACTACAGTACAGGACACCAGGGCTGCATTCCTCTTCTAGTACAAAATACTAGTAATCCTGTAAAATGCAAGTCTGTTGCATTTGCCAGTATTAATACTACTCGGAATCCATGTAATAAATATTTTCAAGGTACGTGTCTCTGGCATGCACATCATTACCACTTGGTTTGAAGGGCAGGTGAAATTTTGTACAAAATTACAAATGTAGAAAACAATTTACCTTCTTGTTTCATCTCCAAGCTGCTGCCTTAAAACTTCCAATTTTCTTCTTAATCTCTCATTTTCCAACTGTAACTAAAAAACAAAACACAAGCCTTTTAGGTCTTTATAGCAACTGTCAGGAGCAAATAAGCTCTTGCAGAAACACAGCAATACACAAAACGTTAACATATGCATCAGAAACCTGGATACTTACAAAGAGAGATAGAAAGCAAATAAACATATTTGAAAGGAAAGTGTATAGAAGGATTTTAGGTCCAGTGAATGACAATGAAAAAAAATATTGGAGAATATTAACCAATAAAGAAATGTATGCAATGGTTAAAAAACCCACTATAACAGAGACAATAAGGTTAAACAGATTATGTTGGTTTGGGTATGTACAGAGAATGGAAGAAAACAGAATTCCCAAAAAAGTAAAGCAGTCCCATTACAGGCCCGGAGGACCCCAGAGGGTTCCAGGAAGTTAAGGTTCCCAGATTTTGTGACAGCACAGGATGGTGGTAGGTTGTCAGCCTTACGCACCGGCCGCCTTTACCCCCAGGAAATACTCCTGGTACTCATTTCTGTTAGAGGCTGAGTCGACCCCAGGGCC
>Ga0123354_10008451_pt1 | contig 15648 bp, 9 predicted proteins | sample TergutLab28metaG_2_FD_97872 | JGI IMG/M metagenome (GOLD analysis project Ga0123354, IMG submission 97872) | Labiotermes labralis P4 segment gut microbial communities from Petit-Saut dam, French Guiana - Lab288 P4 | ecosystem: Host-associated > Arthropoda: Insects > Digestive system > Gut ...
CATCATTCATGCGCTCGGCAAAGATGAGTCTCTGATCACCTATGTGACCGACCGCAAGGGGCACGATATGCGCTACGCGATCGACCCCGCGAAGATCGGCCGCGAACTCGGATGGGCGCCGGATACGATGTTCAAGGACGGCATTGTGAAGACGATTGACTGGTATCTCGCGAACAAACCCTGGTGGGAAAACATCCTCTCCGGCGAGTACCGGCAGTACTATGAAAAGATGTACGGAAACCGGTAGATAAAATCGAATAATGAAAAAGTCGCGCTTGGCAATTTTTGTTTTTTATGATTCGGACGGAATCGCAGATGATTTTGTAAAGTATTATCTTGAAAACCTCAAAGCGTATACATCACGGATCGTAATTGTTTGTAACGGGGCGATTGGTGATGAGGCCCGCACCTATTTTGAAGGGTTCACAACGGATGTGATTCTGCGCGAAAATACCGGATACGACGTGATGGCTTGGAAAACCGGGCTTGAGTATATTGGTTGGGACGAGCTTGAGAAATATGACGAACTGATTCTTGCGAATGATACGGTATTCGGCCCGATTTACCCATTTGGTGAAATGTTTGATGCCATGTCTTGCCGCGAAGAGTTGGATTTTTGGGGCGTGACGTCTTATGGTGACGATAATGATAATGATGAATATGCAGAATACAATCCTTTTGGATATATTCCTTCGCATATCCAGAGTTATTTTATCGCGTATAACAAACGTTTGATTTCCTCAGATGAATTCAACGGATACTGGATGGAGATGCCGGAGATCCATTCCAGAGTCGAAGCCATTGGCAGACATGAGGCTTATCAAACAAAATACTTCGAAGATTTGGGATATGAATGGGACGTTTATGCGCGCCTTAAACCCAAAGATGCAATACTATCGAACGACTTGTATTATCTGCCGGATGTGTTGCTAAAAGAGTGTAGATTGCCATTTATTAAACGGAACGCTTTCATTTTAGATCTTCTTCCTACTTCTGACGGAGTGAATATAGGAGAAGCTCTGGAAATAGTTCGTTTTGATACAAATTATGACGATAGGCTTATTTGGCAAAATATCTCGCGGTGTTACCACCAGTATGACGTCGCAAGGTGTCTGGGGCATTACTATATCGTTCCTGCGGAATACTGCGCGGAAGATCATAAACAAGAATATGAACGGGGTGATGTTGTTTTATTCATGCATCTCTATTATCCGGATATGTTTCCCGCGGCTTGTGAACACGCAAAAATGATGCCTGAAAATACGGATATCTATATAACAACAAATGATTCCCAAAAAGCGCAGGAAATACGAGCTGTCTTTTCCTTATTGGATCCGAGAGTAACGGTTCGCATCGTACCGAACAGAGGGCGAAGTGAGAGCGCACTGTTGGTAGGCCTGAAGGATGTCGTGTCAAAATATAAGATCGCTTGCTTTTGGAAAGAAAAAAAGAGCGACCATTTATATCCTTATACTGCGGAAGCCTGGTCAAGCCGTATCGAGGAAAACCTGTTTTGTTCCAAAAATTATGTCAACAATATCCTATTACTGTTTGAACGCAATCCTTATCTTGGCATGCTGTCTCCGGCTCCGGCGTATCACGCCGATCTGTTTAGCATATTTGGAAATGAATGGAATGAAAATTTTGAGAACACAAAAATACTTGCCGAGCGGTTAGATCTGAACGTTCCGATGTCCGAAGAGAAGCCCCCGATTGCGCCTTTCGGAGGGGCTTTTTGGTTTCGGACGCAAGCCATGGGGAAACTCTTCGAGTACGACTGGCAATATGCTTGTTTTCCCCAGGAACCGATAGCGAAAAATGCAACCATTTTGCATGCGATTGAACGCGTATATCCCTACGTATGTCAGGATGCAGGATATTATCCGGCATATGTTCTGTCAGATTTTTACGCCCGAAATGAAATAGCCGCACTTTCATTTTTCGTAAGAGAAAACAACAAAATAATTTTTGATCGCAACTATCTGTTCGCAGGCCCCCTCGATGAGGTTGAATTTTTCAAGCGGGAACTTGGAGAAAGAGACGCGGCGTTAAGGGATCTCGGAGAGACAAAATGGCTGCTCGAAAGATGGCAAAAACGGCCGCTTTACGAGTATTTAAAGCGCCTCGCGAAAAAGGTGCTGCGGAAAAAATGAAAGGGATGGGATAACTCCTAACAAAAAAGCATGTTGAGATGTGGAAATTAGTCTCAACAGACCTTTTGATATTCCAATATTTATCATTCTGCGGCTATCGTGAAATTCATTTTCTTAGCACCATTGTCGTCTGTTAGCGGTGGAGTAACCATAACATTATCCGGATTAGGTGAGGAGGCAGAGCCAAAGAAGGAAAGCGCGTATGTTCCAAAACCAACCTTTTCAACATTCAACGAGTCCATACTGAGGCCGGCGTTTGTTGAAGTGATCTGGCCGTCTATTGCAGAGTCGACATTTGATAATAAAAGATTTGGGGCATCGCCAAATGTAAACGTAACATCAAAATCGCTTGAATTACTCGACAACCGTATATAGTTGTCGTCATCACTGATACCGACCGTAAATGGTTCACTAACTGTAGAGGAAGAATTAACGGTTCTTATTGAATATTTGCCATCCGGAAGGCTAAAGAGAATTTGATTACTCGTGGCGCCAGGTATCGGCGATATTGTATAGGATTCGGGAACTGGGTTATTAGATGCATCATAAACAACCGCATCTTTGGGGGCAGTTACCAATATGCTACTACCATTGCCTTTCGCGTGGAATCCTCCTTCAGTTTTCGAAGAACCAGTGGGACTCATCGTGGATGAATCGTCTGCCTTTCCGGTTCCCACATTGGATGTACATCCAGTAATTGGGATCGTCAACGCCACACATATTATCATCGTAATAATCTTTCGTATCTTAATTCTTTTCAAATTCCTTACAATCCTGTCAGAATCATATGTTCCTTTGTTGCTTTCAAATATTTTATTAAACAACTTGATAGCTCCTGTATCTGCGGCCTTTCGAAACACTTCCTCAGAAAAAAAGTGGACATGATGTGTTTTTGGGCTTCCTGGCTATTGTAGAATACCTCTATGTACTCGAGCAAGTCGACACATCGGCTGAAAACCACGACTTGATGGTAACTGCTCAGTAACCAGAGCATAGCAGAACTGTTCTCCAAGAAACGGTGACTATCGCCCGTAAGACGATAGTCACCGTTTCTACAGCATGCGTTGTTCCCTGTGAGACACTTATGCTGAGCCAGGGGGGTTAATCTCACCAGGATTTACTATTTCGCATCTATCGTAAAGCCCATCTGTTTAGTGCCATTGTCGTCTGTTGACAGTGGGGCGATTTTAATATTATCCGGGTTAGGCGAGAGGGTAGAACCAAAGAAGGAAAGCACGTATGTTCCAGGACTGACGTTTTCAACATTCAAGGAGTCCGTACTAAGGCTGGCGTTGGTCGAAATGATCTGACCGTCTATTACAGAGTCTACATTCGACAACAGAAGATTCGGAGCAGCCCCAAGCTCAAACGTAACATCAAAATTGCCCGAGTCGCTCGACAATCGTATATAATTACTGTCATCACTGACGCCGACTACAAATGGTTTGCCAGCTGCGGAAGAAGAATCATTTGTTTTTATCGAGTACTTGCCAGCCGGAAGGCTATAAAGAACTTGATTGCTTGCTGCGTTACCTGGCACCAATGGTATTACGTACGATTCGGGAACTGGGTTATTAGATGCATCATAAATAATCGTATCTTTGGTGACCGTTACCAAGTTGCCATATAATTTGCTACTATATGGTGAACTACTGAGCATTGCCAACCGAACTTCCGCGCTTGTAACAAAATAGAAACCAGTTAATCCATGCGCTGTCCCAAACATATTTTCCATGTCGGAATCGCTAAATCGCAATGAGTGGTTATTCTTATTGATGTACAAATAGTCTATCCGTCCGACGTACCAGTTATTATAATACGATATCATGTATTCAGCAGAGTTAGCTGGATTATCGGTGATGGCATAGCACACTACAGCGTGGCCATCTCCAGATTTATTAGATATGCTTAAGGCAACAATACCATTTTCAACAAGATTGCCGGGCTGTAACGCGTTGATCAACCCTGTATAATCATTTTTATGTGAATCTTCGGCTTTTATCATATCAGGAAGAAGCTGAGATATTTGATACGTTTCAATCATTTGCGTAGTTTTGCTGCTCGGGCTTCCAGGCGTAGGGATGCTGTACACGTTATTCGCACCCGAAGAATATGTGCTTGGACTTAATCCGCCAATGAAGAAATCTGCATCTGAAGCTGCGAAACCAAAGCAACTGCCAGTCCATTTCCCGGATGAGTCATAATATAGCTCGCCGCTTATCGGACCGAGCAGATCCGTATATCTTTGCAGAGGTATCCTATAATTAGCAGGATACCCGAAAGAAGAATCTGTATTTGTAAAGCTATAATCATCCCTGCTACGTACATAAGGGGTCACAAAATGGCCTTGACTGTCAAAGACGTATTGAACGGATCCGATCGTAGCAAGCCCTGTCGCAAACGTCCCCTGTCCGGCATACCAGAAATAGTACGTGTATCCGTTGCTGAGTTTGACCCAACCTTTCGGAGCCGCGCCGCCCTGCGCCGGGTCGAAGTATCTTACCGCTCCGCCGACCGTCTGCCAGCCTGTCAGCAAATGGCCTTCCGAATCGAAGCAGTATGCCTTTTCGGAGATTGTTTGCAGCCCTGTCGCAAATGACCCCTGTTCGGCATACCAGAAATAATACGTATATCCGTTGTTATGCTTGAACCATCCCTGCGGGGCCGCGCCGCCCTGCGCGGGATCAAAATACCTTACCGCCCCGCTGACAGTCTGCCAGCCTGTCAGCAAATGGCCTTCCGAATCGAAGCAGTATGCCTTTTCGGAGATTGTCTGCAGCCCTGTCGCAAACGTCCCGCCTCCGGTATACCAGAAATAATACGTGTATCCGTTGTTATGCTTGAACCATCCCTGCGGGGCCGCGCCGCCCTGCGCGGGATCAAAATACCTTATCGCCCCGTTGACAGTCTGCCAGCCTGTCAGCAAATGGCCTCCCGAATCGAAGTAGTATGCCTTTTCGGAGATTGTCTGCAGCCCTGTCGCAAACGTCCCGCCTCCGGTATACCAGAAATAATACGTATACCCGTTGCTGAGCTTGGTAAAGCCCTGCGGAGCCGCGCCGCCCTGCGCGGGATCAAAATACCTTACCGCCCCGTCAAAGGTCTGCCATCCGGTGAGGTATACCCCATTGGCGGCGCACAGGTAAACCCGGCCGTTGATTGTTTTTAACGTATACGGTGTCTGCGGGGTTGTCGACACCAGCTGTATCGACCCTACCTGCAAAGCGTCTGTCGGCCGGGTCGCGGCTGAAGCGACCGCAGTTGACATTCCAAACATGGAAACCATTATGGTTATTGAGAGTAAAAATGTGATAGCCGTTTTAAGCTTCTTCATATGCTTACCTCCGTTCAATAACTTTTACATTAATCTGATATCAATATTTGTTATATAAATGTAACTTTAGATTTATTTAAATATATAATAGTCATATTGGAAAGTCAATAGAATTTTTAAGATTTAATTAAGAAATATAAATTAGTCAGTTGCAAAAGTAAGTGTACCTCTAAAGTTTCGCGATTGCCACACTGACTTTATCCTATAATATATGTTCAATCCGTATGCTTTCCAAAACGCTTCAAAATGTCAGAAGATCGGCGTTTGATGGCGCGCTTTGCATGCGCAAAAAGTGAAATGTCATATTGTTTGTATAGCGCGGCAATCCGGGCTTCATATTCTTCTCTGAGGTTTTTTTCGGCGGAGGAGACTGCTTGCGCCTCATGACTTGCAACGAGCCCGGGGATTTCCGTATAAGAGCCTTCTCGTCTGCCGAGCCGGTTTGCCAAATGAGTCTGTGCTCGGTGAAAATGGATGTGATTCATGATCTCAATCCCTACGTATGTTTCATTGAGGAGCCAAGCCGGATAATACCCGGCATCCTGGCATACATACGGATATATTCGCTCAATCGCATGCAATAATGTACCATCCGATTCCAATGGCTCTTCCGGAAATTGCTCACAGGAGTTGTAATACTGTAAAAGCTTGTCGAGCGCTTTTGGGCGAAACCAGAAAACACCGCCATAAGGCGCTATCGGCGGTTTGTCCGGACTCATCGGAACGGAAAGCCCCAATGCTTTCGCGAGCTTATCGGTATTTGAATAATTCATGGTCCATTCATTTCCAAGCACCCGATAGAGCCGTCCCGCATATGGCGGCGGAGGGGAGAGCAATCCAAGCCGAGGATGATTTTCGAAAATAGAAATGACATTAACAACGTAAGCTGCATCATGGAAAAGATTGTAACGAAGACGCTTGTCCCAACTTTGAGTGATGGTCGCTTGCGAATAATATGCAGTCTTTTTTTCTTTGTAGAAGCAACAAAGATCATAATGTTCAGCCAAATCGTGATTGTTGAGAAGGAGCGCGCTTTCTGATCGGCCTCTGTTTGGTATGATTTGTATTTGAGTTCGTTGTTGCCATTCAGAAAATGCAGATCTGATTGAAACAGCTTTTTCTTCGGTGTCTGTAAAAATGCGTATATCGGAATTGTGTGGGAATCGTTTGGCGACCTCAACTGCCTGATCCAACAGATCCGGATAGTAGAGATGCATAATCAGACATGTTCTTGCGTCGACTGATTGAGACTGCGTCGAATTGGATGAGCCGATATAGATGAGCCCGAGCGCCTTGACGAAGTCGTATGCATGACAAGACCGAATCAGGCGGGCAAGAATCATATCCGGATCATACAAGGTATGGCGGCTGATCCAATCAAGAATCATAGGCGCGTCTTCGCCATGGGAGGCGGTCAGTATGTTTGTGGAAAAAACTTTGCGCTTGACAAATGGCATTCGGAAATTTCTGATGAGTTCAAAAGGTCGAAAGATTGTCTGATCGGGGAATTCTGTATCGTCGTTTTCCAATGAAGCGTATACGCCCCATGAGAATCCAAGATTTGCAAAATGCTCTGTTAACTTGTATTCGAAATCGGCGATGGCTTGTTTTCTTGCAATATGCTCCGGCAGCGATAGAAAGAATTCGGCGAAGACCGAAGTGCCGATCAAACGTTTGGAAAACACCATAAAATATGTTTGAATATGTGGCGGTATGATTCCATCCGGACATATTTCAAAACGATTTTCCGCGCCGGGGTAAGCTGTGACACCCCAAAAATCCAAATCTCTTGCTTCCATAGCATCAAACATCTCTTTGAGCGGATATAGCGGGCCGAAAACCGAATCATTGGCAAGAATCACTTCGTCAAACGCTTGGAGGTTTTTGAATCCGATTTGGCATAGACCAAACCTATAGGCGTCAGCGTCATATCCGCCGTCTTCGCGGCCAAAAACCTCACAGCCCGTTTCCTTTAGGCGTGCCTCGGCTTCTTCGTCCAGATGACTATTGGAGACAATGAGCATGCGGCTGCAAAGTTTTTTAAGAGCCTGAATATATACCAACACATCACCGGCGACTCCGCTGTGTGGGTCATAATAACAAAAGATACAGATACGATTTTTCATTATAATCCTCTATTATGTTACAATTAAATATATATTTATATAATAACAAAAAATACTGAATGATACTTTATATAGACAAAGAGGACTTATGGGACAGATGGCGGACTTAAACTATTATCGGCAAAAAGCTTTGCGTGCGGAAAAGCACGCCATGCAACAAAACGAAGAGAATCAGTATTTGAAAGCAAAATGCGATCTTTTTTCGGATGGAATTTTCAGGCTATATCATGAGCAGCGAAGGAGTGTAAGGGCAAATCTGAAGTGGCTGTTGCCAAATCTCAAGGCGGGGCTTATACACAGCATAAGATTTTGGACCGACGACGCCAAGCAATATCGCGAAGTACGAAAAGATATCAGGATTATCCGCCGTTCATCGCTTTTTGACGCAGATTACTACATTAGGAACAATCCGGAAGTATTTCCGTCATTTCACGATATGGCGGAGCATTATTACTACTGCGGCGGCGATGAGGGGAGGGATCCGTCTTCGGCCTTTTCTGACGAGACGTATCGGCGCTTAAATTCGGATATAGTTGATATAAATCCTTTGCTTCATTATGAAAAATACGGCCGTGCGGAAGGGCGAGTATACGCAGACCCACCACCTGGAACAATTTTTGAATATTTTCCGGAGAAACAACATTGCCTGAATGCAGATATGAAAAAACAATTGGCTGAGTGGAATGCGATCCCCGTTCAAAGAAATAAAATCTATTTCGCAAGTACGCAAGGAAGTTTTACCTGTAATCCAAAATACATTTACAAATATTTGGCTTGCCATTATGGGAGACAATTTGAATTTGTCTGGCAATACAGTCGCGAAGAGTCCATTGCTTCATTTCCGCCTGGGATTCGATTGGTGCATGAGGGCAGCGAAGAGGCTTTTAAAGAACTTGCTTCGGCGGGTATTATTATTGAAAATGGCGTAATCTTATTCGATGATGCAGCGTTTAAAAAGTCGAATCAGTTATGGATTTGTACATGGCATGGCTCCCTGGGATTTAAAAAGCCGGAGACTGCGACAACATATATTTTGGCACACGGATTATTCTTATATAAATGTTTGATTGATATTGTCATCTCAAACAGCGGTTTTGAAGATACGATTTACAATGATGCATTTGGATGGTCCGATAACAAGATTGCCAGATTGGGACACGCGAGGAATGACATTTTGCTCGCAGGGGATACCGAAGAGGTTTTTGCGATTCAAAAGAAAGTTCGCAAAACGTTTCTCATTGATGAAGATCGAAAGATTGTTCTTATTGCGCCGACGTTTCGTCAATCCGAAATAAAAGGCAATGCGGACGAAAGCGAACGGATCGGGTTGAAAAGTGAGTCTGATTTCGAGGCGCTCGCCGAGGCCCTCTCCGAGCGATTCGGCGGAGACTGGGTGATTTTGCTGCGCGCGCATTTTGCCGTGTTGGGCGAAAACACAAAAAAATTGACTCTTCGGATAAACAACGGATCAAAGACAGAAAAAAGAAGCAGACTTATTTCCGCTACAGAGTATCCGGATATTCAGGAACTGATGGTTGCGGCTGACGCAGGTGTGACAGACTATTCAAGCTGGCTGGCTGATTATCTGCTGACCGGAAAACCCGGCTTCATTTTAGCGCCGGATCTCGAAGAGTACGAGGTGGAGCGCGGGTTGGTTTATCCGCTTGAAGAAACACCATTCCCCGTCGCCAGGAGCAAAGAAAAATTGTTTGAGAATATCCGGAAATTTGATGCAGAGAAATATGCACGTGAGAAAGTGACGTTTTTGAAAGATATGGAATGTATGGAAGACGGGCATGCGTGTGACCGGATCGCCGAAATGATCATGGAACGGGTGGAAGAGACGCGGAAATGATCTTTGTTAAGGTGACAATGAAATGAATATAGCCATAATCCTTGCGGGAGGTGAAGGACGGCGGATGTCGGCGGCAAGCTTGCCGAAAATACCGAAGCAGTTTCTTGAATTCAACAACAAATCAATTATTATTTATACGATCGAGCATTTTGAGGCGCATCAGGATATCGATGCAATCATTGTTGTCTGCCATAAATCATGGATTCGGCATATGGAAACTTTGCTTGAGACGGCAGGTATAAAGAAAGTGACTGCCGTGATTGCGGGGGGACTTACGGCGCAAAATTCGGTGTACAACGGATTGCTTGAAACGAGCAAAAACTATCCGGAAGACTCAATCGTGTTGATACATGACGGCGTACGCCCGATGATTGACGCCGAGGTGATCTCAAGGTGTATTGATACTGCAACCCAATTTGGAAACGCTATTACTACGGCGCATTCTATTGAAACGATTGCTATGGTGAAGGACAATAACAGTGAGGTTCTTAATGAGGTTCTGGACAGAAATCTCTGTTTCATAGTAAGGACACCGCAAGCATATAAGCTGTGCGATGTGTTGTCGGCATATGAAAACGCGTATGGGGATAATCTGGATAGTTTTATTGATACGTCGAGTCTTCTCCAGCATTATGGGCATCCATTGGCTTTTGTCGTGGGGCCTGTTTTGAATATAAAAATTACAACGCCTGCGGATTACTATACATTTTGCGCACTCAAAGAAGCCGAAAAATTTGGATTGGAGGATTGAGATTGGACGAGACTATTTCACAGGCTGGCAAAGATCAGCTTGCGGGGGATATCGCAGAGATTCTTGAGGATCGCAGTATCGATTGGAGTCGTTTTGACGGGCGCAGTATTGCTGTGACCGGCGCTACCGGTGCGATAGCTTCTTTGCTTGTTCGCGCGCTCGCCGGATATGCTCATTCCGCAGGGAAAAGCCTTGCCATTTTTGCTATGGTTCGCAACAGGAATAAAGCTGAAACGATGTTCGTTCAGGAAATCTCAGATGGCTATGTGCATGTGATAGACTGGGATCCTCTTGCTGAGCGGCAAGACCCGGATTTCAAGGCGGACTATATGGTTCATGCCGCCAGCGTTACGGCCAGCAAGGTTTATGTCGAAAAGCCTGTTGATACGATTCTCACCAATACGGAAGGAACAGCATCTGTATTAAAGTATGCAAAGGATGCCCACGTGAAGAGCTTGGTATATTTATCAACGATGGAAGTATACGGTGCGTCCGAAGACGATAATGAGATCAAAGAAAATCGGTTCTTTCCGCTTGACTGCGCCGTTGTCAGAAGCAGCTATCCCGAAAGCAAACGTATTGCGGAAACAATGTGTGTGGCTTATGCTTCTCAGTACTCGGTGCCGGTCAAAATCGCGCGGCTTGTACAGACAGTGGGAATAGAAGGAAATCGTGCGGATGGGAAAGTCGTTTCCGAATTTGCCGGGTGCGCCATAGATGGCCGCAAAATTGTATTGTTGACGCGCGGCGATACGGCTCGCAGCTTTCTCTATTCAACCGATGCCGTCCGGGCAATCTTACAGATTCTGTTGAATGGCGAAAACGGCGTTGCCTACAATGTGGCGAATGCGTCGAATTATTGCACAATAAAAGAAATGGCTGAGATCGTATGTGATGAGTACCACTTGCCTTTATACATAGCTGCGGACAGTCTTCAAGCAGAAAGCAGAGGGTGGTATACGCATGTGGTTCGTTTAAATCTAGATACATCCAGATTGACAGGACTTGGTTGGAATCCTCAGATATCCATACGTGAGATGTTTCGACGCATTGTTGGCGCTTGGAGGTGTGCTCTGTGAATCCGAAAGTATCCATACTGCTTGCGGTGTATAATGGCGCAGACAATCTGCGGCGCACGATACCGGAGCTTCTGGCACAGACGCTTGCCGATATCGAGATTGTGTGCGTGGACGACGGCTCCACCGATGAGTCTTCTGAGGTGCTGCGCGAATATGCCGGAAAAGATCTCAGGGTTAAACCGGTGTTTCATGGTGAGAACAAGGGGACTGTGGCCGCGAGAAAAACCGGTGTCATGACCGCTTCCGGTGAATACATCATGTTTATGGATCAGGATGATAGCTTTGATCCGGCAGCCTGTGAAGCTTTATATAGCGAAATTACAGAAAAAGATGTCGATGTGCTTCATTTTCGCTCCCAGGTTGTCGCAGTGCCGCCAACTCCGGAAAGCCACAGAGCGTTTCAAGAACTTTTATTAACTCCTTATGACGGCTATCTGTTTGGCGAAGATGTGTTTTGGGGATGCTTTGACGCTCCGCCTGACAAGGTCTGGAATCGATATTCATGGGCCTTATGGGATAAGATATTTCGTGCGGACGTTTGCAAATTAGCGATGGGAGAGTGCGCAGAGGACTATGTGGTCAACGGTGACGATATTTATGTGTATATGCTGATTGCCTACTATGCCGCCAGCTATTTTGGCGATGCAAAAGGCCCGTACTACCATACCTATAGGCTGGGAACAGGACTGATGGGCAATCATATGCTGTCGCTTTCGAAATTCGTCACGATTTGCCGGCGAACAGTCGGGTTTGACAACGGGAAGCGTTTTCTTGAAGATAAAGATCCAGGTTACACGGGGAAATATACAGAAGTTTTAGACTTGGACTATAGCCGTTGCCTTCGTGGTATCGTACAACGGTGGCATGAACGCATTGCCCAGGATGACAAGCCCGCGGCGTTCGACATGATGGCCGAATATTTGCCGCTTCCCGAGGTGATTGCGACGATTCACAGGGATATCGCCGATCCTGTTGAAGAAGTGCTTGGCAGTGTGAAAGAATCAAAAACAACATACATAAAAAAAGAAGGTTTGCCTCAGCGTATCGGCCTGTATCATGCGGGAAATCTTTCTGAAAACATTGAGGCGGAACAGCTTGCGGAATTGCTGCGCGATCACGATCGTGAAGTGATTATTTTTACGGAAATCAAAAATATGATCGAAACGGCATCGTTCGATACCGTCTATCTTCCTGACTTGAAGGATGGGCTGCACTATAAGCGGCCTCTCAGACATAGAATGCAAATATTGGATGAGGCGCTTACAAACATGGATCCTGACGCATTTATATTTTTTGCTGCAGACGACCCGCATTGGGCGTATGATTTTCTGATGGTCAAATGCCATGGCATACCGGTGACCTCGGTTGTCGGACAGGCCGATAATGCCGAAGATAAACCGGAATCCGTAAGGATGAGCATTTGCGAACTGGCGGAGCGTTTTTCGGATGATTCATTTTACGAAGAACCGGGCGTTTCAGAGAAAGTGATCACATGCAAGACGTAAAAAACAAAATCATTATCCTGCTTGTTCTTGTAATTGTGGCGCTTTCCGTTCTACTGATTGTGTCAAATACCGCACAAGCCCGAGGGTCGATCGACGGCTCAAGCACGAACACAAATGCGGGAACAGAAACTGAAAATAATGCGGGATTGATCGACTGGCTCCAATCCGGAACCTATAGATTTGATTTCACAATAGAAGCAAAGGACGATAAAGCGACAGACTCGGTGAAAGGCAGTTTGTCTTCTTCCGGCGGGAATTATGCGGTTACGCAAGAGTCCGGCGGATTCACAACGACTATCATATTGAAAGATGGCAAGTCGTATGTATTGGATGCGGCCAGCATGACAGTTTTCGAGTCAGATGCGAATGGAACAGATCCTACAGGCGGACTGCTTGTGGATTATAAAGGTATGACAAAGCTAAAAGAAGGCGAGTCTGTGCTTGACAATAAGACAGTACCATACATGGAATACAAACTCGCGGATTCATCGCAAATTATACGGTTTTATTTCGCGGGTAAGCAAGTCATTGCAATGGAGCAACAGATTGGCGGGACATCTGCCATAATGCATATTACAAACGCGACAAATGACGTGCCGCAAGATGTTTTCACTGTGCCGTCCGGGTATGGACCTCCCAAAGAGTTGGGAGAAACATAAAAGAGATGGCGGGACTTTATGACTTTTTGATGAAATCTTGCGGAAGAATTAAGGGATATCTGTTTCAATACAGATTTATACGGGTATAATTACTATATATATCTGTGCCTATAAAAATATATGGGAGAAATATGAAAAAAAATCATAGAAGAACCAGAAAAAACATAAAAATGGCGGGCATAAGGCTCACAATGCTGTTGTGTAGCCTGTTGCTTGTTTTTGCGCTGCCGATCTCCGGTTTTGCACAGGAGGCGCAAAGCGCGGCGGCGGACGGCGATTCTGCATTGGCGGATCAGTCGTCGGGAACGCCGGATGCGGTCATTGCGCAAGATGGAACGCATTCCGCTGCGGATCTGGAGAAGATCGCGGCGCTGACAACGGCGCCTGCGGCAGGCTCCAATTACGACGGTTATATTGTCAAGATCAAAGCAAGGAGTGTGGACAACGAGCTTCTCGCCGACGCGCCGACCGATCCTGTCGCGAATCAATTTTTCAGGGTCGACACGCCGGAAGACGCGCTCGATTTTGCGACGCCGGCTGATATCGAGTACATTCAGCCAAACTATGTGTTCACCATGCTCAGCTTCCCGACGGACGGGAACCCCAACGATCCTCTTTATCAAAACAACACCCAATGGAATCTGAACGGAGAATATGGCATCCATCCGGCTGCGGCTTGGGCGAAGGGGCTTAACGGCAGCGGCGAGACAATCGCTGTACTCGATACAGGCGTCAACAGCGCCCATACGGATTTTACCGGGACCAATATTCTGACCGGTTACAATTTCACGGACAGCGACGGGTCGTCATACGATACGGATACGAGCGACAATGCCGGACACGGCACGATGGTGACTTCTATCATCGCGGCATCGACGAATAACGCCAACAACATTGCGGGCATTGCCTACGGTGCAAGCATCCTGCCTGTCAAGGTAATGGATAAGAAGCCGGGAGATACTCAGGCTTCCGGTACGCTACTCCAGATGGTAGCAGGTCTCAACCAAATTTCCGTCTATGACACAGAGCATCCCGGCAGTATCGCTGTAGTAAATATGAGCCTCGGCGTAACAGGCTCGGCTCTTGGTTCGGATGGCATACAGGCGCTGCAGGAAATGATCGCCATCCTACACGATCAGGGGATCATTCTGGTGGCTGCAGTTGGAAACGATGGGTCTTCTACCCTATATTATCCAGCAGCTTGCGACAGCGTCGTTGGCGTCGGCGCGCTCAATTCCGACGGGACGATCGCGAATATTTCCGAGAGAAATAGCAGCGTGGATGTTGTTGCGCCGGGTACAAACATCACTGGGCTTCTGAATACCTCAGATACAGGCACAACATCCGGAAGCGGGACTTCCTACGCTGCGCCTGAAGTGAGTGCGCTTGCCGCGCTTGCCAAACAGGATAATCCATCGCTAACGCCCGATGGATTTGATGCGCTTCTCGAGTCCACTGCGGTTGACATGGGTGTGGCCGGCAGGGATGATACCTATGGCTATGGGCGCGTGGATATGAACAATGTTTTCTCGGCGGCTTCCCCACCGGCAGCTTTACCTTCAGGCAATCCGATCGGTCACGTTGACAGCGTATCCGCGTCTACAGCAACACTGGGACAGTTGTCAATAAAAGGCTGGGCGTTTGACGGCGACGCAGCAACACAGGCGACGCAAGTGCATGTATACGTCGGAGGCCCTGCCGGCGCCGCAGGTACGGAATTTTCCGTATTGCAAGCTGATCAGACACGTCCTGACATAGGAATTGCTTATCCGGGAGTTGGGGATAACCACGGCTTTTCGGGTACGGTAACGACAACAAAGAGAGGCAGCGTACCGGTATATATCTACGCGATCAACATCGGAGCCGGGTCAAATGTCCTGATCGGGACAAAGACCGTAACGGTAGGGGCGCCTCCCGGTAATCCGATCGGCTGCGTTGACAGCGTATCTGCGTCTACCGAAACGCTGGGGCAGTTGTCGGTAAGAGGCTGGGCGCTCGATGGCGATGCGGTGGCGCAGGCGACGCAAGTGCACGTATATGTCGGAGGCCCTGCCGGCGCCGCAGGCGCAGAGTTGTTTGGGTTACAGGCAAATCAACCGCGTCCTGATGTGAACGCCGCTTATCCGGGAGTCGGGGATAACCACGGCTTTTCGGGCACAGTAACGACGACAAAGAGAGGCAGCGTA